>ENA-ORXF01002830-ORXF01002830.1-marine-metagenome-genome-assembly--contig:-NODE-2830-length-10132-cov-4.235803_pt1 | contig 10132 bp, 7 predicted proteins | sample MGYA00237864_ERZ511476 | MGnify/ENA primary metagenome ERZ511476 (study PRJEB26306, sample SAMN06343908) | marine metagenome | isolation source: coastal waters | place: Atlantic Ocean: West Antarctic... | reverse complement strand
CATCGCAATTAATTTTTCCAAAGAATTTTTTTCTACCTTTTTTAATATCAACTTTTTTCTTTCATCCCTCTATTTTGTCTCAGTCTACTCAACTTCTTAGAGATCCATATTTAATATTAGGCATTTGCTGCTTTATTTATGGATGGGCAATTCTAGAGAAGAATTATTCAAGATGGCAGTGGCTTTTTTATATGCTAGCAGGTATGCTTTTGACTGTCTCGATGCGTCAATATTTATTTCCTATTTTTATTATTCCCACTCTCATTTATATGCCTTGGGTTATTTTCTATAAAAGATGGATGTTGTTCCCATTTGCTATATTGATTGTATTTGTGGGTATTTTCCAGTTATCTTATAAAAATAATGTCATTAATATTGATGTTAATCAACATATTGAAAGTACAAATGTTCTGAATCTTAAAATTGAAGACTTTAACTCAAAACTTTCAAAGATAAAGAAGATAATTTCTAATTCTAAATATGAAGAGTTTACAAATGATGAAAATAAAGCTTTTCAAGATTTTCAACTCAAATTCTTAGATAATTTACCTAAAAATGATTATAAAAAAAATATTATCAGCAATTTGGAATTTATTAATACTCTTGAAAAAAAATATGATTTTTTGAGTGAAATTAAAAGCGACTCATCTGTAACTAAAGTTAAAAGCGACTCATCTGTAACTAAAGTTAAAAGCGACTCATCTGTAACTAAAGTTAAAAGTGACTCGATTGATATTAATGTAATTAAAGTTAAAAGTGAACCATCTTTTATTAATGAATTTAAAACTGAAGTTATTCTTGAATTTGATCAATATGAATCTAGTTTTAAATCAAATCCTGATCTTCAATCAGTAGCTGTTATTTCGACAAATTTTCCAGATATAATTCCTTCCACCAATCCAGTGGTTAGTTTCTTAGATATATTTGGTCGTCATATTGGAGCTATTCGTTATGATTGGGTTAGAGTTGTAGTGTCCGCTGGAGATGTTGGGTCAGTAGTAGACATTAATACTCCAATTTATGATTTTTATTCTGTACTTAAATATATACCAAGGGCATTGCAGATTGGATTTTTAGCACCTTTTCCACAAGATTTTTTTACTACTGGAAGGGCAGTTGGGAGAATTGGTTACATTTTAGCTACAGCCGAAATGCTCCTTTGGTACGGAGTACTTTTTGGGTTCTTTTATAGCCTCTTTGTCAATTTATCAGTTTTTCGTCAACTAATACCTGTTTTTATTTTTTCGTTTACAATTATTGTTTTGCTGGCATATGTTGTTCCTGTTGTTGGAGCCCTTTTTAGAATGCGACAAGGGTATATGATTGTTTTTTATATATATGGTATGTATGGGCTACAGCTACTTTATAATATTCTATCTATGAGAAAATTTCATTCCAAGCATTAATGTATTTAAAATTTTACTGATATGAAAAATGTAATTAAATTTCAATATATTTGAATCTTGAACAAACTACTTAAAAATTAAAATGAAAAAAAAGAAAATATATATAGCAGGCTGTGGTGGAATGCTCGGTGATGCTTTTTATAATGTCTTTGGTAAGAGTTATGATCTTAAATGTTCAGATATCGACTTGAATGAGTCATGGCTTAACTATCTTGATTTTCGTGATTATGAAGCATACCTTTCAGATGTTTCCGAGTTTGAGCCTGATTATCTTTTTCATCTTGGTGCCTTTACTGATCTAGAGTATTGTGAGACTAATCAAGATGAAACTTATGCTACAAATACACTTGCAGTTGAAAATGCAGCGCATATTGCTAATATGCTTGATATACCAATTCTTTATATCAGTACTGCAGGGATATTTGATGGTACACAAGACACTTTTGATGATTGGGACTTGCCCAACCCACTAGGACATTACGCTCGAAGTAAGTATGCTGGTGAACTTTTTATTCAGCAGAATTGTCAACGCCATTTAATCTGTAGAGCGGGATGGATGATGGGCGCAGGCCCCAATAAAGATAAAAAGTTTATTCAAAAAATTATGAAGCAACTTAAAGATGGCAATAAAGAACTTTTTATTGTTGATGACAAGCTGGGAACTCCAACTTATACCTATGATTTTGCTGCTAATGTAAAGCTGCTTATAGAAAAAGAATTTTGGGGCCTTTATAACATGGTTTGTGGAGGCATTACAGGGCGTGATGAGGTTGCCAAAGAGCTTTTGAATATTTTAGGGCTCAAAAATGAAGTTAATATAACCCTTGTAGATTCTGACTATTGGAAGAAAGAGTATTTTGCAGAGCGTCCTTCGTCAGAAAGGCTAGTAAACAAGAAGTTAGATATTCGTGGCCTTAATATTATGAGAGATTGGAAGATTTGTTTAAAAGAGTATATTGATGATTTTTATCATAATTATTTATGATCAATTATTTTTAATATTAAATTATGTGTGGAATAGCAGGTTTTATTGCCAATTCTCAAAATAAACTCGAGTTAAAGTCCATCGTCAAAAAAATGGTTGATATGATTAGCCATCGAGGTCCAGATGATACTGGTATATGGGTTGATGAATCATCTCAAGTTGTCTTTGGCCATAAAAGATTGTCAATACTTGATTTATCTATGGCAGGGCATCAACCAATGCATTCAAAGTGTTGCCGTTATTCGATTGTATTTAATGGAGAAATTTATAATCATAATCATATAAGAAATAAACTGCAAGAAGTTAATGAACAACTACTTGAGTGGAATGGGCACTCAGATACTGAGACATTGTTAGCCGCATTTGAAAGTTGGGGAATAGAGAAAACATTAAATGAGTGTGTTGGAATGTTTGCTTTTGCACTTTGGGATAAAGAAGTAGGAACTCTTACATTAGCACGAGATCGATTAGGAGAAAAGCCACTATATTATGGCTGGCAAGGTAATACATTTATGTTTGCTTCTGAACTGAAGGCTTTAAAAGTTCATCCTGATTTTACTTGTGAAATTGATAGAAATTCATTGACACTTTTTTTACGTTATAACTATGTTCCTGCTCCATATTCGATATATAAAGGAATTAGTAAGCTACCTTCTGGCTCTTATGTTCAATTGTCAATAAACAATAAAGAATTAACTTCAGTCACACCTTATTGGTCATTGTCCGAGGTTGCTTTTAATGGGCAAAGTAAACCTCTAAATTGTAATGACGATGAAGCAGTTTCTTTACTTGAAAATTGTCTTGGTAGCGCTGTTGAAGAGCAGTTGATATCAGATGTTCCGCTTGGGGCATTTTTGTCCGGTGGCATTGATTCATCCCTAATTGTATCATTGATGAAGGCAAGATCATCTCAGCCTGTAAAAACCTTTACAATTGGGTTTGATGATTCTGATTACAATGAAGCAATTTATGCCAAAGCAGTTGCAAAACATCTTGGTACTGAGCATTCTGAGCTCTATATTTCTCCTCAAGATGCACTTGATGTTATTCCACAGTTACCTTTAACATATGATGAGCCATTTGCTGACTCATCTCAAATACCAACATTTCTTGTCGCAAAGATGGCAAGTAGTAATGTGAAAGTTGCACTTTCAGGAGATGGAGGCGATGAGCTATTTGGAGGTTATAATCGATATATATGGAGTAGATCAATTCGCAATAAGACTAATTGGATGCCAAAATCTGCTCTTCAGATCTTAGGGTTGAGTCTTGGTAAAATCTCTGCACCTACTTGGGATAAGATTAATAATTCATTTTCTGGGCTTCTTCCATCTCAATATAAGGTAACACAAATGGGAGATAAAGTTCATAAAGTGGCGCGACAATTAGCTGTGAAAAGTGATTTTGATTTATATCGTGGACTAGTTTCTCAATGGCAAAATCCAGCTGATGTTGTCATAGGTGGTCATGAGCCTGATCTTCAAATTATCTCAGAGAGTCCTGAAAAAATGTTTAAAGATATTGAACATCGAATGATGTTTATGGACGCATCAACTTATTTACCAGATGATATACTTTGTAAGGTTGATAGGGCAGCAATGGCGACCAGTCTTGAAACACGTGTACCACTTCTAAATCATAATGTACTTGAGTTAGCTTGGCAACTTCCACTTCATATGAAAATTAGAGATGGACAGGGTAAATGGATTTTGAGGAAGTTATTGTATAAGTATGTTCCACAAGAACTGATTGACAGACCTAAGCAAGGATTTGCTTTACCAATTGATGCATGGTTGAGAGGACCATTACGCGAATGGGCAGAGGATCTTCTTGAAGAATCACGACTTATAAATGAAGGTTTTTTCCATCCTGAGCCGATTAGAATCGCTTGGGAAGAACATCTAAAAGGTAATAATATGCATAATCAGCTTTGGGGAATTTTAATGTTTCAGGCTTGGCTTGAAAAAGAGTAATATCCTCAATAATGAATAAGAAAAAATTACTTTTTATTGTTAATGCAGATTGGTTTTTTTTGTCACATCGTCTTCCAATTGCTATTAAAGCCATTAGTCAAGGATATGAAGTTCATATTGCAACGACTATCACTAATGAGCTTGGCACATTAAAAAAAAATGGACTTATAGTTCATCCAATCAACCTCCATAGAAGTCGCACTGGTTTGATATCAGTAATATCTGAATTTAAAGAGATTCTCGATATTATTCGTTTAGTTGCACCTAATATTGTTCACTTAGTAACAATAAAACCGGTTTTGTTGGGAGGTATAGCATCAAGATTGCTTAATGTTCCAGCTGTTGTTTATGCTGTGTCTGGTCTTGGGTATGTCTTTTTAAAAAAAGGTGCCACAGCGTTTATTATTCGGAAAATTATAATATACCTATATCAATTAGCTTTTAGACATAAAAACAAATGTGTAATTTTTCAAAATGATAATGATCAATCAACGTTAACTAAACTTACTCCTTTATCATCTAATGAGGTAGAGTTAATAAAAGGTTCAGGCGTAGATCTATCTGTTTATACTCAACAACCATTTGATTCTGGTGTGCCTATTATTATTTTAGCAGCACGTCTCCTTAAAGATAAGGGGGTTAAAGAGTTTGTAGATGCAGCAAAATTAGTAAATATTAATAATAATCGTGCTCGTTTTGTTTTAGTTGGTGAGCCTGATTTTCATAACCCTTCCTCTATCCAGCAACATGACTTGGATTATTGGAAGAGTGAAGGTTTAGTAGAGTTATGGGGACATAGAGAAGATATGGAGATAGTAATTTCATTATCAACTATTGTTGTGCTACCTTCATATCGAGAGGGATTTCCAAAAATACTAATTGAAGCTGCTGCTTGTGGTCGTCCAATAGTTACCACTGATGTGCCAGGTTGTCGAGATGCAATTGAGGAAGATATTACTGGTGTTATTGTGCCTGTTCAAGATTGCCTAGAGCTGGCAAAAAAGATTAGTTTTTTGTTAGATAACCCTATTTTATGTAGGAAAATGGGTAATGCTGGTAGGATAAGAGCAGAAGAGATTTTTGATATAAATAAAGTAGTTAAAAAACATATAAAGATTTATGAAGATTTATCAAATAGGGCATTAGCCTAAAAAATTATTATGAAATTACTAAAAGAAGAGTTCCAAGGGAAAGTTAAACAGAACTTTATTAATTTAATTAACGAAAAAGAATTAATTAATGATTTTCATTATGAAAAAACAATTAATTTATGGGGTAAAAATAATCATAAAAAAAATAAAACTAAACATATTGCTGAAGATACTCACATAGAAAAAGTATTAATAGAATATCCAATTGAAGATAGCATTGATAATTATCTTGAAATAGGCTGCGGTGAAGGTATTGATGTAAATTATTTACAAAATAATTATAAAATAAAAAATACTTATGTTCTAGATATTGGAGAAAATATTTTTCAGCTTTCTAAATTAGATAAATTTCAAGGAGTCAATTTCTGCAGATGTGATTGTTTAAGTTTGCCTTTTAATAAATCATCATTTGATGTTATCTATAGTTACGGTGTATTTCATCACACTCCAAGTCTCAAATTATCTATTGAAGAAGCAAAAAAAGTTTTAAAGAATGATGGAGTTTTAATTTTTTATAATTACATTAAACATAAAAACCTTTTTAAGAGATTTGGAATTTTTATTGAAACAATTTTGTTAACGTTATTTCAAAAAAAAAGTTATGCCAACATTAAATTTTTCTGTTATTTAATGACGCCTTTTATTCTTTTATTTTTTTCCTATCCTGCCCAATTTTTAAAGTTATTAGGTAGTAAGAAAATGTATAAAAAATTTCCTTTATGGTGGGGATTAAAACCTAATGATATAATTTTAGATTTATTAGATAGGTTGTATGCCCCAATAAATGTAAGGCTAACAAAACATGAAATGATCAAATTATTGCAGGATATAAATTTTTCACATATTGAAGTAAGAGAAGTACCTGATGGACTTTTTTGTAAAGTAGTTAAATAATCAATAATAATTTTTTTACAATTTCTGAGTTACTACTTTAAATACCTATATTAAGGCGTTATAAATATTCAATATATGAAAAAATATCTAATTACCGGTGAGAGTGGATTTATAGGCAAGTACTTGCTTGCGCTATTGAGCACCTATCAAAGTGATGTTAGAGTTATTGCAAGAAAAAACAACAATCAATATAAAACATTTATCTGTAACTTAGGCGTGGATAAAGTTCCACATGCTGCCTTAGATTCTATAGATACTGTTATTCATCTTGCTGGTCTAGCGCATGATGTTAAAAATCCCTTAACATCTAGTAAACTTTATTATGATGTAAATGTTAATGCTACAATTAATTTGGCTCAGGCTGCTGCTGCTAGTGGCGTAAAGTCTTTCGTCTTTATAAGTAGTACTAAGGCTGGAGGAGGCCCAATTATTGGTAGTTGTGCAGATGAAAGAGATCAGTTAGAGCCTGAAGGAGTTTATGGAAAAACTAAACGAGAGGCTGAGATACAGCTTTTAAAAATTGGAAAAAAAACAGATATGAATATTTCCATTATTAGACCTGCACTAGTTTATGGTCCTGGTATGAAAGGCAATTTAAAATTAATGCTAAATGGAATAAAAAAAGGTTTTTTCCCACCACTGCCTGAGACAGGAAATATAAGGTCTATGATCCATGTTGATGACTTAGTTAAGGCGATTTTATTAGTTTCAGACAATAATCGAACTAATGGTGAAATATATATTGCAACTGATGGAGAATCTTATTCATCTCGCGATATCTACAATATCATGCGAGATGTTGTTGGAAAACGACCTCTGAAATGGAGTGTCCCAAAGTTTGTATTTTTATCTCTTGCATTAATAAGTCCACGAATTCGATATAAAGTTGATAAACTACTGTGTGATCAATGTTATTCTTCAAAAAAGTTAAAATCATTAGGATTTGCCCCTAAAAGAAAATTTAAGGAAATGAATGAAACGTCTTTTTGATTTATCTTTAAGTATTATTTTGTTTATAGCTTTAATCATTCCAATGATGATAATTGCTCTTGCTATCAAACTGACTTCAAAAGGCCCAATAATTTTTTGGTCAGATAGGATCGGTGTTAATAATCAAATTTTTCGAATGCCCAAATTTAGGTCAATGATAATAGAGACTCCTTCATTGGCAAGCCACTTATTAAAAGAACCTGATTCTTATTTATCTCCTATTGGGGGTTTTTTACGTTCCACTAGTTTAGATGAGTTACCACAGTTAATTTCTGTCTTAAGGGGCGATATGAGCATTGTTGGTCCTCGACCAGCACTATTTAATCAGGATAATTTGATTTTACTACGAGCTAAAAACGGGGTGGATAAATTATTACCTGGAATAACTGGTTGGGCGCAGGTTAATGGAAGAGATGAGTTAACTATAAGTGATAAAGTTGAATTTGATAAGGAGTATATGCTTAGGAAGTCATTTTGGTTTGATATGAAAATATTGAGAATGACTTTTATTAAAGTAATTAAGCGCATTGGAATAAATCATTAGTATTTTAATTGTGAATTAACTTAAGGTTAAAAAAACTCAATCTATGTTTATAAAAATTATCAATTTATCAAGATTTAATAAACAAGTAATTATGTCATTTTGTGATGCAATAATTATTATTTTAGTATTATTTACATCTTTTTCCCTTCGCTTGGGTGAATGGTATCTCCCGCAAGGTAACTTAAGTTTGATAATAATGGGGGCTCCTATTATAGCGATCCCAATTTTTACTCAGTTTGGATTATATCGAGCTATTATTCGCTATATTGATTTTAAAGCATTGTGGTCTGTTATAAAGGCAGTATCTTTATATGCACTTATATGGGGGGTAATTAGTTTAATGGCTTCAATTAATGGCCTTCCTCGCTCCGTTATATTAATTAACTGGGTTCTCTCTATCCTATTAATTGGTGGTTGGAGGGTGTTTGCTCATGCTATGCTAAAAGGTAATTTTAAACTATCAGTGCTTAATGTTCAGCATAGAAAGAATCAGAAGAGAGCATTAGTATATGGAGCTGGAGATGCTGGAATTCAATTATCGTCTGCATTAGAGCATTCCGCTGAGTTTAATCCTGTTGGATTTATAGACGATGCTAGAGAGCTTCATGGAAAAAATATTAGGGGACTCAATATTTACTCTATGGACGATATTAATAGAGTAATTAATAAACTTCAAGTTGATGAGATATTGCTTGCTATACCTTCTGTTTCTAGAAGTAAGCGAGTATCTATTATTAATTCCTTAGAGCCATACTCTGTTGTGGTGAGAATGCTTCCTGGAGTCTCAGAATTAGCTAAGGGAGAAGTAAGTATTGGGGATTTACGAGAAGTAAGTATGGAAGATTTATTAGGTCGTGATGCTGTTCAACCTAATAAAAAATTACTAGGTAAAAATATTACTAATAAAGTTGTAATAGTTACAGGTGCTGGAGGGTCAATTGGATCAGAATTATGTAGGCAAATTAAATTTTTAAAGCCTAAGTCATTAATTCTTTATGAAATGAGTGAATTTGCATTATACGAAGTTGAAAAAGAACTATCAATTAATAATGTTCATAATGTAGCCATTTTTCCAATACTCGGAAGTGTTAATAATATGGTTCGACTTGAAAATATCTTTAACCATTTTAATGTTAATACTATATATCATGCAGCAGCATATAAGCATGTTCCAATGGTTGAATTTAACAACACTGAGGGTGTAAACAATAATATATTTGGTACATTAAATTGTGCTCAAGCAGCAATTAATGCAAGAGTTGAAACTTTTGTATTAATATCAACAGATAAAGCAGTTCGCCCAACTAACACAATGGGTGCAACAAAAAGGTTTGCAGAGCTTTTACTGCAAGCTCTATCAATTGAAAATAATAAAACACTATTTTCGATAGTGCGCTTTGGAAATGTTCTTGGATCTAGTGGATCAGTAATTCCATTATTCAAAAAACAAATTAAAGATGGTGGGCCTATTACGGTAACTGATCCTAATATTATTCGTTATTTTATGACAATAACTGAGGCAGTTGAATTAGTAATTCAAGCAGGATCAATGGGAAAAGGTGGAGATATTTTTGTGTTAGATATGGGGGAGCAAGTCAAAATTGATGATTTAGCTAAAAAAATGATTAAGCTAAGTGGTCTAGAGATAAAAGATTCTTTAAATCCTGAGGGTGATATTGAAATTAAATATACTGGCTTGAGACCTGGTGAAAAACTATTTGAAGAGTTATTAATAGGAGAGAACGTAAGCAAAACTAGTAACCCTCGAATAATGCGCGCTCAAGAAGAGAAGCTTGAATGGGATCAACTAAAAGCTATTTTGGATGAGTTAAAAATTGCTATTAGTAAAAATGATTCTTTAAAACTTCGTCAGCTTTTGATTCAAGCTGTGCCTTTATTTGATCCTCAGTGCGAAGTAATGGATATTTTGTATAGAGAGGTGGGATGAAAATATTAGTGACAGGAGGCGCTGGTTATATAGGTTCGCATACTTGTGTTGAATTAATTCAAGCTGGTTATGAAGTTGTTGTTGTAGATAATCTTTGTAATTCATCTATAAAGGCACTAAAACGGATAGAAAATCTATATAAATGTAAAATTCCTTTTTATGAAGAAGATGTAAGAAATCAAGAGGCAATGAGGAGTATTTTTAAACAGTATAATTTTGATGGAGTGATTCATTTTGCTGG
>ENA-ORXF01002829-ORXF01002829.1-marine-metagenome-genome-assembly--contig:-NODE-2829-length-10135-cov-4.374528_pt1 | contig 10135 bp, 10 predicted proteins | sample MGYA00237864_ERZ511476 | MGnify/ENA primary metagenome ERZ511476 (study PRJEB26306, sample SAMN06343908) | marine metagenome | isolation source: coastal waters | place: Atlantic Ocean: West Antarctic... | reverse complement strand
TGGGAAGTTGACCTAGTAAATAATCACCAGCTTCCTGTATCATTTTCCACAGTTTACTTGCGTTTTCTTTATTCATACAATCAGATCCAGTTTTATCTCTTTTTTTACTAGCCTAATAAAGATTATTACTGATTTTATTTACTTAATAGGATCATATTTTTGAAATTTCTTTTTAGAAAATTTATTATATAATTTTTTTAAATTATGAGACGGTAGACCGTCATATGGTCTCATTAAACAGATATTTTTTGAATTAAATCTTTCCCCTTTATTAATATTCGTTTTTGCGTGAATAGATTGTCTAACTAAATAACTTGTAACTAGTTCATTTTTGGTTGGTTTTTTTTTAAGCTGACCCATAGCTTTCTCTATATTTCTTATTTTAGATACCATTAAGCACAATTCTTCTGGATCTAAACTAGCTTTATGATCAGGTCCTTTCATTTTTTTTGATAATGTAAAGTGTTTTTCAATCACTGTTGCTCCTAAAGCTACTGCTGCAATGGGTGCTTCTATGCCAAGGGAATGATCTGAGAAACCAACTGCAACCTTAAATTTTTTTCTTAAAAAGTTAATTGATTGCAAATTTACATCTTTAAAATTTGTTGGGTATTCAGAAACACAATGAAGTAAAGTAATTCTTTTTGAAGAATTACTTTTGGTAAGAATTTTTAATGCATTTTCAATTTCTTTGTTATTTGCCATTCCAGTTGAAAGTAAAATTTTCTTGTTTGATTTTGATATAGTTTCTAGCAGTTCTGTATTAACAATCTCCCCAGATGGAATTTTAATAAAATCAGGCTTCAGCCTATTCACAATAAAAAAATCATTCGAACTGAAAGCAGAAGTTAAAAATTTAATTTTCTTTAATTTACATCTATTCAATAGAATTTTATATGCCCTGTCCCAATCTAGGTGCAACTTAGAAATCATAGTTTTTTGATTTTCACTATTTTTTGTATTTATAATTTGATACTTTGCTTTATGTGCTTTTGGAGAAATTAAATCAGGATTGGTATGTTGGAATTTAACATAATCAGCACCACTATTAGCTGCTTCATCAATTAGTTTAATAGCATAATCAATTCTTCCATTATGGTTTACCCCTGCTTCTGCTATAATAATTGTTTTTTTGTTCATTGAATTTAAATTTATTAAGCTTATTTGTGATTAATTTTATTTTAATTTATTATAAATCATTTATCTATATATATGTTTATTTAAAATAAAATATTTAACGTACTACATTCAGATCCTTAAACCTAATAAGAACAAGTATAAATATGGAAAAAAAATTTTTAGAAAATATAATCGACATATTTGAAGATGAAAATGAGCTCTCTTTGGACACAAAATTTAGCGACTTAGAGAATTGGGACTCATTAAAAAAGCTAACCTTATTATCAGTTGTTGATGAGAATTATGGAATAATGATAAATAATATTGAAAATATGTCATCTTTTAGAGACATCTATAATGTTATTATTTCTAAATGAAAAAATAAATATATGTCAATTTCAACATTCAATAACATTAAAATAATGGGAATAGCTGGTACAGTTCCTAAAGGCATTGTGAGTAATCTCAATGATCATCCTAATATTAGTCAAGATGAAAAGAAGAAGACCATTCAATTAACAGGAATATCTGAATATAGAAAATCTACTGAGGAAGTGTGCTCTTCCGATCTTTGTCAAAGATCTGCTGAAACTTTATTTTCTGAAATGAATATTAATCCTAGCACAATTGATGCAATTATTTTTGTAACACAAACACCAGATTATAGATTGCCTTCTACAGCCTGTGTACTACAACATAAATTAGGCTGTAACACTTCTACTATAGCTTTTGATATTAGTCTTGCCTGTTCAGGGTTTATTTATGGACTTTATACTGCCTGCTCTTTCATAGAGGGAGGAGGAATAAAAAGAGTTTTATTACTATGTGGAGATACTCAGACCAAACTATATCATAAAGAAGATAAAAATGTTAGTTTTTTGCTTGGAGATGCTGGTACGGCTTCAATTATTGATTTTTATAAAGATGCAGACCCTCTCTCAATTACTTTAAGAACAGACGGTAGTGGTTATGAAACTATGATTATTCCTGCTGGAGGCTTTAGAACTCCCTCAAGTGAAGCAACTGGAAAGATAGTAGTAGGAAAAAATGGAGAAATAAGATCAGACGAACACTTACATATGCAAGGAATTGAAGTATTTAAATTTGCATCTACGACAGTAGTTAAAACAATAAAAGAATTTATGGATAATATTGATATTACAGAAAAACAAATTGATTATTTGTTTTTACATCAAGCTAACAAATTTATGACTGACAAAATTGCTCGCAAATTAAATATTCCAGAAAATAAAGTTCCATATAGCCTTGAATTTTTTGGCAATACTTCATCTGCCTCTATTCCTTTAACAATTACAAATCATTTATCCAAGCAGAAAGAAAGTCTATCAAAAAGGTGTATTTTATCTGGGTTTGGAAATGGTCTTTCGTGGGGCGTTGCGGACGTTATTTTGGACAAAATCTACTGTCCTCCAGTGCAGGAGATATAATTGAAATTTTGTGATCTAAAAAATAAAAATATAGTTATTACAGGAGCTTCTTCTGGCTTAGGAAGAGAAGCGTGTATCTTACTTAGTAAATTGAATGCAAATATATGTTTAATCGGGAGAGATCAGATTAGGTTAGAAAAAACAAAATCATTAATGCTGAATGCTAATCATCAGATACTATCTTTTGATCTTTGTAATTTTGAAACATATAAAGAACTATTCAAAAATATTGTAAGTAAAATGGGCAATTTGCATGGCATGGCACATTTTGCGGGTATTGAAAAAAGAGAGCCTTTACAAATTATTAGCACTCAATCAATGAGAGACATTTTTGATATTAATTTTTACAGCTTTATCGAATTATGCAAGCAATTTTCAAAAAAATCAATTGTTTCGCCTGAAGGTGCATCAATTGTTGCAGCATCCTCAGTAGCTTCTTTTCGAGGAATTCCATCATTAACTGGTTATAGTGCTTCCAAATCAGCATTAAATGCTTCAATAAAAACTTTGTCACGCGAATTAGCTTCAAAAAAAATTAGAGTTAATGGAATAGCGCCTGGATATGTTGAGACTGAAATGAATGCTAAAATAAAAGAAAAATTATCTCTAGAAGCTTATGATAAGATTGTAAAAGAACATCCATTAGGAATTGGAGACCCAAGACAAGTTGTAAATCTACTTGCTTTTTTGTTGAGTGATGAAGCTAGTTGGGTGAGTGGTACTATAATTCCTATAGATGGAGGGTTTATGGCAAAATAAATTTTATGAAATTAATTATAGTTGGTGCAGGCAGTTTTGGAAGAGAAGTTTACACTTGGCTCACACATACAATACAGGGAAATACAAATTATTCTATAAAAGGGTTTATAGATAATCATTTAAATAACAAAGATATATTAAGTAAACAAAAACACCCTATTAGAATTATAAATAGCATAGATAAGTATATGCCAAACCCAGAAGAAAAACTGGTAATATCTATAGCGGATACAAAAGTAAGAAAAAATATAGTAAATTTAATGTTAAGCCGAGGAGCTGAATTTTATACGCTTATCCACCCTTCAACAATAATTGGTCAAAATGTAATTATTGGACAAGGAAGCATCGTATGTCCTAATTGTATATTGGCAAATGAAAGTAAAATTGGTGATTTCACAATCATTAATACAGCTTCTAATATTGGACACGATGTAAAGATAGGAAGTTTCAACTCAATACTTCCGATGACTGGTATTATGGGTAACGTAGAAACTAATAAAGGTTGTACTATTGGTAGTGGTGTTACAATAATACCCAAAGTTAAAATTGGAATGAATGCAATTGTAGGATCTGGAAGCGTAGTCATTAGAAATGTAGCTTCAAATACAACAGTTTTTGGAAATCCCGCAAAAAAAATAGGTCAGAATAAAAAAAATGATTAAGAAATTTCATCATTTAGCAATAGTAGTTAAAGACTTAGAGGACAAAATACCTTTTTTTTGTAATGTATATAATGCAGATCTTTTAGGTGGAATTTTTTTTGATAAAAATCAATTGGTTAAAGTTCAATTTATAAAATCCTCAGACATTAAAATTGAATTATTAGAGCCAATGAATAGTAAATCTCCTATTTCAAAATTTCTTAATGATCATGGTAGTGGTTCTTTTTATCATGTAGCTTATGAAGTTGATAATCTTGATTTAGTTGAAAAAGAGATTATTCAAAAAAAAGGCAAGGTTGTATCAAGGTCAAACAATGCATGGAATGGAATGGAAGTTATGTTTGCTGTCTTTATTGAAAAAAATGAATATCAGTTGGTAGAATATGTAAAAATATGATTTCTGACTTAATAAAAAAAAAAGATATTTCTACTTCAAATAAAATAGCAATTATATCTAATGGTAAACAATACACATATGCAGAATTATGGATAAATATCAAAAGATTATCTAAATGGATTGATCTAAATTATGAAAAGCAGTGTCGCATAGGTATCTTGCAAGATAACTGCATAGAATCAGTTTTTGCATTATTTGCAATTATAATATCAGGTAGAATATGTGTGCCACTAGATCATGATATACACCAAAGAAATTTAGACTTTGTAATTAATGATACATCTGTAGATTTAATATTTACATCTTCAAAATATATTCACAAACTTACAGAAATAAAATCGAAATTTTATTTTGATATAGTTTCAAGTAATGGAATTAGATCGAGTAAGAAAAATTTTTTTTTAGAAGATATCATTTCCAATGCTAGTTTTGATACTTTTGAGATTCCTCATATTAATAATACTTTAATAGCTTCAATATTTTATACTACCGGTACAACAGGACCTAAGAAAGGTGTAATGTTGAGTCACGGTAATTTATTAGCTGCCACAAAAAATATTAATGAGTTTATGCAAATTAACTCTTCAATTATAGAGAGCGTTCCAATGAGAATATCTCACTCATTTGGGTTTGCAAGGTTACGTTGTATATTTGATGTGGGTGGTACAGTTATTTTAGAAAATGGTCTTCTTCGTCCTGATAATGTTTTAAGCAATATAAAACTCCATAAGGCAAATGCAATATCATCTGTTCCTGCTGGTTTTGCCATTCTTCTTGGGCGATACAAAATTTTGTTTGAAGAAATAAGCTCCCAAATTAAACATATTGAGATTGGTAGCTCTTTTATGAGAGAAGAACAAAAAAAAAGTTTAATCTCAATGTGTCCTAAAGCAAGAATATGTATGCATTATGGATCAACAGAAGCATCACGTTCAACTTTTATTGAATTTAATTCAGAAAAAAATAAATTATCCACTATAGGAAAGCCTTCACCTAACGTTGAAATAAAAATTTTGACTGATGATAAAATGATTAAATATAAAGATAAAACTGGAGAAATATTAGTAAAAGGAAAAATGACATTTCAAGGTTATTGGAATAATGAAAAGATGACAAAGCAAAACATTATTTCATGTTGGGTAAAAACAGGTGATTTAGGGAGTATAGATTTGGATGGATATATTCATTTTCTAGGTAGAAAAGAAGAAATTATTAATTTGGGAGGCTTAAAGGTAGCACCTGGTGAAATAGAAGATGTTTTATTAAAACATAAAAATATTGTTGAAGCTGCTGTGATTGGGGTAAAATCAAACGATAGTTTTTTAATTGAGGATATTAAAGCTTTTATAGTTTCTAATAAAAAAGACCTATCCCTTAACGAAATTGAATTATTTTGTTTAAAAAATTTAGAGCCATATAAAATTCCAAATTTTTTTAAAATAATATCACGTTTACCCAAAACTAATTCTGGAAAAATAAAGAAAACTGACTTATATTAATTAATTCTTATCAAATTTATTTAAATGAAAAATATTAGTGAACGAATTTTTGACGTTGTAAGTAGAGAGTTCTCTGTAAAAATAGATAAAATTAGCCATGACACAGGTCCAGGAGATTTAGCCAAATGGGATTCTTTAGGTAGTTTGCGACTAGTTATGTCAATTGAAAAAGAGTTTAACATTCAGTTATCGATTGATGATGTTGTGGCAATAAACAGTATTAAGGATCTTGTTGGAGTAGTTTCAGCGTTAGTGCAGGGAGAAAAATTAGATTTTGATGATATAACTAAATCAGCTACCTCAACTCAAGTTGCAGATGTGCTAAGAGTTCCTAATATTATTTATTGTGGAGAGGGCTCTTTAAATTCAATCAAATCTATGGAGTTTGATTCGGTTGCAGTTATTTTAGGGTCTTCTTTATATGCTGAAGAGATAATTGATAAGGTTAATGGTCTAATTGATAAAAATATTAAGTTTCAAAAATTTATTCGACCTGCAGGGGAACCAAAAGAGTCAGATATAAAAAACTTGGCTTCAAAGCTTATAGATTTCTCACCAAAACAAATTTTGGCTATTGGTGGTGGTTCAACGATAGATATTGCAAAATTAGCATGGTTAATTTATGAAAAACCTGACTTTAAATTAGACGATTCTAGCACAACTATACAAGAATTAGGATTACGTAAAAAAGCATCTTTTATAGCTATACCAACAACCTTTGGAAGTGGCTCTGAAGCAAGCTCTTCAGCTGCATACACAAGGAACAATGAAAGTAAAAAAACAATATTAGTTTCACATGATTTTCTTCCAGACAAAGTAATTTTAGATCCGACGCTTGGATTGAGCTCAAGTAATGAAATTTTATTTTCAGGTGCTTTTGATGCTCTTACACACGCAATTGAAGGTTATGTATCAATAGTCGATAAGCCATTTTTGAATCCAATGGCGATTATGGCAATTAAGGAAATTTTTAAAGCGTTAAGCAATATAAAGAATAAAAATACAGATATAAAAGTATTAGAAACACTTTGTAATGCAGCTTACCATGCTGGAATTGTTCAAAATCACTGTTCAGTAGGATTAACACATTCCTTTGCTCATCAACTTACAGCTCATGGCGTAAGTCATGGAACGGGAAACGCTATGTTTTTAAATCCTGTTATTGAATATAATTCAAAAAGATCTGAAAAATACAAAGTATTAGTAGAGGAAATTGGATTTAATTCTGTTAAGGATTTAATGGATCATATTTCTTTAATATTCAATAAATCTCAAATTTGTCCCAATCAAAATACTATTAAAAATATTATTAAAAATAAATCTTCAATTATAGAAGCTACAATGAAAGATATTACTTTTAGAACTAACCCAGTAGAACCAAGTAAAGCTGAGGTAGAAGCAATATTTGATCATACTATGAAAAAAATTGTTGATAATGAGTATTAGCAAGGTTGCTCTACTCTTGGAACATAAGCCTTTTGAGTTAGAGATTTTTAAGAAAAAAAAATTATTTTCAGAAGCCATACATGAATCGTTTAATCATCATATAGATAACAATGATTTATTTAGAAATTATTGTGAAAATAAAAATTTTCAATTAAAAAGAGCTATCGATAATATTGAAGAATATCCTTATTTACCTGTCAAAATATTTAAAAATAAAAAATTAATATCTGTCACTGATGAGGAGATAAAATTAACTTTAAGCTCAAGTGCTACTACAGGAACACCATCTCAAGTTGCTCTAGATAGTCTCACATCTAAAAGACAAACTATTGTAGCAGCAAATGTTATATCAGATTATTTAGGTCGACATCGTCGACCATTTCTTATTTTGGACGAAGATCCCTTAGAATCTAAATCTAGAGATATATCTGCTAGGGCTGCAGCAACAAGAGGATTTCTGATGCTGTCCAGTAAACCAGAATATTTTTTAAAAAATTTTGAGGAACAGCTTCATCTTGACATAAAGAAATTACAAAAAACAATAACAAATTATGAAAGTTTAAAACAGGAAGTATGCATTTTCGGATTTACATTTGTACTTTATCATAGTGTTATAAAACCTCTAAAAGAAAAAGGAATTAAATGTCAATTACCAGTAAACTCCAAGATAGCACATATAGGCGGATGGAAAAAATTAGAGTCTGAAAAAGTATCTAAAGAAAAATTTCTCGAAGATACCTCTGAAGTATTTGGTATAGATAAAAAAAATATTTTTGATTTTTATGGGTTCACTGAACAAATGGGCTTATTATATGTTAGTAGTGGAGAAATGCCAAAAATTACCCCAGCATACTCTGAGATAATAATAAGAGATTTTAAGACTCTAAATTCAGTTAAAGATGGCGAAAAAGGACTAATCCAAATTTTAACACCTATTCCTAATAGTTACCCCGGTATATCCATTTTAACAGAAGATGTTGGAAGAATAGTTGGTCGTGGAGCTGATAAAATGGGAAGAATTGGAACCCAATTTGAAATAATAGGAAGAGCAAACAAAGCAGAAACCCGAGGTTGTGGAGATATAATGTCAGAGTTTATTGCATAATTCTTTTTTATGACTATTTACCATGTACCTCATAATCTAAAAAAAATTGACCATCCTAGTTGGGATTTAGATGATGAAACCTTAATTAGATTTAATCAAATAGAAAATTATGAATCCAGCATTACAAGTATTAAAGATAAATCAAAATATTTAAAAGATTTGTCAATAGATCATATTCTTGAATTTTTTAACAGTCTTGCTATTGAATGGTTGAATAACCCCGAAAGTAAATTCTTAAAATACTTTTCAAGTATGGGAGCAAGTTTCTTAATAAATTTTATAAAAAGATCAAACTTAGAACCTTTGCTATCAGAGTCGCTTAATAATAATATTAATTATATTGATAATTTTATTTATGTAGAAAATTTACAAAGAAAAATAATGGCCCATCCAAAAGGACTAATAACACATTGGCTTGCAGGAAATGTTCCTGTATTAGGAATGATATCACTCATACAAGGTATTGTTACAAAAAATACAAATGTAATAAAGATTCCAAGAGAAGGAGGGCTTATTCTACCTTTTATGGCTGGACTAATAGCAGAGCACTCACATGATACAGGTAAGTGTATAGTTAATGGATCTGATATTATAAATTCTTGTCAATTTGTTTATTGTGATAGAAAAGATGTAGTTGCTCAAAAAACATTATCTATTAATAGCGACATAAGAGTTGCATGGGGAGGCAGAGAAGCAGTTGAGAGCGTAATGTCATTACCAAGAAAATATGGAACAGAAGATGTTATATTTGGACCAAAATATTCTTTTGCAGTAATTGGTAAAGATTCTTTTCAAAAAGAACAATTAAATGAAATTGCATATAAACTAGCTATCGATGTATCTGTTTTTGAACAACAAGGGTGCAACTCACCTCATACAGTATTTTATGAAAGTGGTGGAAATATAAATTCTTTGCAGTTCAGTAAAGCCCTTGCAGAGGCAATGGAAAAAGTATTAAAAAGAATTCCAAAAAATTTAGTTTCAGCTGAAGAGGCATCTAATGTTGTAAATATTAGAGCAGAATATTCATTCACTGGAAGTGTCTTTTCTTCCAAAGGTACAGAATGGACTGTTATTTTTTCTGAAGATAAAGGTTTTGCAGAAGCATGTTATTCACGAACTATTTTTGTAAGACCAATTAAAAATGTAAACGAAGTTTTGGAATGTATAGAGCATAAAAAACATCAAACTATAGGCTTATGTTTAAATGATAATGTAAAAGAATTATTTGCTAAAGAAGCTACAAGCAAAGGCATTGAAAGAATAACGGAACTAGGAAAAATGTCTATTTATGATTATCCGTGGGATGGTATGTTTCCTATGAATCGATTTATACGTTGGGCTTCACTAAATTCAAATAATGATAAAAGCACAACATAAGACACTACCAAAAGTTTTTAGAATTAACTGTTTTATTTTACCTTTCTTTTCGTGTGGAATTATTGTCTAACTAACCCCGTAAATAAAGTCCAGCTTCCTGTATCATTTTCCACAGTTTACATATGTTTTCTTTGTTCATCAAAGTGAGATTAATCCCTAAAGTTTACAAATTCTATTGGAAGACCAATATCAATAGCTTCTATCGCAGCTATGGCTTCTTGAAGATCATCTCTTTTTTTTCCCTCAGCTCTTAATTCTTCTCCTTGAATTTTAATCTGGATTTTAAGTTTAAGTTTTTTTATATCAGCAATAATTTTTTT
>ENA-ORXF01002827-ORXF01002827.1-marine-metagenome-genome-assembly--contig:-NODE-2827-length-10141-cov-3.930743_pt1 | contig 10141 bp, 13 predicted proteins | sample MGYA00237864_ERZ511476 | MGnify/ENA primary metagenome ERZ511476 (study PRJEB26306, sample SAMN06343908) | marine metagenome | isolation source: coastal waters | place: Atlantic Ocean: West Antarctic... | reverse complement strand
GTTATAGATGGTATTTGCTCTAGATGCCTACTTCTAAAAGCTTTATAATTATTTAAATATGAAAAAACTCTTAATTATAAATAGTGAATGTTCTTAGAGATTTTATTAGGCTCTGCAGCTATTTATGCAGCCAAAAGACTATTTTCTGATGATGAAGAAGATAAAAAAAATTTAGCTCTAAATCAATATTCTGAAATTATCTATACAAAAGATTCAGACTTTAAATATAAAGAATTAAATTACTTAAAAAAAAAGATTTTAGCATGTGATAGCTACATACCCATCAAGCAGCAAAAAATATTAAAATCTGAATTCGAATTTTTAAAAAAAATAGATGATAAACTTAATTTTGAAAAAGATGAGATAAGACTCAAATATGAAGAATTAGTTCGTTTTTATGAAAACTTTGATAAAGAAATTCAATTTTCGCACGATAAATATACAAAAAATCAAATTAAAAAATTTAGTAGTATTTTCAATAATAATAAAAAACCTTATACATTTCTCCAATCAAGAGCAATTATTTCTGAAGAAGAAAATACACTAGTTGTAGCGGGAGCAGGTTCTGGAAAAACATCTACAATAATTGGTAAAATTTATTACAGCGTTAATGGTCCAGAAAAAATTAGTCCAAAAGATATTCTTCTAATCACCTATACGAAAGCAGTTAAAGAAGAGCTAAAAAATAAGCTTAATGATATTCCAGGAATTGAAATTCATACAATGCATTCTTTTGGATTTAAAATATTAAAAAAAAATCCAAATAATCTTTTAAAAGATATCGATAAATTTAGTGAATTTGTTGAATTAAATCTTAAATCTATGTTTAAAGATGAAAAGTTTAAAAATAAAATTGAAAAGTATTTTACAAGTTATTTAGAGCCATATAAAGATCGTTTTGATAAAAATTTTAAAAATTATAATGATTATGTAAATTACATGCGAAAAGCAAATGTAAGAAAAACCTTGAATGATGAAAATGTAGCTAGTTTTGAAGAATTTGAAATTGCTAATTTTCTCTTTTTAAAAGGTATTAATTATGAATATGAAAAAAATTATAAATACATTACCTCTGGTGAGGATAGTAATGGAAAATGGCGTAAACAGTATAAACCTGATTTTTATTTAGTTGATTACGATATTTACATAGAGCATTTTGCTATTAACAAAAATATTCAGTCACCATCATGGATGGATCCAGGCTATGTAGAAGATATGGAATGGAAAAGAAAGCTTCATGTTGAGCATAATACAAAACTAATAGAGACATATTCTTATGAGAAGACGGAGGGAATTCTATTGTCTCAACTGGAGATGAAGCTTAATTCAAATGGCGTGAAACTTATCAATCAAAGTTCAGATTTTTTAATTAAAACTTTTAATGAAAATGGACAAATTAAAAAATTGACTAAATTACTTCAGCCCTTTTTGACTCAATATAAGTCTAATGAACTTAATATTAATCAATTAAAAAAAAGAGCTTTAACAAGAGGTTTTCTGGACATGCTTAGGTTCAGAGCCTTTATAGAAATTTTTGAATTTTTACTTAATAAATACCAACAGCAATTAGCTGAAGACATAGATTTTGTTGATATGCTTGTTGAAGCTAGAAAAAAAATACCAACATTAAATAAATTTAATTATAGATATATAATCATAGATGAGTATCAAGATATATCTTCTTCATCCTTTAAATTCATTAAAGAAATAAAAAATCACTCCATTAATTCAAAAGTTTTTGCTGTTGGAGATGATTGGCAGTCTATATATAAATTTTTAGGGAGTGATCTAAGTTATTTTAATGAATTTAATGAATATTTAGGCGATACTGATGAAATACTTCTTAAAGATACTTTTAGATTTCATCAATCGCTGGCGGACATATCAACAAAATTTATAACGAAAAATAAAAATCAAAAATTAAAAGAAATTATAAGTCAAAATAAAATTACAATAAAAAAACCTATTAGAATTACAATGAATACTGCTTCTTATAGAGGTATATGTGATAGTTCTTTAGATAAAATTACTAGAGAATTAATGAGAGTATTAGAATTAAAAGTTCTACTTAAAAAACAAATTGAATATTTTCTTAAAATAAAGCCTGAATCATCTATATTTGTTTTATCTAGAAATAGAAGAAAAAAAAATCTTGCTATTGATGAATTTATTTCTGAAAATTACCCTAATAAAAAAATATTTTTTAAAACTATTCACGGCTCTAAGGGTCTAGAAGCTGATTTTGTAATTTTACTTGATGTTAAGTCAGGATATAATTCCTTTCCATCTGAGATTGAGGATGATCCTCTTTTAAAACTTGTAAATGATGAATCTTCTAGTGAGGGAATTAGCGATCCAGAGGAAAGAAGACTATTTTATGTTGCAATTACTCGAGCTAAATTAAAAGTCCATATAATTGCTGATGAATTTGAAAAATCATCTTTTATTGAAGAACTATCTAAATATGAAAATGTAAATGTTATTAAGGATATAGATATAAATATTCTTTCATGTGATCAATGTAAGTCGGGATCAATGATTTTACTTACAAATTCTAATGATAATTCAAAATTTTTTGCATGCTCTAATAGGCCTATATGTGATTATAAACTCAAGTATTCGGATGAGTTGCACAGTAAGTATTTAATTAATCTATCTAGTCCAAATGGACTTGAATATCCATCTATGAATAAGGAAGAACTTAACTTAAATTGATATATAATATAATTATAGAAGAGGAGCTTTGACGTGGAAAATATTAATAAATATCCAAAAATAATCAGAGATAGATATAAAAAAATTGTTAGAGATAAAGCAATTAAAAACTTTGAGAATGAACTTAAAATTAGACAAAAAAAAATATCTGATTTTAGTGATGATGAAATTGAAGTTTTAATAGCCGAAGAAGAAAGAAAAGTAATGAGTAAAATTAAAACTAGCGCTTTTACTGGCATTCTAGCTATCTTTGGTGTTTGGAATCTTTGATCTCTAATATTTTTAAAATTAGTTTTTTTTTAGTTATTATTAAATGGATTAAGCCAAGATTTAAGTCTCTTTTATGGTCTTCTATTTCTCTAATAATAGTCCTTTATCTTCATAGTGAGTATGTGTCTTGGGCGCTAGCATCAGAGAATAAAGAGTACCTCGGATTTTCTTATGTAGTTAAGAATATTATTATTTTTGTACTTCTTATTCTTTTATTATTCTTTTTAACTAAGAATTTTAACAATAAAAATAGTGACACTTTAGAATATATAAAAGAAAGAGAGAGAATTAGAAATAGTGCAGATACTGCTATTAATCAAAATCCTCATGATGGAATTATAGAGAAATTAAGAAATAAAGAAAAATTAGAAACGAGATCAGAGAAAATACTTAATAAAGGTAAATGAAAAAATTATTTATTGTATTTTTCATACTAGTCATACCATTATCTTCATTTGCAAAAATTGAATTAAGACAACAAAACGAATTATTTTGTTATGATGGAGATACCTGCTATGTCAATGTCTGGTACTTAGGTAATCCAAGTCCAAAGCAAGAAAAAATAAGACTCCTTAATTTAGATACTCCTGAGATCTCAAAACCTAAATGTGAAAAAGAAAAAGAACTTGCTTATAAAGCCAGAGATTTTGTCAATAACCTTATCAATAATGCTAAAGAAATAAAAATAATTACAAATTATGATAGGGGTTCTTATGGGAGGATACTGGCTGATATAGAGATAGATCAGCTCAATGTTTCTGAGTTATTAATTAAAAATAACCTAGGTGTTATATATGATAAAAATCATAAAAAGAATTGGTGTAATGTAAATTGATATTCAATTTATTATTTTGAGCAAGAAATTATAAAATTAGTATTTTTTATTATGGCAATGATATCCGCCAGTTTTTGAATTATTATGACATCCATAACTGTCTGTTCCACCAGAATGAGACATTAGACTGCTTATAGAAAATAAGCTTAATATAATTACTAAAATATTTATTTTTTTTAACATTACTAAAAATATCGCAATTATCATTTATTAACAAAGTCTATTATTCCTTAAAACAGATCTAGTTTGCATGAAAATATGATATTTTTAATAATCCTATAAGATTAGTGGTATTTGTATAAATCATCGACTGATTATGATAATTATTAGTTATGATTAAAGACCATGTAAAAAATTTAACTAGTTCAGATTTTTTTTGGCTATCTCCAATTATAGTAATGCTTATTGGTATATTTCCTATGCCTATTGGATATTATTCTTTAGTTAGGATAGTGGTATTTGTTTGCGCCATTTTCTTTTGTTACAAAATATATGAAAAGAATAATGATATTGGGAGTAATCATGAATTATGGTTTTTTGGAATAATAGTATTACTATACAACCCAATCATTCCAATTTATTTATATGTGAAATTAATTTGGACTATTCTTAATTTAATAACTGTTTTCTTTTTTTATAAATATAAGAATATTATTAAATGAAAAAACTCTTAATCTTATTGTTGTTATCTTTTTCCCCTTCAGTCTTTGCTGATGAATGTATTATCGGTGATTGCGTCAATGGTTATGGAATTTTTTTGTATGACGATGGAGCTAAATATGTCGGAGAACATAATAATAGTTTAGGTCATGGACAGGGAAAACTTACCTTTGGGGATGGATTTAAATATGTTGGAGAATTCAAAAACGATGTATTTGAAGGATTAGGAACTCATACTTTTCCAGATGGAGCAAAACATGTTGGAGAATATAAAAATAATGCTAGAGAAGGACTAGGTGCTTTTACTTATCCAGATGGAGGAATATTTTTTGGAGAATTTAAAAATAATGCCAGAGAAGGACAGGGAACTGATATCTTTGGATCAGGAGAGTGGGAGGGAGATCAATATGTGGGGGGATATAAAAACAATGTTAAAGAAGGTAAAGGAACTTACACCTATGCAGATGGGACAAAATATACTGGAGAATACAAAAATGGTGTCAGAGAAGGACAAGGAACTTATACCTTTGCTGATGGTACTACTAAAACAGGTATCTGGAAAAAAGGCGAACTGGTAACTCTAAATTAATCATGAAAATTCTTTTCACAATCTTCTTCCTATTTCTATCTGCTTCAGTCTTAGCAGAATGCATCAGTGGTGATTGCGACAATGGTTATGGTACTTATATTTGGGGTAATGGATCAAAATATGCTGGTGAATGGAAAAATAATTTAATGGATGGACAAGGAACTCTTACTGACTCTAATGGAGGGAAGTATGTAGGAGGATATAAAAATGATTTAAGGCACGGATTAGGGTTTGTTACCTTTGGTATTGGAGAGTGGGAGGGGGATAAATATTTGGGTGAATATAAAAATGATTTATTTCATGGACGAGGAACTTATATTTTTTCAGGTGGACAGGTTATAACTAGCATCTTTAAAAATGGCGAACTGGTATCTGAAAATTAAATGAAAAAACTCTTAATCCTGTTGTTGTTAGTTCCTAGTCTTAGTTGGGGTGATTTTAATAACTTTAAGAAATATGTTGAAAGTTTAGATGACACAATTGCTAAATCGATTACCTGTATGAGATATTATGATATTTTTTCAGCAGGAGTTGAAGTTAAAATACATGAATTACTATTATCGAACAATGAGATACAAGCAAAAAAGCTACTCCAATCTTTTTATAGCCTGAAAAGAAGAGCATTATTCATAAATTTATTAGCTGAGAAATATAATTATATTGATGTGCTGGATATTTCATATGATTTAGGGTCTGAAACTGATTATTTTTCTGAAGAAGTTAAAGCTTTTAATCAACCTCTATGTACAGAAAATATTAATCAATTGATGAAAAATGAAAAAATATTAAATGATACTGCAGCTGACGATGCAGAAATTTATATCAATAATTTTCTTAATAATAATTCATGACAACTCTAAGAGATTTATTCAAAAAAGGTAAAAAAGCTTACGTCTTTATAGAAAAAGAAATAAAAAATAATTACCCTAAGACTAAAGAAAACTTATTGAAAGAGTTGAATGAAATTCCCGATAAAATTCTTGATGCCGACTTAGAAGAAACTGCAAAGAAAACAATTAAAGTAACAGGTAAAATTACAAAAGAAATTTCAATTGGTTTTGTAAAAATTTCAATCGGTTTAGTTAAGTTAACATTTTTAGGGTTATTTATAGCTATTCTTTCATTCAGTATTTATTCAGGTATCTATATTCCTCACTGGTGTCAAAAAACCTACAATGAAAAATTAAATAATATAGATTCATTAAATTCCATAAAAGATAGAGATTTAGTAAATATACAAAGAAAATGGCTTGATAGAGGTTGCAGTACGTACAAAGAGAGATACGAAATACTTTATAATTAAGAGTACAAAAAAAATATAAAATTTAGAAAAAACTAATCTTTTTCATTTATCTTTTTCTATATTCCCAAGGATATTCAAATTCCATATCCCAAAATCCAAGTTTATTTATTTTAGCATATTCCTCATCTTTAATAAACTTTTTAGAGTACTGACGATAAGCAAATGCATAACCATTTCTAACCAAATACTTAGAGATACTCTCGCCATTAACAAAACATTCAGCTATCAGTCTTTTATATCTATCTTCACCTTCAACTGTGCAAACGGGAAGTGCATCTCCAATAAATTCTTTTAATTTTGTAGTTGCTACCTGCCCACATTTAATAGTGGAGCCATTTTGAAAACAAATTTGGTTTTTTTCAGGTGTATCAATGCCACTAAATCTGACTTTTACCTTATCGAAGTCAAAATGAATGGTGTCTCCATCCACAACTCGGAATCCATCATCTCGCCTATCAGGACTAGATTTATGGCAATGATAGGACTCTGTTTTAGTATTATTATGACATCCCTCAGAATTTAGGCCTCCAGAATGCCCGAAAATATTTAAATATGATGAAAATATAAAAAAAATGGCAAATATGGTAGTTTTTGTCATCGGTTTTTTAGTTTATAACTCTTAAAAGGTTAAGTCATGCTGAAAACAATCAAAGATTTTTTTTTAAATCTATTTTCCACAAGTGTTGAATTTGATAGGCCTTTTGTGTATCCAAAATATGATTCCAATAAACTTAAAAGACTGTTAAGCGTCGAGAAAAAAGGTAAAGAAGATGGATTAGCTAACATACCATCGCACACCGCAAAAGAAGTTATTGGTTATGAAAAAACAATAACTAATCATTTAGTTACCAAAGTTACAGAAGTAGAAGCAGAAGCAAGAGCTCAAATTACTGGCTTAGTAGGAGATATTAATAATTTAGCATTCGATAAATTAAAAAAGAAGATAGATAATTATAATCTTGAAACTAAAGATGAATTTAGAAGTCTTCAGTCAGAAGCAGGGAATGTTAAATATTTCGAATCGCAAGAAATAAAAGAAATTAATCAGCTATTTAGAAAGTTTCAAGAAGATAATAAATTAACTAGACCGCCTAGATACCCTGTCTCAAAAAAATTTAGCTATGCTATAGTTTGTATTTTTGTAGCAATTGAAATCGTATTTAACTCTTACTTTTTTAGAGAATTCGCCTCATTTGGTTTGCTAGGTGGAGTGAGTATAGCTTTTTTGTTTGCTGTATTTAATATAGGTTTTGGTGTTCTGTATGGTGAAAAATATTCTAGAGATATAAATCATATTTCTTCATTAAAAAAAATAAAAGCATATTTTTATGGATTAATTTACATTTTGATTATTTTATTTATTAATTTTTTTGCAGGTCATTTTAGAGATTTAATAGTAATTTCTGACAGAGCATTTGAAGTTAATTCAATGGATGTGCTAAATAACTTACTCAACAATACTTTTGAGTTTCAATCTTTAGGTTCAATAGTCTTAATTTTTCTCGGAATGATTTTTTCAATTGTAGCAATGAGAGGAATGTATAGTTCTGATGACCCTTATCCAGGTTATGGAGTCTTAGATAGAGAAAGAAAAGCTAAGACTGATGCCCATTATCAAGAAATAAGAGAATATTTAAATATGTGCAGAGATTTAATGCAAAAAAGAGTTTTAGATATAAGGGCGACTATTGAAGATATTTCTTCAAATCTTCAGCTTTTACAAAATTATAGGAGAAAATTTTCTTTATATACAGAAAATTTCAAAACCTTTTTAAATCAAGTTCAGACAATTGCTGATGAAATAGTCAATGAGTATAGAACTAATAATATGCGCCATCGAACTGACCCTACTAAAATTCCTCAATATTACGGTAAGCCTTATATTATGCCATACAAAGCTGAGTTAAATATAACTGATTCAAATATAGATGAGCTTCTTACAAGTTTAGAAAAAATAAAGCTAAATAGTGAAAGACTTACAGATGAAAGAGTAGCCGTTATTCATAAAGAGTATAAAAAAGCACTTGCTGAGTTCAAAAATATTAAGGAATTAGATATAGAAAGCTATTTGAATAAATTAGATGAGTAACTTTTTAGATAGAAAAAAGTCAAAAGACAAACAAGCTAATTGGATTTTTTTTGCTTTGGGAATAATAGTTATTTTATGTGTGATTTATTTTTCATACAAAATTATGACTTTTATTAAATTATCTGAGGAAGATGGATGTCCAGAAATTGATGGGGCAAGAGGAACAACAGTCATACTTTTTGATAACACAGATAAGTATGAGCCTGTTATTGAAGCAGATATAAAAGCTCATTTGCTTAAGATAAAAGACTCAGTTAAGAAATATCAAAAATTAGCAATTTATATCATTACTGAAGATGCAAAAAATATTAAACCTCAAATAGAAATTTGTAATCCAGGCTCTATGGCTGATAAAAGTAAATTTGCTTTTTTAAATTCAAATCCTAAAAAAATTAAAGATAGATGGGAAAAAAAATTTAGTAAAGAAGTTGATAAAATTTTAAATGATTTACTAGTGGGAGGTACATCTGAATGGTCCCCTATATTTGAAATGATTCAAGCTGTTAATATTTCATCTTTCAAACACTCAAATGAAAACTTCAGGGATGAAAATAAGCTATATATTTTCTCTGATTTTATTCATAACACTCCCGAATTTAGTCAATATAAGAACAAATCTAACTTTGAAACATTTAAGAAAAATAATCTAAATTATTATGAGAAAATTTATTCAATGTTAAGGGGTACCTTTGTCCAATTGTATGTAGTCAATAGACTGCAAAGTGAGTCTATTGAGTCAATGAATAACTTTTGGAAAGATTTCTTTGTTGCCACAAAAGCCAAAAACAGACTTCCTTATATAGAATATATGGGTAAATAATGCCAGAGTCTAAAAAAAACAAAATAACCATCAAAGTTTATCCAATTAAAAAACTTAGAAACCTTTTTTTGACTCATTTAATAATTGGGGTAATTGCAATTTCATTTTTTACATACAGTGCGACGTCTAATTATCTTTATTCCATCGCTTCTTCATTGATGGTCATGGTTCTATATTTTGGATTTTCTATACGTTATACTCAAAGTATTCCAGCAGACACAGTAGGTGATAGTAATTACTATTTAGGTTTTATATTTACCTTATTAGCACTTGTTCTGACTTTAATATTTAGATTTCAGGAGATTGATGAAAATGAATTAAAAGTTGTGGGATTAATTCAAGAGTTTGGTGTTGCTATGATTACAACTCTAGTAGGGTTGATTGCAAGAATATTTATATCTCAATTTAGTATTACTCCCGATGAGGCAGACCAAGACACAAGACACAAAATAGCTGAGTCAGTAACTAGACTTTCAGCTCAACTTAAATTAGCTGAGGAAAACCTTCAAATAACATTAAATAATCAACAAAATCGTATTACTCAGTTTGTATCAAGCTCTACCAATATTGTGAAAGAATTTTTTACAGAACAGAGTAAAGCATTTAAGGAAACTTCTGATGATTATAGAAATGCTTTAGCTGATAATAGTTCAGAATTAAAGAAACAAACAAATCAATTGAATAGTACATTTCAAAAAATTACTAATAGTACAGAAGATTTTTATAGCTCATTAAATAAGATTTCTCTCTCTATGGAGACACTAGAGACTTCAGTAACAAATATTAACAAAATAGCTAGTGATAAAGACTTTCAAAATAAGATTAATGAATTTTTGAGTAAAGTTGATGTTGTCACTTAT
>ENA-ORXF01002826-ORXF01002826.1-marine-metagenome-genome-assembly--contig:-NODE-2826-length-10141-cov-7.908188_pt1 | contig 10141 bp, 7 predicted proteins | sample MGYA00237864_ERZ511476 | MGnify/ENA primary metagenome ERZ511476 (study PRJEB26306, sample SAMN06343908) | marine metagenome | isolation source: coastal waters | place: Atlantic Ocean: West Antarctic... | reverse complement strand
GTAGGAGAGAAGCTAGAGAAAATGGGCTATGAGTTTCAGGCAATTAATAGTGCGTTAAAAAGGCATCCTCAATTTGTTTTGTTTAAAAAAGGAGAACAAACTATTTTTGTTTTAGTAAAGGTATCTAATAACATGCAAAACCCAGATGAGTACGATGTTTTGTGGATGGAAACTTTTAAAGACCACGCTAAGAAACAAAATGCCAAAGTTTGGTTTGCTGGTGTTGGAATTGCAAATTCAGAAAGTGTAGAAAACCCTGTATTCAAAGACCAACCCTATTATGTTGCTTTCGAAGATTTTATTAAGATTTTAGAGTAGTTCGGTTTGTGTTGCTTTTGTAGCAACCTTAAAAATTCAATTATTTTTAAAACATATTCGGATTTAATCACCAAAATTTATTTAGTATTTATTGTTCTTTCAATGCTGAAGAAGAAAGTTGTTTCTATATTTGGTTTGCTTTCTACGTATATTTTGCCATTATAATGGGAAATAATTTTTTCAACAATACTTAATCCAGTTCCTGTAGATTTATCTGACTCAATTGCTTGAAACATCTTAAATATTTTTTTGTGATATTTTGGATGTATTCCAATTCCATTATCTTTTATTGAAAAAACGAAGTCTTTATCTGTCGTTTCGCACCCTAATTCAATGAGTCCATTTTCTTTATCAATGTGATCTAAAGCGTTTTGTATTAGTATTTCAAACACTTTTTTTATCATACTTTCATCGGCAAAAAGAACAGGTAATTCATTTATTATTTTAATTTTAATATGGGTGGGTGTCTGTTTTTCATTTATTACTAGTCTTGCGATAGTGTTACTGTTAATTACACTATCTTTAAAAGCCGAGGTGGTGATGTTCTTGTACTGTTCAAGCTTTACTAATAATAACTCCATTTTTTTTATTTTTTCCTCCATTAGTTCCATTTTACTTTTGGAGTCTCTCAAACTGTTAGTTTCTTTTAGTTCTTCATGAGACCAAGCTAGCAGGTCTGAAACGTTCCTTAGAGAAGATTTTAATTCATGAGAAATTAAATGGGCATAATTATCTAGCTCATTTCGCTGAACTTCAAGAACAGTAGACAGTGTGGCTGTTTTATCAATAATTTTTTGGTCAATATTTTTTTTCTTTTTAATTTTATTTTCAGCAGCATTCAACAAGTCATCCACATTTATAGGTTTTGTTAAATAATCTTCAGCCCCTAAATTCATTCCTTTTCTAATATCTTCCTTTTCACCTTTGGCGGAGAGAAATATTAACGGAATACTTCTTGTTTTTTGGTCAGCCTGTAGTTTTTTAAACATCTCAAAACCATTTAGTTCTGGCATCAATATGTCTGAAATAATAAGATCTGGATTCTCTTTCAATGCTATTTGAAATCCAATTTTTCCGTTTTCAGCTTGAAAAACGGTATAATTTTCCATTATTAAAATATCAAAAACTTCTTCCCTGATGGCCAATGTGTCTTCTACGATTAATATTTTATACATATTTTTTAATTCTTTTTTGGAATTTGTACAATAAAAGATGTGCCATTTCCAATAGTACTATTCACTATTATTTTCCCTCCTATTACATCTATAGCTTCTTTTGCAATCGATAAACCAAGACCTGTTCCCTGAATTAAATCTACATTGTTTCCTCTAGAAAAAGGCTGAAATATGTTTTTTAGTTCAGATTTGTAAATTCCAATGCCATAATCAATAACCGAAATAGCTATGTGGTTTTTTTTAGATGATAATTCAACATGTACTTTTTTAGCATGCGGAGAAAACTTTATTGCATTACTAATTAAATTGATAAAAATGTTTCTACCTAACTTTTCATCAATAAATATATTAGACCTCGTTAACCCTTCTGTATCAATTAGCAATATTTCATGAGATTTATTATGAGAATTATGGACTTCTTCAATAATTTCATAAATAAAATTCCCAAAATTTAGATCTCTGGGGCTGTTTTTAAATTTACCTGCATCTGCTTGTCCAACAATTAAAATATCATCTAGTAGTTTTGTCATATGGACTACTTGGTTTTCAATTTTATCTAGTTTTTTTTCTATCATAATTGGTTCCATTTTTGCCCAGTATTTTTTAATAGAGCCCGCAGCAAAATTAATTGCCGATAACGGAGTCCTAAATTCATGAGATGCTGTTGAAACAAATTTTGATTTTAATTCGTTTAATTCTTTTTCTTTATGGAGTGCTTTATTTAGTTTTAAGGTTCTTTCATTTACCTTCTGTTCTAATTCATTCCGATAACCAACCAATTCTGTAATATCTTGACCCACGCCAATAACCCCAATAATTTTTCCTTTTTCGTTACGCCGAGCGCTCGAGTTCAATAACACCATTACACGTTGGTCATCTTTTGTAAATAAAGGGAACTCAAAGTTGGCAGTTTCTTTCCCATTTAAAGCATCATCTAATACTTTTTTTACGGATTCTCTGTAATCTTCAGTAATGTATGTTTTCACCAAATCTTTTCCAAATACATCGTCTTTTTTAAATCCAGTAATTATCTCAGAAGTCTGATTCCATTCATTCACGAGTCCTTCACTATCAATACCAAAAATAGGAGCATTGGCGGTATCAATTAACCGCGTCAAGTCATGCGCTATATGTTCCATTCTAGAGCGATAACCATCGAGTTTTTTTTGAAAAGCAAGTTCTTTTTTAGCGATTGCTAATTCATTTGCTCTTTTTTCTTTTTCGTTATTTTGAAAGGCAAGTTCTTTATTTGCAATATCTAATTCATTTGCTCTTTTTTCTTTTTCGTCACTTTGAAAGGCAAGTTCTTTATTTGCAATATCCAATTCATTTGCTCTTTTTTCTTTTTCGTTACTTTGAAAGGAAAGTTCTTTGTTTGCGATATCTAATTCATTTACTCTTTTTTCTTTTTCGTTACTTTGAAAGGCAAGTTCTTTATTTGCAATATCTAATTCATTTGCTCTTTTCTCTTTTTCGTCACTTTGAAAGGAAAGTTCTGTATTCGCAACCGCTAGCTCATCTGCACGTTTTTCTTTTTCTTCATTTTGAAATGCAAGTTCTGTATTTGCAAGCGCCAATTCATTTGCTCTTTTTTCTTTTTCTTCATTTTGAAATGCAAGTTCTGTATTTGCAACCGCTAGTTCATCTGCTCTTTTTTCTTTTTCTTTATTTTGAAATGCAAGTTCTGTATTTGCGAGTGCTAGTTCATCTGCTCTTTTTTCTTTTTCTTCATTTTGAAATGCAAGTTCTGTATTTGCGAGTGCTAGTTCATTTGCACGTTTTTCTTTTTCTTCATTTTGAAATGCAAGTTCTGTATTTGCGAGTGCTAGTTCATTTGCACGCTTTTCTTTCTCTTCATTTTGAAATGCAAGTTCCGCATTGGCAATAGCCCAATCATTTGTGCGTTGTTCTTTTTCTTTATTTCGAAAGGCAAGTTTTTTGTTCGCATTTGCTAACTCTCCTGCACGCGTTTCTTTCTCTATATATTGTTGCGTGATATCCGTTAATGAGACACCTAAAAGGTTTTTGGATATTTTCCAAGCAGTACAATAAAAATATTTATTAAAGTCTGAAGCATAATCTTCGAAACTAATCGCTGTACCCGTATTTTCTACTTCTGCAAAAGTATTCAGCCAACTTTCTTCTATCCTATTTACTACTGAGGATATTTTTTTGTTTATTATTTCTTTCTTAGTTTTTCCAAGAAAAGAGGCAAACGAAGTATTGATGTCTCTTATATAATAATCTAACGGTCTCCCTTCTTTACTGTAAGTAAGTTCTATAGTCTGCACCAACTCCGTCATAGAGTCAAAGAGCATTTTATATTGATTGTCTTTGGCTTGTTTTAAACTATTTTCTGCGTTTTTTTGTGTCGTAATATCGGTGTAAATTGAGGCTATTTTATTTTCCCCAACTTTCCAGGCAATTACCTTATAATATTTGTCAAATTCTTTTCCATAATCTTCAAAACTTTCAGACTCTCCTGTAGTTAAAATACGGTGATATCTTTCGAGCCAATAGTCTTCAAAATGAAATAGGTCTCGGACTTTTTTGCCAATTAATTGTGCACTTGTTTTTCCAGTTAACTGCTCTAGAGCTGGATTTACTTCACGAAAATAACAGTCAATAGGTTTTCCTTTGCTATCATACACAAGCTCAAAAACTTGAAACATATCTGTCATCGAGTTAAATAGTGCTTGATACCGTTCTTCACTGTGTTTTAAAAGGTTTGGCTGCTCATTTTTTTGTGGGATTAGCCGCTGTTTTACTTCTTTTTTAGTTGACATTTTCTTTTGTTCTGCAGTCTGCAGTTATTTTGAGCGGGGTGTTATAGAGGCTCCTTATTTCGCAATGGTTCGTATAAAAAAGTATTAAATATAAAATAATCGTACCTATTACCTATTCTTTTGAGAGTAATAAAATATTTTCTTATCGTTATCTAAAACGAAACACGCCTCTTTTATTTCGTCTGTTCTGAGAAAAAAAATACATTACTCTAGTAAAAGTATACTATTTAAACGATAAAATCAATAGTTTTTTTTGCTAAATACAATCAAAAAGTTACTTTTAAGGAGTGGTTTTAAAATATAATTAGAAACTAGCATTTATTTAGTGTCCTGATTTTTTAGCTCAAAAACCTGATTTAATTTTGATGTAATGGTCATGTTGTCCAAATACATGCGCTGCTTCTTATCTGCCTTTCTTTATTTTTTTATCATTTTGACATACAGCTAAGATTCTACTCGCGTTAAATTGCACGAATTTATTAGAGATCCATTTTTATTAAAACATCATAGATTTTGTTGTTATTTTAAAAAGGGTAATTCTGTGTCGTAGGATTGGTTGTGCGCAAAAAAAAACCACTCAAGAAGAGTGGTTTTTTTATTTTAAAAAAGGAGTTGAATATTATTTAGCATCTTGCTCTAATAAATCAAAAAACTGACTTAATCTCGGCATAATGATAATTTTCGTTCTTCTGTTTTTTGCTCTATTTTCTGCAGTGTCGTTCGCTGCCAATGGAACGTACTGACTTCTTGCAGCTGCAATTAAACGATTTGGTTTTACACCAAATTTATATTGTAAAATTCGTGTAATTGAAGTTGCTCGTAAAGCAGATAAATCCCAGTTATCTTGAATGATAGTCCTTTTAATTGGGGTAGTATCTGTATGACCTTCAATCATAACTTCCATTTGAGGTTGGTCATTTATCACTTTTGCAATTTTTTCTAAAACAGTATACGCACCGTCTGTTACATTATAACTTCCGCTTTTAAATAGCAGTTTATCAGAAATAGAGATAAAAACAACAGTTTTTTCAATATTAACCTCAATATCTTTGTCTTGGATACCTTCAGTTAGATTCCTTGTTAAATGATATTTTATAGCAAGATTTAAAGAATCTTTTTGGGTCATTGCTTCTCTAACGCCATTAATATATTTGTCTTTTGCACTTAACTGCGCAATAACTGTCTTGATATTATCTGAAGAAGATTGTGTTAAAACCGTTAAGTTTTCAACTTGCTTCAACGCATTTTTTTTGTCAGCTTGTAAGTATTTTATTTGCTCTGTTAAAGCGAAAACCTTTTCATCTTGCTCAATTAAACACTTTTGTAAATTTCCTTTTACAGTTACTAATTGTGCCTGCGTTTTCGTTTTTTCTGATTGCAATGCTGCAAAATCTTTTTTAGAAACACACGAACTAACAAACATTACTGATATTAAAATTAAAGATATTTTTTTCATATATTCTATACTTTAGGGTTTAGTCTACAAAACAAATTTAATAAAATCAATGAACAAAAAGAACGATTAACAATAATTTGTGATAAAATTATATGCTATTTTTGCTGCACACAACAAAGCTCCATGAAATACTTTCATTCTCTTCTTATTTTTTCAATATTTCTTGTTTTATCAACCTGCAAAAAAGAACAAATTTTTAAAGATTACACGCTAAAAGGACCTGTTTTTGGTACTACCTATAAAATAACGTATTTAAATTCAGACATAAATTATCAAAAAAGTATCGATAGTTTATTTTTGAAAATGAATTTATCTTTGTCCACATATATACCAAATTCAGCTATTTCTAGAATTAATAAAGGAGATACTGATGTGCTTGTAGATGATTTCTTTGTGGAGGTTTTTGAGAAGTCGAAAAGAATATTCAAAGAAACAGATGGTTTTTTTGATCCAACAGTTGGTAATTTGGTAAATGCTTGGGGTTTTGGACCTAAAATAGAAAAGGGCAATTTAACAGAAGATCAAGTACATGCCCAAATGCAGTTTGTTGGTTTAGATAAAGTGAAGCTTAAAAATAACAGTATTGTTACAGAAGGTTCAGGTTTTTATTTAGACTTTAATTCGATAGCAAAAGGTTTCGGAATTGATGTTGTTGCCCGTTTTCTAGAAAGTAAAAATATATATAATTATTTAGTGGAAATTGGTGGAGAAATTAGAACAGGCGGATTTAAAAAGGGGCAACAACCTTGGCTTGTGAAATTAGTAGATCCGATACAATCTAATGTTAACGCAGGCTTTAAAAATCTAAATTTATCGAATAAGTCGATGGCAACTTCTGGGAATTATAGAAAATTTAGAATTAGCGATACTGGTAAAAAGTATGTGCATACAATAAACCCCAAAACAGGATACGCAAGAGAAAGTAACTTATTAAGCGTTTCTGTAATTGCCGATTTAGATTGTGCAGATGTTGATGCGTATGCAACCGCTTTTATGGCGATGGGTTTAGAAAAGACAAAATCATTTCTTGATAAAAACACAAATTTAAAAGTTATTTTATTGTTTACCAATACGGAAGGAAATTTAGAGGAATTTACTAATTACACTTATAAGTAGCTCTTGTTTTTAAGCTGTATTTTACAGTTTGTAGCAAACAGGAAGAATTTCATTTTGCATTAAACAAAAGCGTTTTAATTGTTCTGGAATTATTTTTTTCGTGTAATCAACTTCATCTACCTGAAAACCAATACTTCGTAACTTCTCAAAATAATCTCGCCCATAAACTCTAACGTGATCATATTGTCCGAATATTTTAGCGCGCTCTTTTTTATCTATTATCGTATTATCTTCAAAAGTTTCTGATCTAGATAAGTCTTGCGGAATTTGAAAAATACCAAATCCGCCAGGTTTTAAAACTCGATACAATTCTTGCATTGCCTTTGCGTCATCTGAAATATGTTCTAAAACATGATTGCAAAAAACAATATCAAATTCGTTTTCCTTAAAAGGTAAATCGCAGATATCTGCTTTTACGTCTGCAATAGGAGATTCTAAATCTGAAGTTGTGTACGCTAAGTTTTTTTGTTTTCTAAAAATATCTAAAAAACATTGTTCTGGTGCAATATGTAAAACTTTTAATTTAGTTGTTGCTTTAAAAAAGGGAGTTTCGTCTCTTAAGAAAAGCCACATTAAACGATGTCTTTCTAGTGATAGCGTAGAAGGGGAGAGTGCATTTTCTCTCTGCTTACCATATCCATAAGGTAAAAATTTTCGAAAGCTTTTACCATCTATAGGATCTGTAAAGTTATCACCTTTTAAATACCAAGCAATAATAGGTCTAACAATATAGCTAGCCTTAATTAACCAAGGTCTTGGGATTGTATTTAGGATGGATTTAAATATAGACACGAATTGTACGAATTACACAAAAAAATTATAAGAGAACTCTTTTGTAAGTTAAACTATCTTCACTAAAATTGACTAGAGGCTTAATTTTATTTTAGATACTGCTAAATAATTAAGTGTTTGTTTTCTATGATTGTTTGTTCAAGATTATATAGCTTTAACTTCCATTGTTATTTTGCTATCAATAATAAAATCCGCAAAATAATAATGAGATAATTTTTCTCCTTTGTTTGCGGTTTTTAATTAAATACCTAATGTAGATTCAAAAATAATTTCACTAAAACTTTTACCTAATTTCCTGTGAATTTCCATACAAGCTCTAATAATATTATAAGAGTCTTGGTTTAGTAGGCTTTAAGATTTCAAATTGTTATAAATAAGTGAATTTATTTTTGTTATTAATTAGTGAAACTTGTGTCTTTCTTTATTGTCGAAATTCATCCTCTTCATCTGTTTCTATTCCTAAAGCCTCATGAACATATTTAAAAGTAGAAAGTAATTCTGGTTTGCCGTTTAAAATAGCAATATCATGCTCAAAATGTGCAGAAGGTTTTCCATCTAAAGTGGTAATTGTCCAGCCATCTGAATGTTGTTTTATTTTATGAGTTCCTAAGTTAGTCATTGGTTCAATTGCAACTACCATCCCTTCGATAAACTTTTTCCCTTTACCTCTTGTACCATAATTTGGCATTTCAGGATCTTCGTGCATTACTCTGCCTAACCCATGACCAACTAATTCTCTAACAACACCATAGCCTCTGTCTTCTGAGAATTTCTGAATAGCATAACCAACATCTCCAACTCTATTTCCTACTTTAAACTCTCTAATACCAACGTATAAACTTTCTTTAGTAACGTCTAATAATTTTCTAGTTTCTATATCAATTTCACCAACAGCAAACGTGTATGCATGATCGCCATAAAAACCATTTTTTTTGGCGCCACAATCTATTGAAACAATATCGCCCTCTATTAAAGGTTTTTTATTTGGAATACCGTGGACTACTTGAGAATTTGGACTGATGCAAAGTGTATTAGGAAAATCATACAAGCCTAAAAAACCAGGAATTGCTCCTTCTGACCTGATAAAATCTTCTGCTAATTTGTCTAAATATAAAGTAGAAACTCCAGGTTTTACTTCTCTAGCAAGCATGCCTAATGTTTTAGAAACGATCAAAGCACTTTCGCGCATAATTTCTATTTCTTCTTTGGTTTTAATCTTAATCATAAAAAAAAATTGAATGGCAAAGTTACTATAATTTAAGGAAATAGGAGACCGAAATGGGTATTAGAAGAAAGAGAAAACTTCTTTCTTTTTTTAATTTCTAGTTCGGTGGTAAAATAAGTTTGTAAACTTCTAATTAAACGTTTGATCTATCAATATCTCGAGCAGCTGCAAATATTTCTGCATTTATTTTTCTACAGTATTTTTTGTTACACGCTTCATCGAGCATAATTTTATGTACGGTTTAAAATTTAATACTATTTTTAACATAAAGTAACAATCTCCTTTAATTTGGAACTATTTCTTTCGGTTTTAAAAAGTAATCTGTAGTTTTTACTTTGGAGTTTTCTTAGCGTTTCAACAGTAAAAAAAGATAACGCATAAATTTTATCGAATTCATCTTCAATCATAGTAGCTTCAAAATCTAAAGAATTTAGAAGTTGTTGCTATTTCTTTATCTATTGCTTTCGTAAGCATGTTTGTATGCTTCACCAGAAACAATTTTTAAGATATCTTTTTCTAGAGATTCTATAGCATATTCGACATAACGGCCAATTTCTTTACCTTTTTTATAGAATATAAATGTTGGTACTCTTTTTATGTTGAAATCTTTCTGTAGGTTATCTGGTGTTTTTTTAGAACGATTTACAGTAACTAGCTCTAAATTTTTAAGGTTGAAATTAGACAATTCTAAAATTTTATAAAAATGCGGGGTTTCTCTTTTACTATCTCCGCACCAAGTTCCCATAAATCCTTTAATTGTAACGCCGTTTAGCATTTTTCTTAATGAAGAAATTGTTGCTTCATTTGGGTTGTAAGTATCAAAGTTTTGAGTAAACCAAGCATCGTATGGTGCTTGGTTAAAAGATTCTTTATTCGCAAAACCGATAAGATCTCCTTGTTTATTTTTGGTGGCATTTATTTCTCTTTGAGCCTGGCAAGAAAATAATGTAATTGTAAATAATAGAAAAAAAAAATATTTCATTTTTCTGGTTTTTTATGTTTATAATAGCGAGTGCTGCGTCATTTCTTTTGGTTGCTTAATACCCATTAATTCTAAAGTAGTTGGCGCAATATCGCCTAAGATACCATTTTTTATAGATTTTATTTCTTTATCAATCAAAATGAAGGGAACAGGATTTGTTGTGTGCGCTGTATTCGGAGAACCATCTGGATTCATCATTGTTTCGCAATTACCATGATCTGCAATTAATAAAGTAGAGTATCCGTTTTTTAAACCCGTTTCAATTACTCTTTTTGCACAATTATCTACAGT
>ENA-ORXF01002825-ORXF01002825.1-marine-metagenome-genome-assembly--contig:-NODE-2825-length-10143-cov-4.785218_pt1 | contig 10143 bp, 8 predicted proteins | sample MGYA00237864_ERZ511476 | MGnify/ENA primary metagenome ERZ511476 (study PRJEB26306, sample SAMN06343908) | marine metagenome | isolation source: coastal waters | place: Atlantic Ocean: West Antarctic... | reverse complement strand
TGGTCTTAAGGGTGATACTGGTCTTAAGGGTGATACTGGTCTTAAGGGTGATACTGGTCTTAAGGGTGATACTGGTCTTAAGGGTGATACTGGTCTTAGGGGTCTTACGGGTGCGCCTGCTATACGCACAGACAAGTTGGTATTTGGTTTAAATATATGTACACAGTCTTCGCCATTTTATAGTAACTCTTCGGGGGAGTATTGGTTGGTCCCAGGCGGTCATGTTGTTGCGTCTTCGGTTGTGAACCCAGACACGTTCCTTACCACGAATGGTCTACAGCAGTACAAACAAGACAAGGGTATATCCCCACCAAGTATGGCAATTGCTTATAACAAGGCTACGGTATCAGAAGGCGCCATTCATTTAGTAAAAAATGGATATGATGTCAACGGTTGGATGAAAGTCCCGATAATGGTTACTGTTTATTCATTTTGTATGGCGGATTCCGATGGAGTACCGATAGGCGATCAAGCACATTTGTTCCCCACTAGCACTTGCGAATATTTGTCGCTGAAGGACCTCGGAGACAATACAAGCAAACCGCTTACCGTGGATCAGAATAATTTTATAGCTGTATCTTTCAAAATCACAGAACAGGGTAAACAAATGCGACCAGTCCAGCTCGATCCCTGTCATATTAGTGTGACATTATGTGCTAGTGGTGACTTGCTATGTCCTACAGTCACAGAGAACTGATATGTTGGTTAGTAAGTTATTCATCTGTTTTTTTTGTGATTGGAATTCGCATTTTAGCCAAGTTAGTTGAAACAGCCGTGTAAATTTCACCATCTACGCCGTTTTCCAGATAATCTAGCAAAGCCTTATAATGTATAGCCAAGCGTTGTTGTTCTCCAACATATTTTTTTTCATGTAAATAACCGTTAAATACTGATATAGTTGAATCATATTTTTTTCGTTCACTATCCCAAGTCACTTTTAAAAGCCTTACCAAATCAGTGTTATAAGTCCAATACATAGGCGGACCATCATTTCTTTCACCTCTATAATTTTTCCTGGCTATCATAATAGGTGTTATATCTGACATCTGTTTATCTGACAAATTACTTAGTTTCGGAGACAACTCATCCCAATTATTAGCAGCTTTATTATACTGAGCTACTAATGAATATTCTTTGCATTTACTATATTCGTCTGTTGAGTATGCAGTTCCCATGATTATATACTAACTCATTAGTTATACTTAAGTATAATCAATTTAATCACAGTGGAAGATTCTGAAGAAAATATATCCGTGGGATTTTTTTTTTGGACATTTATATAAATGTCCAGTTTTACTTGTACACCAAATGGATCAAAAAAACACGTTCCGCTACATCATGCTCACAAACACGCAAAGCAAGTGTGAAAAAGTTACCTACATGATTTTTTCAACATTTCCAAAATGCCTGGCATTATAGGCTAAACACGGGCGAAATAAGCAGTTAATTTTCGGTTATTTGGCGTGAAACCTGTTATGCTGCCAATTATTGCATAATAAATGATTGAGACGAGAGCATAATTCAAAATGATACCGAATGGATATATTTGGGATATCAAATGATAACAATTTAAAGATAGACAACTATATAATTTATATGGAAAATGCGGTATCAAAATTTTGTTGTGATCTGTGTAATTATAGATGCAATTTCAAATATAGATGGGAAAATCATACAAGAAGTTTAAAGCACAATTTAAACGTAAGTAAAAGTTATAGTGTATGTCCTTGTGGTAAACGTTATAAATATAAATCAGGTCTTTCAAAGCATAAAAAGACCTGCGACAAATCGAATAATAAAATAAAAATACTATTAAAGGAAATACAACAAAAGGAGTTAAGTAAAATAAAGGAGATACAAAAACTGAAGGAAGAACATAATGAGGAAATTCTGAAACACAAGAATGAATTAATAGAGGCGTATAAAATAAACAATAATAATACTATAAATCTTAACATATTTTTGAATGAGAGTTGTAAGGATGCGATGAATTTGACAGATTTTATAGAAACGCTTACATTATCAATCGAGGATTTGGATTATACGGGAAAGCATGGTTATATAGAGGGTATTTCTAATATTTTAACGAAACGTCTTTGTGAAATAGATCCGACGCATAGGCCGATCCACTGCACAGATAAAAAGAGAATGTTGTTTTATATAAAAGATGAGGATAAGTGGGAAAAGGATAAGAATAATGAAAAGATAGGTAAATCTATAGCAAAGGTTACGTCAAAACAATATGATTGTATAAAGAAGTGGCAGAATTCAAATGAAGGTTATGAGAATTCTGGAGAGAAAGTAGACGATTTTTTTAAGATCGCATGTAATTCTTATCCTGTAGAAGAAAACTGTAGTAATAAAGTAATGAAAAAGGTAGCCGGGACAATTCAAATAAAAGAGGCCATGTCAAATATATAACTATTATTTTAATAAGATAGTTATATATAATGATAAGAAAGGGTCCCACGGATTCAGCAACTAAACATCCAGTTGGTAAAAAAATGCGGGGAAACGATGGTAATATGTGGGTAATAATTAATACGAGTAAAGGTGTTCATAGATGGGCTAAGAGTAAATCATCGCCCCAAAGAAGTCGAAAGAGAAGAAGAAGAAGAAGTAGTAGTAGGAGAAGTCGAAAGAGAAGAAGAAGAAGTCGCCATGAAACAGAATCGGAAATAAAAACCGAAAAAAAAGAACCACGAAAAGGTAAACGTTATTTTACGCATAATAATGGTGATAAACCATATATGGTAATAGTGGATAATAAAAATGTATATATTTATAGATACAGCGATGATTTCCCCCACTTGGAAGATCTTAAAGCAAATGATTATACGGTTTTAGTAAAGGAATACTTAGGGGTTAAAGAGATATTCATAGGGAAAGCGGTAAAGGGCGATGATTCTTCGAATATGGATTCATCGAAGACGATAGGAAATTCGATATTATTAGAAATATCGAATGGGAAATATGCGTTTATTGGTGGATTGGTATATGAATTTGAACCAAAGGATAAGATAGTAGAGTATTATTCTATGATAGGGAATTCTGATGTTCCTTATCCAGTTGCTGTTGGAGAGAAAAATGTATACTTTGTAGCTTCGGGTGGTAGAGAGGGATATTTATCTAGGGATTATTTAGAAGGATTTCCTAGTAAATATAGTTGGGGGCTTGATTCATATAATAGATTATGGGGGACGGGTAAGTTTAAGCCTGATGCGGGAAAAGCAACTGTAAAGAAGAGGGTGGGGCGTCTGTCAAGTAAACATAGTTTGGAAAAAGATACACATAAACTGCCCAAACTTAAGGTAATAGACGCAAGGAGATGATTAGTTTCTTGGTAAAAACGTTTTCATGGTTAATATTTCTATATTTTGGTTATAAACTATATCCTTGGCCAACCTATACAGTTTTGGGTTGTTTTTAAAATCATTATTTTCTAATAATTTTGTGGTGGACGTAAGAGCTGTTGAATGGTGACTTATCATTCTTTTTAACCATTCGATATCACTAACAAATATTTGGTTGCGACTCAAGAAAATAAAAAACAAACTCAGCAATAATCCCAATATAAATATGGAGTTATTCATTCGTCCGTGATTTAATAGATGGACTATTTGATGGGCCCACATCATATTGGATGCCATAATAAAACCTCCATAAACCAACGTTACGGAAATGTATAAATCGTCCATTTTATATGCCATTAAACTCATGGGATTTAAAAAGATTCCCACGCTAAACATCACAATAAACAAAGTTATTTGTTCTCTAACAAAATTCATATGTAATTAACTAATATTTTTAAAATTTATGAATATGAATTATTTATAATGAAACTATAATATATAATGGTAAAATATTATGGACGTGCAAAAACAAGAACTGGTTCAGTTAACACGAAACAATATGGGATTAAAATGTCTGGCTCAGTATCAAGTGTTGGGCATGCGTCTTCTGTGCAACGTTATATTAACCGTAGAGTTGATAGTTTAGCGGGTGTTTGTGGGTTTCCCAAACAAAATGAGAGTTCATGGCGACAGACTCTTAAAAACAAGCACCCGTACTGTAAGCAAAAGGTAAGCAAATGTTTAGGCGGTGCGGGTGGAGTAGGACGTCCATATAATTCTTACTACAAAACACCAGATTCTGGAGTGAAAGGGTGTGGAAAAGGCACGGCCCCAGCGTCGGGTGAGGCAGATGTTGCTGCGCCGCTGCAAACGCCGCCGCCGTCTTTTTTGTTCGGGGCGTCAGGCGGCGGCGAGAAATTGAATTGGGTCGGGAGCACAACCGCACCACTAGCGGATAATAAAAAAGTAAAATTTACTAGTCCAAGCACTATGTCAGGCACAAACAGGAATACGTGGGGAGGATCACTATTAGCCCCAATTATACCTACATCCTATAATCAGAATTCCGGGTATATTGACGACCCTGGTTATTTGGAGGTCCCCCGCCCTTATTGGTCTACATCTATTAATGGAGCAAGTCAGGGAAGCGGCCATCGAACAATCAACTTATATATATGTTTCGTAATTTATAATAATGCTGGTTGGTGGATAATGACGACAATCGATCCAGGAAATGATTTGGCGGTTAAGGCGGCGTTGAATGCTGCATACACAGCCTCTTGGAATCTTAACACTATTCAACAAGGTTGCTGCCCAACATGGTCATGTTGCAAATACGGAGATGAAAGGGGGTGCTGTAACGATGTCCAGAATGCCATACAAGTAAGGACTAAAGCACGAAACACACTTGCCACAGAAAGGGCGCGTTTATTGAAAACCTGTTGGAATTCTGCACTTTTTTGTAACTGGAGGGGGGCGACATTTACAAACATTTGTGTAAGTGACTATCCACGGATTTGGAACAACAACACACCAGGGACTTGGGCTGCCTTTGACAAAGTTGCTGTAGAAAAACTCTTGTTGGTGTCTCCCATAAATGGAACAACCGATTGTGGGAATCAGCCGTGGGTGGCAATGCAAGCAGCGTTATGTCCCGCAGCCGGCGGGGTTGTCACAACGTTGACGGATTGCACCGTCACCAATTACACAATATTTCCATTCAATATTGCAAAGATTAGTGTTTGGGGAAAGAATGCAGCTAACCCATGGCAGTCCCCAACGGACTGGCCTGACCAGATCTCGATAACAGGGGCTTTTAAGGATATGGCTGATGTGGATGCTGTATCCAGCCCCCCCAATTTGGGGAGATATGAAAATTAACGAATATGGTGATCTTGTGATTTCTGAAACCCCTCTGGTCAAAATATGGAATATGATTAATACGTTGTCATATAATGAACTCTACGCAGAACTTGGAAATTTGGGGTGTCCTGACTCATGTGGGACGGGTGGGGGGGGGTGTTGTACCCAAGGATTGGTCTGACAATAAGTCAATATTTCCAAATGGGGGAAAGTGCAACGACTATACACAGCGTTCGATTATGAATCCTTGTCCGTGTCTTGGGGGGGGGGTACAGAATCTTGGCAGAGCCAACGTTTGTTGGTCGAGATTGAATACTCCATCTGACATGATGAAATTTGGTAGAATTGCCATATACAATAATTATTTAAAATCATCATACAACATATCATGGAAGGATGGCTTCGACACGAATATGCCATCGCACGACGTCGGCGATAAATTAGTTAACCTATATACATCATCCTACGATGATGGAAGAGGACTCACCCCCCGCAGTTTAAAATTTAACTTTTATAATGAAAGTGACAATCATTTATTAATTGACACCGCGGGATTCAAAAGCATTTCAGTACAGCATCGAGCTTCTGATGTATGTTCAGTACAGCATCGAGCTTCTGATGTATGGTCGCCGGCGGTCACCACTACATTAGCAGCAAATACGGATTGGCGTGGAAAACAATATTTATACGAAATCTCTAAATTGGGGGAATGCTACCAAAACAAGACATTCAAGTTTACGTTGAAATATAAAGGAAGGACAGACAACGATTATCTCATTTCTATATTTTACTTGCAACTGCAATTATCCGAAGTGGTTTCACAAAGAAATATGTATACACTTAATGGAACATTTTCTTATAAAGAGCTTGTTCCGCGTCCCACTACACTACCATACTCACCGATGCCTAGATGGCCAATAACTGAATGGAAATACCAGACCTACTTCGTAAGACTTTACGTCAACTATGATTTCGGCACAATAAAGGTGCCTCCCGGACAAAAGATTAGCCAGCTTGGAGAGCATGAAACCGACGCATGGGGTATAACCGATGTTATGCTTACGGGGAAAATAAATTGGATCGACATCAAATGGAATACAGCCGCAGTCCCATTCACCATATCTCAACCTCTCTCCATAATTTTAGGCGTAGGCGTGCGGCCACCTCGTACCTTACCCACCCCGTGGGCAATTGACATGTCTTCACCATCCCCAAGTTGTTTTCAGAGAAAATGCCAAAAACCCAAGCCCAAAGACACGCGCACCGGCTGCGATAAATGGCTGCCATATACCTGCCCGTCGGAGTGAAAAAGATAATGTTTGTGTTTTAAATTTAAGATTATTAAGTAAACATTACATTTTCTCTCCAAATTCTCTATAAAAGGATAACAAAAATATATGAGACCCAAAATCACAGACGTTAGATGATGTCATTTGTGTGGTTATTTTTGGAGAGATAAAGATAATGTTTGTGTTTTAATTTTAAGATTATTATGAAAACATTACCTTTTCTCTCCAAATTAACTATAAAAGATGAGTATAATATAAATATATGAATAGATGTTTCCTGACGCTAAATGATGTGAGCTGACGCTGGGCTGTGTTGCGGGTCTATAAAACGAGTGCTATCATTTGACTGCAGATATGGTAACGATTATTATCGGTGCGATGAATAAATATATTTGGGAATTGTATGTTTTTTTTTAAAAGTTATCGAATTGGTATAAGATCCACCACGAACATTTTGGTATCCATATTTTTTAATATATTTTTTTGTATAGGTTTGTTCTAATTCATTCGAAAAATAACCATTACAAATACATATTATTTTACCTGTTAATGGTTTAAATTTTTGTGTTACCTTTGAGCCACACCCTTCTATATGTTGTTTCATCCTTTTTTTAAAATTTGTTGTTTTGCCTATATATATTTTGTCATATTCAAGATTTAAAATATATATAAATGTTGTTGCATTTATGTTTGTAGCACTATTTTTTGTAAACATGGGTGCGCCTGTTTTAGCATACGCTTTTGATGATATGATTTTTTTCCTCAAACGAGTAAAATATGTATTTGGCATAATTTAGTTATAAAGTCCTTTATTGACTAGTTTTACAAAGGGGTGGTTTTACATTAATTATATGAATAAATCTAATTCAATTTTTTAATGTATATCATCTTCGGTTGCTAGTTTTTAAATTGATAATATTAGACAAAAGATTATCATTATCTCTCCAGATTCTAACTAAATGGAGAACTATAAAAATATTTATGAATGACTGTCTCCTGACAGTGGTCTATAAAAGTTGTGTTTATTTTAATATCCAATCATGGATACCTGTCCATTCCATTTTTTTATCAGCCCCATATTTGATAGCATCGAGTACAAACCCTTTAAACTTAGTTTCCTTCCACGGATTATATGGACCCGGATTATGCCAGGGGCGTTGGGAAGATATTTTCTTTTCTTTTGCATATTTATACCACATGACTTCGCTAATAATTATGTCTTTTAAATTATGCTTTGAATGTAAAGATAACATAAACTTTAAGAAATTGGGTATATATTTATCTTTATAATTTATTTTAGGAGGATGTTTCTCGCCCTTTCTACTTCTCCCATACATTGGGTTATTTTTTCCTTTGGAACGTCCATTTTCAATTCGTGTTTTACTTATATTATTGCGCCAATTTTCGCGTTCTTCATCGGTCCATTTTTCTCTTGTTTTTAACATTTTGTTAGTTATTTCTTGTCTTTGTTCATCCGTTCGCAACGAAATTGTTTTTGTGCGTTTTTCTTGCTGTCTCCTTTGTTTCGCTTTTTCAGCTTCTTCTAGATTTTCTCCAAGTTTCGCTCTAATGTCGGTTATTCCATTACCATATACATGTAACTTATTTTGCATACTACAAGATAACTCGGAATAATTTGGGAAAAACCCATCTGGACTATTTTCTTTTAATTTTTTACTTTCTTCAAAGAATTCTTTACTGGGGTCGTATTTAGAAAATTCTAATACAAATTCGTCTGATAATATTTTTGGTTGAATTAATCCAATATAAGGCTTGAAAATTTCTATTAATGTGTTTTCTTTTAAAAGGTTGTATTTTTCGGTGTTATCAATTGATAACAATACGGTACTATCATCTGTATTTTTCGCATGATAATCTTTCTTTATTGCCATTTTTTTTTTATACTCATCTGTTTGTAAGCCAAAAATTTCTATTATTACGATTTTTTTTAGAATAGGGCTATAAAATCTACCATCATCCCATAATGATTTTAATTCACCTTTGTAATGTTCATGTGGCTTTACTTCAATATCTCTTAAATATAAAAAGTTATATACTCTCAATTCAAGTTGGCTGTCGCAAATAATACGCGAGTATGACAAATAATGATTTGGTGACAATAACACTAATCCAAAGTATTCTCTAATATCATAAATAGTCTTATGAAATATGTCCTTCCAAGCATTAACTATCGCGCAATTATTACTTTCCGTGAATGTTTCTTGCGTTAGTAATATACCATTTAATTGTTCGTGGGCAAATAGTAATGGTAATATAGGTTTAATATGAATCTCACATAATTCTTCAAATGTATCACATTCTCTAGGAAAATTTAATTTTAAATATTCCTTTCTCTCCAACAATATATTTTCACATTTTTCTGGGTATAACTCCTGTAGTTTTTTACAGATATTCTCATTTGGGAAGTCCTGATTTCCCAAACGAGCTGTTTTTTTTATAAATGATTTGATAACAACAATTTTATAAATATTCTTATATTTATCTAAATTAGAACGTGTCAGTTCGCCAATTCCCTTTGATTTATATATATCAAATATTTCTTCAAATAATTCATTTTCAGTAATATTTTTTTGTCGTCTATTATCACATCCAAATTTTTTAAGATTATCTTGCCATCGCACTTTTTTATGAATTAGGGCACCAGTATAGTTAGAATGATATGTTTGAAACCACTTATAAGAAGGTACGGTCCAATTTCCTTTTCTATTTTTCTGTGCAATATTCCATAATATTATATATTTGCAAAAATAATCCCATAATGTTTTTTTATCCCAATATTTAATACCTAATTTCTTACATCGGTTTTTTTGTAAACATACATTACAAGAAAACCCAGTAAAATCTGTTATTTGTCTTACTGATTTAACGTAGTTATTTCCACACTTACATATATATTCACATGTATCCACTCGACTTATATTGTAACTATAATCATTAATACTAATTTCTTGGTCCCTTTTTTTTGAATGTATATGTATTATTTTAACACCACCTTCTGTTGATTCATATATTAAGCATTCTCTTCGTTTATTGGCATATTCTATATTCTTAATATTCATTACTTATCATATACCGTAATAAGCTTTAAGTATGTACCTAAATGTGAATGGATGTTTCCTGCATAACACATAAAAGCTTATAATATCTTGTATATTTGGAGAGATAATGTTTGTGTTTTAAATTTATAATATTAGACAAACATTATCTTTATCTCTCCAATTTATAACTGAAAGGGAAAAATAAATGTGAATAGATGTTTCCTGACGCTAAATGGTGTGAACTGACGCTGGGCTGTGTCGCGGGTCTATAAAAAGTAGTTATTAAATTAATGTTATTACTGCGTGCGTATTTAAATTAATGACTGCATATATGCTCTCAAATGTATAATGTTTTTGTTGAATGTAAATCAACAAAACATGACTGTAAATATACAAAAAAAATATAACATGGTATAAACGACTGCATAACACGTGCTAAATATACAAAATGGTCGAAACCAACATTTATTACCAACCCAGAAAACCAATTGCACGCACCGACTGCATATATGCAGTCGAAATATCATATCAACAACATAAAAAAATCGTTGATGTCGTATTACTTAGTGTAAACAACTT
>ENA-ORXF01002824-ORXF01002824.1-marine-metagenome-genome-assembly--contig:-NODE-2824-length-10143-cov-5.294059_pt1 | contig 10143 bp, 10 predicted proteins | sample MGYA00237864_ERZ511476 | MGnify/ENA primary metagenome ERZ511476 (study PRJEB26306, sample SAMN06343908) | marine metagenome | isolation source: coastal waters | place: Atlantic Ocean: West Antarctic... | reverse complement strand
ACAGAAGTGCCCTTCTTCTTCACTGATACATTTACATCACAACGAAAACTTCCCTCCTGCATATTGCCATCACATATTCCTATCCACTGAACTAAATTATGAAGTTTTTTTGCATAAATCACTGCCTCTTCAGCTGAACTCATATCTGGTTCAGTTACGATTTCAAGTAAGGGGGTACCTGCACGATTTAAATCAATACCAGACTTTCCATCAATTATGCCATGGGTAGACTTGCCAGCATCCTCTTCTAAATGAGCCCTCAAAATTCTTATATCTTTCGAATCATCGCCAATATCAATTGATAGTTTTCCCCTACCTACTATTGGTAATTCAAACTGACTAATTTGATAACCTTTAGGTAAATCTGGGTAAAAATAGTTCTTTCTAGCAAATATAGATCTTGGAGCAATTTCAGCATCTATTGCCAATCCGAAAAGAATTGCACTATTAACTGATTCTTTATTTAGAACTGGAAGAACTCCTGGATAAGCCATACTCACCAAACAAGCTTGTGAATTTGGTTCGCTGCCATACTTTGTCGAGGCTCCTGAGAACTGTTTTGTATTTGTTCTCAACTGAACATGTGTTTCAATTCCAATTACAATATCCCAATCCATTAATCTATCCCTTTAGGGCTTTGCAAGTGCCAATCTGTATTCTTTTGGTAAATGTGGGCCACATTGAGAATCTTGGATTCTTCAAAATGATTCCCTATCAACTGAAGGCCAACAGGAAGGTCATTAACAAATCCTGCTGGAATACTCATAGCTGGTAATCCAGCAAGATTTGTTGAGATTGTAAAAATATCCTGCAAATACATTGCCAGTGGATCTTCTTGCTTTTCTCCAGACTTAAATGCAACAGAAGGGGCTGAGGGGCCCATAATTACGTCACATTTTTCATAAGCAACTTTAAAATCATTAGAAATTAATCGTCTTATTTTCTGGGCCTTAAGATAATAGGCATCAAAATAACCAGCGCTCAAAACATAGGTTCCAATTAATATTCTTCTTTTTACCTCATCCCCAAAACCTTCCTGTCGAGTTTTAAAATACATATCCATTAAATCGTCATATTCTTTGGTCCTATAACCGTATCTAACTCCATCGTATCTAGATAAATTACTTGATGCCTCTGCTGGCGCAATAACGTAGTAAGCAGGAATTGCTAAATGATTATTTGGTAGAGAAATATCAACAATATTTGCCCCAAGCTTTTCATACTGCTTTAATGCCTTTTCAATCAATTTCTGAACATCTGAGTCCAAACCATCTTCAAAAAATTCTTTTGGGATTCCGATTTTAAGCCCTTCAATTTTATTATCAAGAGAGTTTGAATAATTTTCTTTTTGCCTATTAAGGCTAGTAGAGTCTTTTTCGTCATGGCCTGTCATAACATCTAGCATCAATGCACAATCTTCAGCGCTAATTGCCATGGGTCCCGCCTGATCTAAACTAGATGCAAATGCAATCATTCCATAACGAGACACAAGGCCATAAGTTGGTTTAAGTCCAGTAAAACCACAAAGCGAAGCTGGTTGCCTAATAGACCCTCCAGTATCAGTTCCAGTAGCAGCTGGACATAACCTAGCAGCAACTGCTGCTGCGCTACCTCCTGAACTTCCACCGGGAACACAATTTAGATTCCATGGATTTTTAACGGGACCGAAATAGGAAGTTTCATTAGATGACCCCATAGCAAATTCATCCATATTAGTTTTGCCTAAATTAACTACACCTGCATTATTAAACTTTTGAACCACAGTTGAATCATAGGGAGATATAAAATTTTCTAACATTTTTGAGCCACAAGTTGTTTTCCATCCATTCGCACAAAAAATATCTTTTTGAGCAATTGGTATACCAGTTAAAATAGATTTTTTTCCAGATTGAATAAGTTGATCAGACTTTACTGCCATTGCTAAACTTTTACTTTCATCGACTGTAATGAATGCATTCAGAGATGCGTTATGTTTTTTAACTCGATTAAGGAAAAATTGCGTTAATTCAACGCTAGTAAACTTTTTTTTCTCTAATGATTGAGAAAGTTCTTTTAAGGAAAAATTAAGCATTTTTATTCTATAACTTGAGGAACGATGAAAAGAGACTGTTCTGAATGAGGGGCTAGGGAAAGGGATTTATCCCGAATATCCCCCTCAGTCACTTTATCTTCCCTTAAGGGCTGGTTGATATCAAGGGCATGAGACATTGGCTCAATAGCATCTGTATTAACTTCTTGCATTTTTTCAATCAAAGTCAAAATTCCAACAAGTTTTTTTTGAACCTGCCCTACCTCTGCTTGAGAAACATTTATGCGGGCTAAATGTGCAATTTTGTTTATTTCTTCTTTGTTTATGCTCATATTTATATGAAATTCAGTATTTTTTTGAGTTATTTGCAAATAATCAGTTATTATACATGGGTTTAGGCCCTCGCTTACGAGGCACTATGAAAAATTACTCACACATATGAAATGGCATAATTAAAAATGGTAAAAGATTGGCTTAATAAAATAGTAGACAATGATATCGCAATTGATTTAGGAACAGCTAACACGCTTATTTATCTAAAAGGACAAGGTATCGTTTTAGATGAGCCTTCAGTAGTGGCGATGAGAAGGGAATCTGGGCCTAATGGGCCGCATTCAAAAATGTCGATACTTGCCGTAGGAAGAGAAGCAAAAACAATGCTTGGACGATCACCTCAAAATATAGAAGCAATAAGGCCTATGAAAGATGGTGTGATTGCTGATTTCAATATTACAGAGGAAATGATTAAATTTTTTATTAATAGAGTCCATAAAGTAAATTGGTTTACTCCGAATCCTCGGATTGTAATTTGTGTACCTTATGGAGCCACTCAAGTCGAGAGAAGAGCTATTAGAGAGTCTGCAGAAAGAGCTGGTGCAAAACAGGTTTATTTAATAGAAGAGCCTATGGCAGCTGCAATTGGTGCTGGGCTTCCAGTTAATGAGCCTATTGGGTCTATGGTTATCGACATTGGTGGGGGAACAACAGAGGTAGGTGTTTTATCTCTTGGTGGAATTGTATATGCAAGCTCGGCTAGAGTGGGTGGAGATAAAATTGATCAAGCTATAATTGATTATATGAGAAGAAACTATGGAACATTAATATCCGAACCAACTGCTGAAAAAATCAAGAATCAAATAGGTAGCGCTTTCCCTATGACAGAGCTTATGGAAATGGAAGTAACTGGTAGAAATCTAGCTGAAGGCCTCCCAAGAAAGATAACTATTAGTAGTAATGAAATCCTTGAGTCCCTCAATGATCCTTTACATGCAATAGTCGGAGCAGTCAAAACAGCTCTAGAACAAACTCCGCCAGAACTCGCAGCCGATATATCAGAAAATGGTATGGTATTGACAGGTGGAGGTGCTCTTTTAAATAATCTAGATCGATTATTGATGGAAGAAACAGGGGTCCCCGTAATAATAGCTGAAGAGCCTCTTACGTGCGTTGTTAGAGGATGTGGAATAACTCTAGATAATCTTGACCTCTTTCAAAATGCATTTGCATTTGAATAAAAATAGTGCGAAAAGCTAGCAGGAGTAACTTAAAACTTTTTAATAGAGATTCATTTCCTCTATTTTATTTTTTTATATTATTTATTTTATGTTTAGTAATGATGGGTTCTGATTACCGATATCAATTTTTAATAAAACTTAAAGCAGAAGTGCCAATAATAGTTTCGCCAATTAATAATTTAATCAATTTACCAGTAACCTTATTTCGTGATTCGAAAAATAATTTCATAACAAAAGAATTACTCATAGAAAAAATTCAAAATCTAGAAGCAACCATCTATAGTTTATCTATTCAAGTTCAAGAAAATAAACTTCTTAAATCAGAAAACAATACCCTTAGAGATACATTAAATATTCATAAAAAATTTAATATACTTGGCGATAATGCTGAGATAATTCTACCTAATGTTAGGAATGGGTATTCAGTAATTACAATTAACAAAGGGATTAAGCATAATATCAAAGCTGGCTCAGCAGTTATTAACAATTTTGGGCTAGTTGGTCAGATAATAAATGTTTCTGAAACTTATAGTGAAATAAGGCCGCTCACCTCTAAAGCCTACGCGGTTCCAGCAATTATAGACAATGGCAAAGAAAATATTATTCTTTATGGAAATGGAAATGGAGAGCTAGAAATTCCACTTTTTCCTGCGAGTTCACTAATTAAAATTAATGATACTTTCGTTACATCTGGTGTTGATAGACTATATCCCAAAGGAATACTCATCGGAAAAGTCAGCCAAATAAAACCCACGACATCTCCAAAATTTAATTACATAGTGGTAACGCCTTTTTTCCAGGCTACCACCTTCTCACAAATAACAGTTCTTAAGATAAAAAAATGACAGTAACAAATATACAAAAATCTCAAGAAGGTAAATTGTTTATTATTTTGTTTCTAATATCAATATTACTATCTTATATAGGAATTTTTGGTATTCACGACCCAACAATTATGCCTAATTATTTTATAGCACTTGTTGTTTCTTTTATTTTAACCAAGAAGGCTAAATTAAATTTAAATAAATTAGTAATCATTGGGGTAGTAACTGATATTTTGGCTGGGCAACTAATTGGCCAATATGGATTAATTTTTATTAATATTTATATTGCATATTTAATAACTAATAAAATCCTCATTATCAAATATGAAAAACAAATTGAAAGCTTAAGTATTTTATTAATTTTATTTGGTTTTCTTATTTTATGGTTAACGTCTCAAAGTTATGGAATACCCATAATCCCTAAGGCTATATTATTTCAATCCATTTTAACTTTTATTGCATACTTATTTTTTAGAGTAATTATTAAGACATATCTTTCAAGATAATTAATACACCTATGGACCTACATAACTTTAAATACACTTTTAAACAGAGGTTAAATTTTATATTTGGGTTCCTTATATTTATTTTCTCCATTTTATTAATAAAGTTTTTTTATTTACAAATAATAAAATTTGATAATTATTCCGCCCTTGCTAAAAGTAATAGAATAAAAATTATCTCAATTCCTGCAATTAGAGGTCAAATTCTAGATCGCAATCTCGAAATACTAGCAGCAAACAAATTAATTTATACATTAGAGTTGGACCCAAAAAATAAATTAGATATAAATGAGATTAAAAAAAAATTAAGCAATATTGTTCAAATATCAAATTATGATATCAAGAAATATAATAAAACTCTTAAAGAAAATTATTACTCCTCAACAATTCCCATAAAAACAAATCTAACAAATACTCAAGTGGCAAAGTTCATAGCTAACCAATATAAGTATCCTGAAATTTCCTTAAAGCAAAAATTCTCGAGGACTTATCCAAAACAACAAACAGGTGCGCATTTTATTGGCTATATAAATCGTATTAATAAAAAAGATATCGAAAGATTAAAAAAATCAGGAAAATTTGAAAGTTATATGGGCTTAGATCACATAGGAAAAACAGGAATTGAGTTTTTCTATGAAGATAAATTACACGGATATCCTGGTTATAAAAAAATAGAAGTTAATGCTAAAAATGATGTCATTAGAACAATTGAAATAATAGAGCCGATTCATGGGGAAGATATAATTTTAAATATAGACTATAAAATACAAAAAGTTGCTGAAAAAGCCTTTGGAAAATACAAGGGGGCAATGGTCGCACTTGATCCAGAAAATGGAGCAGTATTAGCTTATATTAGTCAGCCTTCTTTTAATCCTAATCTATTTATAAATGGTATTGATGAATCTAATTGGAGAAGACTCAGTGATTCAATTCATAAACCTTTAATCAATAGGGTTGTCTCAGGTATCTATCCACCTGGCTCGACACTCAAGCCTTTTGTGGCACTTGCGGCATTAGAAAACAATATAAGGCGACCCCCTTTCTCAATTATTGATAAAGGATTTTATAATATGCCTAATCAATCTAAAACTTTTTCAGATTGGAAAAAGTCTGGTCATGGGAAAGTAGATATTATAAAAGCAATAGCTGTTTCTTGTGACACCTTTTTTTATGGATTAGGCATTGAGTTAGGAATCCCTAAATTAAATATTGTATTAAAAAGATTTGGTTTTGGGCAAAAAACAAATATTGATATGCCTAATGAAAAAGCTGGGCTTATTGCTTCAGCTGAATGGAAAAAGAGAAAGTATAATAAGAAATGGTATCAAGGTGAAACTGCGATTACTGCCATTGGCCAGGGATATACTCAAACAACACCAATTCAATTAGCTTTAGCTACTGCAAAACTAATTAATCCAGATCATACTCTTCGCCCCAGGCTATTAAAATATGTTATTACTCCAAACCATATGAAATCTAAAATAATTGATTCAAATAAAGAGACGAGTCATTCACAGGGAGCCTTAGAATTCAATTTATTTGGGAAAAAAACTAAATCGTCATATTCTTTGGTCAATATAAACAAAATTAACGATTTAAACTTAGTTAAAAAAGCTATGGCTCTTGTAACAAAAGAAGGTGGGACCGCAGCATTTATTGGTAGGACCTCTAGTTACGATGTTTCAGCAAAAACAGGTACAGCCCAAGTTTTTAGTTTAAAAAAAAATGAGGTTTATGATGAATCCAAACTTCCAGATAAACTCAAGGATCACGCCCTATTTATTGCTTTTGCGCCTTCTGAAAAACCACAGCTTGTTATAGCAATTGTAGTTGAAAACGGTGGTCATGGAGGAGCAACAGCTGGACCAATTGCAAAAAAAGTTTTTGATGCTTATCTAAATGAGGCTAACTAATGATTAATCTAAGATTATCAAAATATTTGAATAATATTGATCGATTTCTAATAGTTCTTATTATACTTTTACTTAGTATTGGCTTAGTTACCTTAGTTAGCGCAGCTCAACAAGCCACAGCTATTATAGGTAATCAAATAATAAATATTACAGTTGGGATAATTCTATTAGTATTTTTAAGTAATGTTGATCCCAAACGTTTTCTTTTTTTGGCTCCACACTTATACATTCTTAGTTTAATTTTATTGGCATCTGTTATTTTTTTTGGATTTGAGAGTCATGGTGCAAAACGGTGGATAAATATATTATTTTTTAATTTCCAGCCTTCTGAAATTATAAAAATTACTATCCCCTTGATGCTAGCTTGGTTGTATCATCGATACCAAAATACTATAAATTATAGAACGCACTCTATTGCATTTATTATTTTAGCTATTCCTTGTGTATTTATTTTAGATCAACCTGATCTAGGAACTGCTATTTTAATTTTCTTATCAGGTTTAATAGTTATTTTTCTGGCTGGACTGTCATTAAGATTTATTGTGGTCAGTATTTTTAGCTTTTTACTTGCCTTACCTTATCTCTGGTCAACGTTGCATTTATACCAACAAAATAGGATTATGAGTTTAATTGATCCTAATCGTGATCCATTGGGTACCGGTTACCATAGCATTCAATCAATGATTGCTATCGGTTCTGGTGGTTTTCTAGGAAAAGGTTGGTCTTATGGCGGTCAAACGCAACTTAATTTCCTCCCGGAAACATCCACAGATTTTATTTTTTCAGTATTTGGAGAGGAATTTGGTTTTCTTGGAATTTTTATTCTTTTTGTTCTTTATTTCTTAATACTGTATCGATGTATTGATATGGCACAAAAAATGCAAAATACTTTTTCTAGATTAATTACTGCTTCATTAGTATTTACTTTATTTAGCTCTAGCTTTGTAAATATTGCAATGGTCAGTGGAGTATTGCCCATAGTAGGAGCACCATTACCATTTGTTAGTTATGGTGGCACATCAATGGTTGTATCTTTAACTATGATTGGTATTATTATGAGCTTACATTCCAACAAATCTTTAATCGCTAACTAATGAACAAATATATTTTTACGTTATTAATTATTTTTTTACTTTCTGGTTGTCAATCAATTGACCCAATCTTTGAAGAAAATCTTAGCAAAAAAGAGACGAAGATTAAAGAATCAGGCGCTTACTACTTAGATGATGGACCAGAAGAAAATCTACCAGAGAATCTAGATGAAATTCCAAATGCTAAACCAAAATATGAAGCACTTTCAAAATGGGCCAGTCGTCCTTATGTTGCATTTGATAAAAAATATACTCCTATGAAAAAAATTATTCCTTTTAAGGAAGAGGGTTATGCATCTTGGTATGGCAAAAGATATCATGGTAAAAAAACATCTATTGGGGAAACCTATGATATGTACCAGATGACTGGTGCCCACAAAACACTACCTCTTCCATGTTACATAAAGGTAACGAACTTAAAAAACAAACGATCAGTAATTATTCGGATTAATGATCGAGGTCCATTTGTTGATGAAAGAATTGTTGATTTGTCCTATGCAGCAGCTCATCGACTTAGAATTATTGAGAAAGGTAGCGAGTTGGTAAGAATAGAAATGGTAAATCCATCTTTAGCAAACAAAAATATGAAAAAAGAAGACAATTTACCTTCAGCTAATTCCTCTATAAAATATTTTTATATTCAAGCAGGGGCTTTCTCAAGCGAGGCTAATGCTTCTTACCTAGTAAATAAGCTGTCTAAAATTCAATTTAGAAATTCATTAAATATCAAAAAGTTAAGTAAAAATTCCCTTTATTTAGTGGCTATTGGCCCTTATGATAGTAAAAAAATTGCAGAGCAAGCCTTAAAGGATATTTCACAAAAAATTCAACTTAATAGTTTCATCATATCTGAGTAATAACCTTCTCTCAATGGGCCAAACCGAAAAAGAATCATTATTAGAATTTCCTTGCGACTTTGATATTAAAGTTATGGGGAAGTCAGATGAAAATTTTTCTGAATCTATTATTAAGATAATAAAAAAACATGATGTAACTTTTAATGCATCAAAAATTGAAATGAAGGGAAGTAGTAATGGAAAGTATATTAGCTTAACTTGCAATGTTTACGTCATCTCTCAGAAGCAACTTAATAAAATGTATGTTGAGCTATCAAAGAGTCCAATAACTAACTTTGTTTTATAGTATATGCCAATAAATATAAAGAATCTGGGACTCACAAATTACAAAGATACTTTGGAGGCTATGAAGTATTTTGTTGATCAATTACCTACAAAAGATGAATTATGGATTACAGAACACTATCCAATTTTTACTACGGGAGTTAATAAAAAAAAATCAATAATTCCAAAAATGAATATTCCACATTTGTTTGTGGATAGGGGGGGGAAGATAACTTATCATGGACCAGGACAACTGATTATTTATACGCTAATTAATATTAAAGAAAATAATTTAACTATTAGGCAATTAGTATCGCTTCTCGAAAATTCTATTATTGATTTTTTGGCAAAAAACAAAGTAAACTCGTATTCTAAAATTGAAGCGCCTGGGGTGTATATAGATGAAAAAAAAATATGCTCTATTGGTTTAAGAATAAAAAAAAATTATGCTTACCATGGCTTAAGTTTTAATATTGATATGGACACTAACCCGTTCACAATGATTGATCCTTGTGGTATTACTGGTCTAAAAATGGCACAATTATCAGACTATAATGTTCAAAGTACAGTAGAAAAGTGTGGGAAAGAGATTGCATTAATTATTAATAAAAAGTTAACCCTTAATTATGAACAAAATAATAAGAATTAAAGAGGTTGGTAAAGAAAAAACTGCAAGATTACCAATAAAATTTATTGAAAAAGATAAGCTATCAAAACCTTCATGGATAAAAATGAAACTACCTAGTAGTGATAAATTTCATGAAGTAAACCGCCTTCTTAAAGAAAACCAACTTAATACTGTATGCGAAGAAGCAAGCTGCCCTAATATTGGGGAATGTTATAGTCAAGGTACTGCAACTTTTATGATCTTAGGTGAGATTTGTACTCGTCGCTGCCCTTTTTGTGATGTTGCAAGCGGGATTCCTCTTAAGCCAGATGAAAATGAACCTGTGAAATTAGGTCTTACAATTGCAAAACTTAAACTAAGATATGTTGTAATCACAAGCGTAGATCGAGATGATATGAAAGATGGGGGAGCCACTCACTTTTCTGAGTGTATAAAAGAAATTCGTAAAAATAATAAAAATATTAAGATTGAGATTCTTGTCCCCGACTTTCGAGGAAAAGGTAAGATAAAAAAAGCATTG
>ENA-ORXF01002823-ORXF01002823.1-marine-metagenome-genome-assembly--contig:-NODE-2823-length-10144-cov-3.127545_pt1 | contig 10144 bp, 6 predicted proteins | sample MGYA00237864_ERZ511476 | MGnify/ENA primary metagenome ERZ511476 (study PRJEB26306, sample SAMN06343908) | marine metagenome | isolation source: coastal waters | place: Atlantic Ocean: West Antarctic... | reverse complement strand
CCCTTGTCCATCCTGGATGGTCGGGCGTACCGATTGGAATATAGTGGATCGCAAATGTGGGGATCGCAAAATCTAATTGGTGTTTCCGTGCCGGCTTGTATGAATTTTTGTGAACTGGCGTGAGCTCAGAACGGCGTGCATGTGCACTCGTCGGTGTGTCTGATAAACTCGCACGCTGGCCCGCGCATAGGGAGGATGAGGCCGTGCTTGGAGATGGCGGTCGGGGTGAGGTTCTTGATGCACATTTTGACGACGTTTTCGCCTTCAGTGATGAGCTTGGGCTGCAGCTTGAACACGGGCCATAGCTGCAGCTGCAGCGGGAGCAGGGGCTTGAGCAGCGCGCATTGCGTGAGAAATACATGGCCGTTCGCGGTGATGCCGTCGATGGCGATGTAGTAGAGTGCAATTACGAGGTGTTGCATCTTGTCGTTTCCCGCGCGCGGTTGGTATGGCTTCGGGAGCTGTATGCACATCATGAGCTCTACCATCTCGCGCATCACGGGACGCAGGTGCTGTAGTGGCGGACAGGTGGTGCTTTCCGAAGGCACGCGCACGTACTTGACACAGAACATCGTGGCCTCGAGCGCGTCCAGCAGGTTGTACTGTTCAAACGCGCTGCGGTTGCGTTTGAGGTGTCGTGCGAAACACGTCGACGCCTTGTTGACATACGCCTGCTGTTCTGTCTCCCGCGCCAGGCGCGCGCTCTCAGACGTGAGCAAGAGCGTACCCACGTTTACGCACAGTCCCCAGAGGTACTCGACCTCGTCCGTCATTGTGATGCGCGGGGGGTGGTGGTGTTGGGGTTTGGTATTTTGCAGGTGTGAGACGTTGGTGTCCTTTGCGAAATCGACATACGAGACATTGCTGTCGAATAGTGAGTTGCTTGCGAGTACCACGCCCGTCATGGTGCACACGATGCTGCTGTCTGCCTGTTGTTCCCGTCGGCATGGCACCACGTTACGGAGGTGTCCGCACACGTGCACTACCCCGCATGTCACGCAGCCTACACACTCGACGTCGATGCGTTCCCATTCGTGTGCGTGTGCGGCATACATCGGGGGCAGCAGGAACGAGCTGGCCCGCTGCTGCCACCACGCTTGGTATTTGCTGCGGATGCTGGTCTGTTTGCATCTGTGTAAGGGGTTGCTGGCGGATGGCTGGGGTGTGCTGGGGTGTGCTATCGGGGGTGTGTTGTGCTGGATGTTCATGTGTCCGTGTGCGAGTGCGTGTGTGTGTCCTCCATGCCAGGCATGCCGCGGTCGCTGCGGCAGCCGTTACAGTATACTTCTTTTCTGTATTTCCGTATTCTGGGTGTCGAGAACACATTCTCTGTGCTCTGTCCCAGCCGGTGTGTGTTTTTGGCGGATTTTTGCCTGTTGGGCAATATACCGAAGATGCGCATTTTTTGTGTAGAAATTATGCGTTTGGGGCCGGTACGTATACGTACCGGGCGAGCATCCCCTGAAATCGAGAAACGTACGCTTCTTTTTTGTGAAAAGAGAGGGAATGACCGAGTCGAATATAAAGACACACACCGGCACACACGCACGCGTGTCAGCTCTCGCAAGTAGGGATCGATGGTGTGCAATGTGCGTGTGTGGTAGTAGTGTGAGGAACATGGGGGTGTCTGTGCCTCTGGCCCGGGTGTGTTTGTTGGTTTTGAGTTAATAAATACAACCATGCACACATTCTGGTGTGTAACTGTCCCCACCTTTGATTCCTGTGATTTCGCACATGATTTCGCACACCACGCGTGCATGTGTCGTCGGAACAAAATTTGAGAGCGCATCGCAACAAATGCGAATCCTTGCATGCGGACCTTTTTGTTGTTTTGCTTGTTGTTGCCCCCCCCCCCCCATTGTTGTTTTTTGCGCTTTGTTATTGGTTTGCGCCTTGTTGGAGACGATGGCCTTCTTGAATACGATGGTCGTATATCGCAATGGTCCGAAAAATCGCAATGGTCCGAAAAATCGCAATGGTCCGAAAAATACGCCCGCAACAATGCGAATCGGCGCGATTTGGGGTTTTTGATTTTTTGCGCCTTTTCGAATTGATTTTTTGCGCCTTTTCGAGGACCGTCATAGAATTGCAATTGAACCCCTACAAACGCGCGAAACGGTGTAATTTCGAGTTTCGATTTTACGTACCTGTTTATATGCATCTCCCAACTATCGGACATAGACAGGGGCGTTTTCTGCCCGACCGACTTAAAGGCAGTGGAGCGTCCATTGGAGACAAGACACCGAGGAAGACACGAGTTCCACGCGCGAATGTTTGAGTTGTGCGGCATGGTGCCCAAGGCGGCGCGCACTGCTGCGATGAATTCGTGCATGCACGATGTTCGAAGTACTGACCAGTCACGCCTGCACATGAGCACGGAGGCGAGCTTCATGGCGCAGAGAGTCTCGAGCTACAAGAAGTACGAAGATATGCTTCGTGTCGTCACTGAACCGCGAAACAAGGGCATGGACGAGCTCAAGGTTTGGATCCAAGAGGAAGTCGTGGACGTGATGGGCAAGGACTTCCACTTTCCGGAACACGTGGCTGTGTTTGTCAAGTACCACTACGACACGGCGGAGGAGAGCATCGACAAGTTTGTGTGTAAGCAGCTGAAGCTTGTGGAGGACGAATGGGCCGCTGGATACGAGACGCCTCAATTCGACCCCGACACTGCCGTGTCTGGTATTGGTGTTGGGTGTGCTGTCTTCGAGGAGCGCTTGGTCTGGTGTATCAGCATCGAACATGCCATCTTCAAGGGGGCGGTGACTGGTGCGATGCCCAGCTTCACTGATTCTGCGGAAAAGTTTTCCGGCAAGTACGGGCACTCCTTGTCGTCCTGTATTGAGGAGCGGGTCAGGAACGGGTCCCCTACCCCGTGTGTGTCTATGCTGGTTGACATGAGCAGGGTGTGTTTCCAAGAGGCGTGGAGCAAGAAGCTTGACCTGGCCTACGAGAAGACGGTCCAGTACGAGGCCAAAACACACACCTTTTTCAACACCCTGTTGCTGTTGAACAAGACTGCGACGTTGTGCACCTACCGCCGCGGGGTGTTGATTGTGCTTGCCAAGTCCCAAGACATCCAGTTCCTGCAGTTGCATGCGTTTGTCGAGACGCTCCGCAAAAAGCACGGCGTGTTTGCAGACGGGACTGGCACACACATCCAAGCGTTTCTCCAGAAGGTGCTTGCCGAAGCTACCACGCCCTTCAACGAGCAATGCAACGTCGAGTTGACGATACAGAAGTGGGCCGGCGAGATGATGAAGCACCACGACAAACTCGTGATAGGCGCAGAGACTAGCGTGGCGTGGCTACAGCCCGATTACGCTATCAGCGAGGGTAGCTCTTTTCACGATGTGGTCAATGGTGTCGTGGCGAGCGGGACTATGTTTTTCAAGTCGAAGCTCGAGGCCGCGAGTGTGCATTTCGGGCTTCCCGACAACGAGTTTCGCGAGCAGTATCTGCCCGGTACCAACGGGGCAAAGAGGCCTGTAGCGGAGATGTGTGTCTCTGAGAGGCCTGTAGCGGAGATGTGTGTCTCTGAGAGGCGTGTGTCGCCCAAATGCGCAAAGTAGATGGCTGTATATTTGCCCGTTGCTTGGTGTTTTGATTGATGTTGCTGGTGTCACAGTTGGTCCTTGTTTTGACAATAAATACATGCTCGTGCATTTTCCGCCACATTTATGCACGTTTTGTGTGTCTCCGTGGAGTCTGTAAGCACGCGTGTTTCCGTCGATGTGTTTGTTTTGGTATATGAGACATGTGTGTCTGTGCCTCCAAAAAAGGATTACAAGTACACTGTGATGAGCGCGCGTGTGGGGGGAGGGGAGGGTGTGATGTCGTCGCGCGGTGTGAGGAATCGCCGTGATCTTGACGACGATGTCCGCCCTGGCGAACACAATGAGCACTCGATTGAGTCCGCCATCGCAACACACACATCAACTGGGCTTGTAGTCGGCCCCGAAGACGGAACTGGGGGTGGCGTACAGAGGGTTGTATCTAGGAACGTGGCGTCTTGTTCATTGAATTCTACCAGGCAGGGGTACTTGCGACCTCACAGGGCATACACCAACCAGTCTCGTGTAATAATGCAGGAGCGACAGCAGAAGGGGCAGGGTCACAGCAGCCTGCGTCGGCATGAACGATACCGCCACAGTCCACGCCGCTACCAAGAATATCGTCACGACCCACTCCACGACCCACGCCCGGACCCACGCCCGGACCCACGCCCGGACCCACGCCCGGACCCACGCCCCAGTTTTGAGCGCTCCAATTTTGAGCGCTCCAGTTTTGAGCGTGCAAGGGCAGCGTTTGCAAATCGAGGAATGCCTGCAGGGCGTGCTGGGTATACGGACGAGGGGGGTGGGAGCATGCTGAGGCACACTGACCGCACGGAGAATACAGCACTGTCAGGAGGTGTCAATCCAGAGCCTCGGGTGTTCTCACGACATCCGAGCCAGTACAAGACAAAGATGTGTATGGACATGAATTGCAACTCTCGCGCGTGCGAGTTTGCGCACGACAAGCGCGACGTGCGGTGTTCGTTTTTCTGGGGCACTAGAGGCTGCGACAACGCGCGCAATTGTCGGTACATCCACGAGTAGATCCGCAGGCTGATATTAACAATCAATCCTGTGTAGTAGAATCGCTATCACACCAGTCGCATGATCAAATGTTGAAAGCTGGTGTGTCACTACACTCGTCTATTATTTGGGCACGCAGTATACTCGTATATAAGCACGAGCTCGGTCCTCTATACACACGACATCGATAATGAAATATACAAACACAGTGTTTCTCGTCCTGTTTGCGGTTATGTGCAGTCCCGCATCAGTTCAAGCACAACCTCGCGACGACAATCGGGCGCAAGACATGCCCCTTACCGACAAACCAGAGCCAATCGCAAGACCAAGGCCCATACCTGGACCTCTCCCCCCCAGTGACAGACCAGACATGCTCCCCACAGAAAAACCAGAGCTAATCGCAAGGCCGAGGCCCATACCCGGACCTCTCCCCCCCAGTGACAGACCAGACATACTCCCCACAGAAAAACCAGAGCTAATCGCAAGACCAAGGCCCATACCCGGACCTCTCCCCCCCAGAGAAAAATCAGACGTGCCTCCCGGTCAAAACCCAGAGGCCCTGCCTCAATTGACCTCGGCAAGGCCGGAGACTTTGCCATCCTTGCCGATAGCGGCGTGAGCACGGTCCTGGTGATTACTGGCAATGTGGATGCAAGTCCAATTGCGGTCGGCGCACTCACGGGATTCTCATTAGAGTTCACACGAGCGGGCCTTGGCTCCACCCGCAGCGGAAAACGCAACGGTTCGGATTGTTGCGGGCCTAGGCTCCACCCGCAGCGGAAAACGCAACGGTTCGGATTGTTGCGGGTCGAGGCTCCACCCGCAGCAGAAAACGCAACGGTTCGGATTGTTGCGGGCAAAAAACTGAGACATCCGAATCCCCAAAAACGAACGTAGGACGTGACGAGTAACCGGACAAAGTACAGGATTTGCTCGTGGCTTGGCATGTCTGCATTCCGAATATTGTCGACGTGAAGGGCTTGGTGGACGGTGGTTGTTTATTGCATTCATTCGTACACATGACTGTCGAGCCATACGTACAGATCGGATAAACAGGACACTGCATGCTTTTTAATTGCGATTTATTAAACATTGGTCGTGTATTTGCATCATAGTGTGGAGTTACGAAACTGTGTATTTTGTTGTGTCTGTGCGGGGGTAGTATGTGGGTGTACGTATTGGATTGTCTGTTGGGGTGTGTCGTGCGTGGGGCATGGTGCATGCATGCCGTATGGGTCGTGTATGGTGTCCGGGTCGTGCATGGTGTATGTGTGTTGTATGGTGTAGGCTTGGTGCATGCTGTATGCTGTCTGGTGAGTATTGACGGGTGGGTTGTACGCTGTCTGGGGTGTGGAGTTGCCATGTGCTGCATAGAAGATAACGCACCCAGCCAGCGCAAGAATGGCCACCCCCCCAGCAAACAAGACTGCGACAGGAAAACTCGCGGCGGTGTTGTCGGTGCTCGCCGAGTGCACACTCGACGTGGGGATTGAGTTCTGCGTGGATGTTGCCAAGTCCTTGCGAGCGCGGACTGTTGGGCCCACAGCCGCGAGGTCTGTGTGTGTGGAGGAGCAGATGCCGTCTTCGCATATGTACTCCGCGGCAACACTAGCGTCGCGCGAGGTCTGTGCGCGGAAACTGAAAACCCCCAGTTTCTGCATGGCTGTGTGGTCGGGTTGTATGTTGAGCACGGCGCCCCCCGACAGCACCACGTTGAACGACACAGGCTGTCTGCCGGAGCCAGCGAGCAGCATGCGGCGGCCCGCCGGAGCCAGCGGGCGACACACCTCGAGGAACCGTGGACGGATCACCGACGTCACGCGGCTCGCTGCGACCGTGCCATGCCCCGCGCCCCTGAGCACCGGGCCGACCGTCCTCTCGGTCCACGCAATGAGGTCGTGCTCCTCGAGACAGTACTCTTGGGCTGCAAGCAGCATCTGCACCTCGAACATGCGGCAGGTGCCAGCCAGGTACAAGCACACCGCGGCGGAAACCGCGTCGTTGCTGTCGATGCCCGTGATCTCGCGCGTCACGGTGGCTTGTGCCGGCCTTTCCCCCGCCTCCGGCGCGGCGACAGCATCCGACAGCAAGGCCCGGCGACGTTGTACTATATTCGGGGTGGCCGTAAGCAGTGCGTGGCGCTGCCCGATGGTGATCATGACGGCGGTAATGGAGTACTGTGCGATGTCCAGGAGAGAGGCGACTGTGTGGTCGTGCATGTCTGTTTGCCGCCACGGGATCGTTGGCGAGATCATGAACCCGCGGCGGTAGCGGTTGTTGAGGCTGAACCGCTCGGCCATGGCCTTTGCGTGCGAGGCGCCGAGGTTGGCGGCAAAGACGCTCTCGCCGAGGTGCGCCTGGGTCCAGCGTGCAGCGCGCTCGAACGTTTCTGTGCGGTTGGACGGGCCATTAGGAGCAATGTCCACAATGGCGTAGGTGTCGGTGGCCAGTCGCCGCCCCTGCACGTCGATCCGAGTGACACAACCGAACACGCCGCGCGTTGCGTGGATGGGGCACAGCATAAGCAGCGCGTCTGTCGGTTCCAGGCGCAAGCGCGCCAGCGCGCTTGTCTCTACGACCTGTTTGAAGGCGGCGTCGGCGGCAACAAGCGCCTCGACCTGCGCCTTCTTGCCGGTGTCGAGAAAGTGGATGGTGAACATGTCCTCCACCTCGACGGCGGACTGCTGATAGCTGTCCTGCTCAAAGAGCACAGGGTCGGCCTTGATGAGCATCGTGAGGATGTTGGCCTTGCGGGATGACAGCGGCTGACCCATGTGCGCTGCTGCTGCGGGCGCGCGTGTGACGTCGAGGCTCTGCACCAGGTCCGTGTTGAATGCGGACGAGTCGGCGCTGTCCGTGAGCCCGAGAAAGAGGTCGATCTCGAGCAGATCCTTGATCGCGTTTCGAATTTGTGGCTGGTCACACAGCGAGGCCACCGCGCCCTGTTGGATCGGCGTCGAGGTCTGCACGCGGGTCGACACCATCTGCCCTGTCGCGCGGTCCTGCACCGAGAGCATAAAGTCCAGGTAGAGGTTGTGCGCGAGGGCCGCGCGGCCGGCAATGAGGTCGTCCTGTGTCCACGCGTCGTCGGCGAGCGGGAACGTGTAATACACCGAGCCCGCGCCGCCCTGCTCCACACACACATGCGCCTGGATCGCGCACCGTTGCTGTGCACGCAGCATCTCGTCGATGCGCGCGCCGCGCGCGCCGCTGTAGGTGTCCACGCACGGGTACGTCGCACGCGGCGCGGTTTCTCGCGAAAACGCGACGACCGCGCGCGCCGACGACGTGTGTATTGTCGCCATCGTATCGGGGTGGGCGTGCGACTGCGGGAGCGTGAGCTGCACACGCGCAAACTTGACAAACGAGCCATCGAGCTCGTTGCGTACCTGCATCAAGTTGATGTTCACGTCCTTGACAAACGTGGCATCGCTCTGCGCGCTCGTCGCAAACGTGTACGTCTGCGTGACGTCGGTGGTGACCTCGGTGTGCGAAAACGCGACGCTCAGACGGTCGCTGTGCAGCCCGCGCAGTTGCGCCATACCCACCAGGAAGCGCAGGCGATAGCCACCGCTGATGGCCTGCTCGATGCCGCCAAAGTTGCGCATGTCCTCCGCGTCGAGCACGAGCAGTACATCGCGGTATCCGCGCGTATGCACTGTGGTGTCCAGCGAGGCGTGCGACCGCGCCATGCGTGCAAATGGGCCCGTGACGTAGTCTGCGGCAGTGACGAGATCAATCGTGTGCGTCTGAGGCGGCATGCGCGTCGCCCCGCACGCGCGGATGCTGTCGGGGAGCATCTGCTCCCCCGTCCGGTTCCCGGCGAGCAGCTCTGCAAACGCCTGCGTCGGCGTGTACAGGCTGGCGAAGCGCGGGAGACAGCACACCGAGTCGTCGCGCAGCTGCTGGAACGCCCCGGGCCCCGGCGGCAGACACGGGAACTCGTCCGAGCGGAACGAGGCGAGCTCGTCCGCCGTGGGCGGCTGCGCCGCTACGTGTGAGAGGTATAACACGTCCGCGACGCCTGCGTTGTCCGTGTTGTAGCGCACGCGTGCGAGCCAGGCAGACTGTCGAGAGTCGTACTTCACCGAGAGCAGCTGCATGCCTGCGGATACCGTCTGGATCGGCGTGCCCGAGCCGCCCGCGGTGCGCACGTCGATCTGCGCGTCCGCACGGTCGTGCAGGCACGCTGCCCCGCGCAGACAGTCGCCGTCGCGCACGCACGAGCGCGCGCGGTCGTTGGCACACATGCTCTGCACGGGCACCGCATACGCCTCGCCCGCACCGGTGCCGCCAGGTACCAGCACGCCGAGCGCACGCTGTATTTCCGTGCCGTTGTACATGAACGTGCTCCTGACCAGCGCCGGCACGTTGGCCCAGGACATGGCCAGGCGCAGCTTCATGCGCCAAAGGCCGCGCCCGGCGTGCCGTCCGGCCACGACCTCGCGCACGAACTCTGCAGGGTATTCCGTGATGCCTTCGAGCAGCAGTTGCTGCATGGCCGAGGGCGTGGGGCCCCCGTTGCCCCCGGCCTTGGTGTATCCGCCCGCGACGAGGAGTTCCGCTAGCGCAGAGCACAGCACAGACATGGTGGCGACGTCGCTGGACGGGCTGTCGGCGCCGACGACGCTGTCGTAGTCGCGATTCCCGACAACAAAGAGTGTAAATTCGATCCCGCTCCGCTCACAGCCCGTGCCGTGTGTCTTGACCACAAAGTAGTGCGGGTCGCAGCGGCACGAGTACGGCGCGCGCGCGGGGTCCACCAGCGGGCTCAGGTTCTTGCAATGCGCGTGCTGGTCGCAATCCGCCATCCCGGTCCGGCACTCGTCCACGTCGCGCAGCGCACAGTCGCCTGAAAAGCGCAGGCCGGGGGGGGTGGGGAACAGGGCGCAGAACGCAGCGCAGTACACGCCCGCGGGGGGGAGCAGCGTGCCGGCGGCATAGAGGTGTGTCCAGAGCTCCGGCTGCCACGGCGTGCCGACTGCGCAATCGAAGCACGACGCAGCCCCAAGCCCATACGTGTGTCTCGAGCATGGCACACATGTGTCGGCGCTCGCGGCAGCCTCGCTCGCTGAAAATGTCCCATACACGCAGCGGTCGCACCCCCCGTTGCCTCGGTCTTCTTTGTAGGTGTTGGCCTCGCATGGCGTGCACTGCGTGCTGACGTTGAGAGCCCCCGCCTGGGCTGAGGTTGTCGCCGTCCCGGCATACCCAGCGTCGCATTCGCATTGCATGCGGTCTGTCCCGAGCGCCGTCCATGTGGAGTGCGCCCCACAATACAGACACGCCACAGACGACGACGACGCCATGTTCTCGGTGTGCGTGTGCTCCGCACATTCCGAACACGCAGCGTCGCCGTCGTGATTCTTGTACTTGCCAAGTGCACAGTCCACGCAAACCTCCCCGGCCACGTCGAATTCCGTCCCAGGGCTGCACTCGGCGCGCGAAACTGCACAGCACAGTCCATCAGAAGCGCTTCAACGGGTCCACACCGGCACCGCACCAACACACACCGGCACCGCACCAACACACACCGGCACCGCACCAACACACACCGGCACCGC
>ENA-ORXF01002821-ORXF01002821.1-marine-metagenome-genome-assembly--contig:-NODE-2821-length-10145-cov-10.213747_pt1 | contig 10145 bp, 8 predicted proteins | sample MGYA00237864_ERZ511476 | MGnify/ENA primary metagenome ERZ511476 (study PRJEB26306, sample SAMN06343908) | marine metagenome | isolation source: coastal waters | place: Atlantic Ocean: West Antarctic... | reverse complement strand
CTTTTTAAACGGACTTCTTTTCCTAATTTTAAACGGAAAAATTTCTTATTTGCTTCTTCTCTAAAATCTTCTTTTTCTATATAAATTTCTCTTGAAAAAGGAACTTCTCTAAAACCAGCAGCTTCGTCTTCTTGATTGTTTTCGGCGGTTAAAAACTCTTCTTTTCCTTCAGGATAATTAGTAATAACCACTTTTACTGGGTCTAATACAGCCATTACTCTGTTGGCAGTTTTATTTAAATCTTCACGAATTTTAAATTCTAAAAGCGCTACATCAATGATGTTTTCACGTTTAGAAACGCCAACCGTCTCTACAAAACTCTTTATAGAATTTGGTGTATAACCACGTCTTCTTAAACCAGAAATTGTAGGCATTCTTGGGTCGTCCCAACCAGAAACGATTCCGTTTTCAACTAAAGTTAACAATTTACGTTTACTCATAATTGTGTAACTCAAATTCAAGCGAGAAAACTCACGTTGTTTTGGTGGATTTGGGTACTCAGCTTTGCTGAAACCATAAATACTGTCTCTAAACCAATCGTACAATTCTCTGTGAGGTTTAAATTCTAAAGAACACAAAGAATGCGAAACTTGCTCAATATAATCACTTTCACCATGCGTCCAGTCGTACATTGGATAAATGCACCAATCGTTGCCAGTTCGGTGATGTTCTTTAAACATAACTCTATACATTAAAGGATCGCGCAATAACATATTCGGATTTTCCATATCAATCTTTGCACGCAAAGTATGTTCTCCTTCTTTAAATTTTCCGTCTTTCATTCCTTGGAATAATTCCAAGTTTTCTTCCACAGAACGCGTTCTAAAAAGACTATTTGTTCCAACAGAAGTTGGCGTACCTTTTTGCGCTCTCATTTCTTCCGAAGATTGAGAATCTACATATGCTTTTCCATCTTTGATTAACAAAACTGCCCAATCGAACAATTGCTGAAAATAATCTGAAGAATAACATTCATTCGCCCAAGAATAGCCCAACCAAGAAATATCTTTCTTTATTGCATCTACATATTCTTGCTCTTCTTTGGCAGGATTTGTATCGTCAAAACGCAAGTTTACAGGGGCATTATACGTTTCACCCAAACCAAAACTAATTCCGATTGCTTTTGTATGACCAATGTGCAAATACCCGTTTGGTTCTGGTGGAAAACGAAAGCGTAAATTTTCTTTTGGCATTCCATTTGCCAAATCTTCTTCAATAATATGCTCTAAAAAATTGAGCGATTTTTTCTCTTCAGACATCATTTTCTACGAAAAATTAAGCAACAAAATTACGTAAAATACTTCATTGGCATTGAGAGTTTGTAACAAAATTGTAAATTGAACTTCTAATATATAAACACGATTTATTATGAGCGACCAAATTAGAAATTATACCTGTCTAAAATGCAATTCTAAAACGTACAAATTAGGAGAAATGCGAGCAACTGGTGGAACATTGTCAAAGATTTTCGATATTCAGAATCAGAAATTTACGAGCGTAACTTGCGAGCGTTGCACGTACACAGAATTTTACAAAACTAAAACGAGCGCAATTAGTAATGTTTTTGATTTTTTTACGAGTTAGTAGAACTCAGTTTAAACAAGTCAAAGGTGAACTTTAAATTGTAAGTAGAATTAATTCCTATTTGTAAACGAATCTACTATGCTTTTAGATCTTTTTTTTAGATCAATATTGCCTCCTTTTTCAAGTTTAATTGAAGTAGTTTTTTTTTTAGTTGTTTCTTTTCGAAAACATTGAACCTTGGAAAAAATACTCGATCTGATATTAAAAAAAGATGTTTGTTTAAATATGCAGGATTCATGATTTTTAAAAAATAGTAAAGTATGAATGCTCTTTAATTTGCGCATTTTTGCCAGTTAAAGTTTTCTAAAAGCTTCTTTAGTGCTTCTTTTTTATCGTAATTTTACAGGCATGAAGAAAGACGGAGAAAAAAAACCAGATTTAGTAGTTTTTAACGAAGAAACAAAGGCCTATGACGCTGCCTTAAAACCATACGGAACTTCGGCAAGTTCACCAGTTATTAAACCATTAAATACAGCAACCTGGCGTAATGACGGAGTGCAACGCGTAAACAAACAATTTAAATCTAAGTTTGATGAGGTTCGAAAGGAATATGAAGAATTGATTGAAAAATTTCAATACAACGATTTGGTCTATAATTCTAAATTTAATTTTGAACCTAATATCGGTGAAATTTATCATTTGTACAACAATAGAAAAGAGGAATCATTTTTATCTATAATTGCACCAGAGCAATGCAGTTTTCATCATTTAGGCTCTTTTAGGTTAAATACAGATAAAATGTGGGAAAAGTTAGCATCAGCCTCAAGAACACCAGCAACATAAATTTTTTAAATGGGAATAATACAAGTAAATAACATCAAGCTATACGCTTTTCATGGATGTTTAGATGAGGAAGCAAAAATTGGTTCAGAATACCGGGTTGATGTAGAGGTTAAAGCAGATTTAAAGAAATCAGCAAAAACAGATGAATTGGCACATACTATAGATTATGTGCATCTGAATCATATTGTAAAAGAAGAAATGGCTATTCGTTCGAAGTTATTAGAAGAAGTTGCACAGCGGATTTTAAATCGTTTTTTTAAAGAACTTAGAAAGATTAAAAGTGCAAAAGTTTCTGTTTCAAAAATAAATCCGCCAATTGGAGGAAATGTAGCAGAAGTGGTTATAATTCTCACAAAAAAGCGATAAGATTAAAAAAGACTTGCAATACTTGTAAATTTGCTTAAATTTGCAATCTTTAAAATAAACAATCAATTTATTGAGACGATGTTTTAAAACCCAAAAGGTGTCTTGGCCGAGTGGCTAGGCAATGGTTTGCAAAACCATGTACAGCGGTTCGAATCCGCTAGACACCTCCAAAAAACCTTAATCGAAAGATTGAGGTTTTTTTATAAAAAAAATATGTAACAATAGTTTTTAATAAAGATTTAAAATGCCTGTTACTTTTTTTAAAGAGTCGATTTTGTTTAATCGTTTGAAATTTAAAGGTGCTTTTTTTAATAGAGAATTATAACTTTCTAGTTCGATAAACCCTATAATAGGCATCTATTTATCAAAGTCTGATGATTTTAAAAACAAATTTTTGTTTATACTTAAAAACATAAATGTAAACAAAAATTTGTTTTTAAGAAAAATTAATTTTATTTTTATGGGCTATAAAATTTATTCAATTTAAAACTGAGAAAGAGAAAGTATTCATTTGCTACAAATAGTATTCTCGGTATCATAATATAAATTATTAATACAGAGGAAGTCACCAAATATTTTCATGTAAACTTTTACATGATATTTGTTTGTTTGTATTAGGGGTAGTATAACCAAGCAGACTTCCTCTTCTATTAATAATAAATTTAGTAAAACAAGTATATCTAATATTTCTTTAACCAATAAAATTTTTAAAAAAATATTATAATTATAGTCTCCAAACTTTAAATTATCCTTAAAGTTGTCATTGGTCAAAAAAAGAGGTTTCAAAGTTTTCTCTCCGAGTATTTTCATTATTCATTTAAAAAACGGATTTATTCTTTTTAAGAATTAAATTTTTATTAACAGAAAATCCTGCATTTTTTTTCATATTTGTAAATTATAAAAGTTATTTTTTAGCTTATCTCTTAACAAATCTTTAAAATTACCTTTTAAAGGTAATTATTAATAATTTTTAATTTTTTTTAATGAAGATATATCCTATAGAAACAGGAAATTTTAAGCTAGACGGTGGCGCTATGTTTGGTGTTGTTCCTAAGACTATTTGGCAAAGAACCAATCCTGCGGACACAAATAATTTAATTGATATGAGTATGCGTTGCATGCTTATTGAAGACGGTAAACGTCTACTTTTAATTGATACTGGTTTAGGTGCTAAACAGTCAGACAAATTCTTTAGTTATTACTATTTATTCGGAGACTTTTCTTTAGATAGTTCTCTTGCAAAATTAGGTTTTCATAGAGATGATATTACAGATGTCTTCTTAACGCATCTTCACTTTGACCATTGTGGTGGTGTAATTGAATGGAACTCTCAAAAAACATTACTACAGCCTGCTTTTAAAAACGCAAAATTTTGGTCTAATGATAACCACTGGAAATGGGCAACAGAACCAAACCCAAGAGAAAAAGCATCGTTTTTAAAAGAAAATATTAATCCTATTAAAGAAAGTGGGCAATTAAATTTTATTCACGAAAACGCGATAGAACAAATTGGTTTTGAGGTGTTGTTTATGGATGGTCATACAGAAAAACAAATGTTACCCAAGTTAAAGTATCAAGGAAAAACAATTGTTTTTATGGCAGATTTACTGCCAACTGTTGGTCATATTCCTTTGCCATACGTAATGGGTTATGATACTAGACCTTTGTTAACTATAAGAGAAAAAGCAACTTTTTTAAGTGAAGCTGCAGATAATAATTATTATCTATTTTTAGAACATGATGCTTACAATGAAATTTGTACAGTACAGCATACAGAAAAAGGCGTTCGATTAAAAAATATACACAAATTTACAGATATATTTAATTAAGATATTATAAATGAACACATTAAAATCGATTATATACACAGCAGTTGTTTCAGTTTCTTTTGTAAGCTGCAAAATAGCAATACATACAATTCCTGTTCCCAATGGAACAGATACTGTGCTTAATATTCCTGTTAAAAAAGGAGTACTATCTGAAACCGAATTACACGTTTGGAGTCATATGGATTTACAAACAGACTCGATTCCTGGAATGAGCATTGCAAAAGCATATCAATTTTTAGATGGAAAACAAGGAACTACGGTTATTGTTGCAATTGCAGATTCTGGCATAGATGTAGAGCATGAAGATTTAATAAGTGTTGTTTGGATAAATCCAAATGAAATTGCGGGTAATAATAAAGATGATGACAATAATGGATATGTTGATGATATTCATGGTTGGAATTTCTTAGGAAGTAAGGACGGTAAAATTGTGAATTCCGATCAGTTAGAAATGACAAGAATTGTTAAAAAAGGAATGGATCTTTTTGGCGACAAAAAAGCCTCAGAAATTTCTGATACAAATAAAGTTGAATTTGAACGATACTTAGAATTAAAAGAAAAATACACAAAATCTGTTGCTGCCCACAAACAAGAGTTGGTCAACTTACAACAAAGTGAAGACAGAATGCATCAAATAGAGCAAAATTTTAAAGAAGTAAAAGCGTTTCTTGGCACTGCTGATTTTAGTGCAGAAGATTTAAAAAAGGCAAGGCCAGAAAGTGCACAATTAGCAGCTAAAATTGCAGATGTTTCAAATATGCTAAGTAGAGGAATGTCTGAAGAGGATTTGTTAGCTTACAAAAAGCAATTAAAAGATTATAAAAAAGCGAAAGATGCCTCTAAAAGTTACGATTTAGATTTTAATGGGCGTCAATCTTTAGAAGACGATTTATATGATATCACAGATACAGATTATGGAAATAATAATGTAATTGGTTCTAAAGATCTAGAAAGTCATGGAACGCACGTTGCAGGTATTGTTGCTGCTTCAAGAAATAATGATAAAGGGGTTAATGGTGTTGCCAATAATGTAAAAATTATGGCGGTAAGGCTGGTTCCTGACGGAGATGAGCACGATAAAGATGTAGCTTTAGGAATACGGTATGCAGTAGATAATGGAGCTAAAGTAATTAATACAAGTTTTGGTAAAGGATATTCACCAAACAAAGAATGGGTCTATGCAGCAATTAAATATGCAGCAAAAAAAGATGTTTTAATTGTGAATGCTGCGGGTAATGACGGCAAAAATATAGATGTGGTAAGCATATTTCCAAACGATTCTGAAGATTTAGTAAATGAAGTTTCTGATAATGTTTTAACAATTGGTGCAATAAGTTTGCATTATGATGCAAAATTACCAGCAAATTTTTCTAATTATGGGAAGAAGAATGTGGATGTATTTGCGCCAGGTGTAGATATATATGCCACAACGCCAAAAGATGAATACGCACCAAACAGCGGAACTTCTATGGCGGCTCCCTCTGCTGCTGGCGTTGCAGCTTTGGTTCGTTCTTACTATCCGCAATTATCTGCAAGTCAGGTAAAACATATTTTAATGAACTCTGGAATTAAAATTAATTTTGATGTCATTAAACCCGGAACAATAGATGAAAAAGTACCTTTCTCAGATTTATCAGTTTCTGGTAGAGTAGTAAATGGATACAACGCTTTAAAAATGGCAGATAGAATTGTAAACGGAAAAAAATAATTATACAAAAAACAGCAACTACTTTATTACTATTTTTACTTTAATATTCAAAAATTAATCAATTTATAACATGCAAAAAAATTTATTTTTAATTTTCACAATTGCACTCGTAACGTCTTGTACTCAAATAAAAGAGGTTGCATACCAGCAAAAAAAGGATGCGAACCAAATTACCTATTGGCAACAGCATGTAGATTATAAAATGGCGATTGATGTAGATGCAAAAAACCATCAATATAAAGGAACACAAAAAGTCATTTATACAAATAATTCACCAGACGAATTAACAAAAGTATACTATCACTTATACTTTAATGCGTTTCAGCCAGGCTCTCAAATGGATGTTCGTTCTTTAAATATAAAAGATCCAGATAGAAGAGTTAGAGATAGAATTAGCAAATTAAATGCAGATGAAATTGGATTTATAAAAGTAAGCTCTTTAAAACAAAATGGCACAGCTACTTCTTATGAAACTGTGGGTACTATTTTAGAAGTTACTTTAAATAAACCTATTAAGTCTGGTGAAAGTGTCACCTTAGACATGGTTTTTGATGCGCAAATTCCGCTACAAGTTAGAAGAACGGGTAGAGATAACAAAGAAGGTGTTGCTTTATCTATGGCGCAATGGTATCCAAAAATGGCAGAGTACGATTTTGAAGGTTGGCATACGCCACCTTATATCGCAAGAGAATTCCATGGAGTTTGGGGTGATTTTGATGTAAAAATTTCAATTGATAAAGCGTACATTCTTGGTGGTACAGGATATTTGCAAAATGCACAAGAAATAGGGTACGGTTATGAAGATGTATTACAACCTTTAAATATTCTAAATTCAGAGAAATTGACCTGGCATTTTAAAGCACCAAATGTGCATGACTTTGTTTGGGCGGCAGATCCTGATTATAAGCATGATGTTTTAAAAACGGCAAACGGAATTGATTTACACTTCTTATACAAGAAAAATTTAGCGCCAAAGTTTTTACAGAACTGGAAAGATTTACAGTCAAAAACCGCTGAATTAATGACCTATTACAGCAAGCATGTTGGTGCATATCCGTACAAACAATATTCTGTAATACAAGGAGGAGATGGAGGAATGGAATATGCAATGGCAACTTTAATTACTGGAGAGCGTAAATTTGGAAGTCTTTTTGGGGTAACTGCGCATGAAATGGCACATACTTGGTTTCAGTTCTTACTAGCTTCTAATGAGAGTAAACACCCTTGGATGGATGAAGGTTTTACTTCTTACATTTCTAACAAAGCAGAAGATTTAATATTGAAGGAAGAAAAAGAGAATCCACATGCAGGCTCTTACAAAGGATACAATTATGTGGTAAATAATAATATTGAAGAGCCGCTTTCTACGCACGCAGATAGATATAATACCAATACAGCGTACGGTGTTGCTAGTTACTCTAAAGGGAATATTTTCTTATCACAATTAGAATATATAATTGGAGCAGAAAATGTTGCAAAAGGCCTTAAAAAGTATTTCGTAGATTTTAGTTTTAAACATCCAACACCAAATGATGTAAAACGTTCTATGGAAAAGGTTTCGGGAATTCATTTAGATTGGTATTTGAATGAGTGGACACAGACAATTCACACCATAGATTATGGTATTAAATCTGTTGATGGAAAAAACATTGCTTTAGAAAGAATTGGTCAAATGCCAATGCCAATAGATTTAGAAGTTACGTATACAGATGGTTCCATAGAAAACTTTAATATTCCGTTAAGAATGATGAGAGGTAACAAACCAACTTCTGCAACGGTTTTAGAAGATTGGGCCTGGGCAAATCCGGTATATTCTTTTGTGGTTTCCAAAAATGTAAAATCTGTTGTAATTGATAAAAGTAAATTAATGGCAGATATTCATGCGGATAATAATATTTTTGAAGTAAACTAAAACTTTAAAATCAGTCATAAAAAAGACCTCATTTATTTAAATAAATGAGGTCTTTTTTATGACTATAAATGTATTTTTACTGTATAAATTCTTCTATTCTCTCATTCGGAATAAAACCTTTCAACATTAAAAAAACACCGCAGAGTATTAAAATGATTCCCATAATCTTCTTAATTCTAAAAATTACTTGGGGTGTCATTTTATTTTTGAGTTGTTTTGCTAAAAATATTTTTCCTAAATCTGTTATAAAATAACTTAATAAAACAGTTCCAAAATACCAAAAAATCGCACTTTGATTCATCTTTAAAGTAGGCCCAATTACTAGAACTGTTCCTAACCAAAAAGCCAAAACACCAACGTTTATGAAGTTTAAAAAGAATCCTTTTAAAAAGAGTTTTAAATAATTGTTTTTAATAGGAACTTCTATAATTTTTGCGGCTTCTAACGCTTCTTTTTTATTTTCTTTTTCTAAATAGGTAATTAATCCATAGACAATCAAAACCAATCCACCTAAAAAGAACAGTCTTGGATCATCTTTTATTTCTTCCAATAAAGATCTACTTCCGTAATATGCTATTAAGATAAAAGATAAATCTCCTAAAAGAACTCCTAAATCAAAGACAATTGCTGCTCTTGCTCCTTTTAAAATACTGGTTTGTATCAGCATAAAAAAAACAGGTCCAATCATGAAAGCCATGAAAAATCCAATTAAAAAAGCATTCTTAAAGTCGTAAATATCCATTTTTTAAAAATAGTGCTTTTTAATTGAAGCATAAGAAAGCTTCTTAAAATGCATCAAACGAATGAAATATCTCTTTGAGTGAAATCGAAATATTTTTATTCTTAAAGAAATTTTGTAGCTTTCGACGGCACACGAAAAGGTATAAATTATTTTTTAAAGTATAACAAAAACAAATGTTCTTTATTGCTGATGTTGTGTTTAAACATCATCAAAATCAATTGTAATCGTTGGAGTTGTAGGATGCGCTTGACAGGTTAAAACAAGTCCTTCTTCAAGCTCACTATCTGTTAAAATAGAGTTTTTCACCATAACCGCTTTTCCTTCGGTGACTCTTGCCAAACAAGAGCTACAAACGCCACCTTGGCATGAATAGGGTGCATCGATATTGTTGCGTAAATTGGCGGCTAAAATATCATCAGTTTGAGACATTATAAAAGTAGTTTCTTCATCGTCTAAAAGCACAGTTATTTCAGTACTTCCTTCTTTTACTTGTGCTACTTTTTCTTCATCTACACTGGCTGTAAATAGTTCAAAATGGATGTTCTCCTTTGCTATTTTGTTTTTTTCTAAAGTCTTAGTAACCTCTTTTATCATTTCTTCTGGACCACATAAAAAAGCAGCATTAAAAGAAGTTTCTTTGTACATGTTTTTTACAAAGTAGTTGGTTACGTTTCCGTCAATTCTGCCACGCAAGCTATTTTTTACCTTTTCTCTACTGTAAATATAATGTAGTTTAAATCTATCTGCATAAGTTTCTTTTAAGCTATTTAACTCCTCAAAAAAAATGGCATCTGCAACTGATTTGTTACCATAAATTAATGTAAAACTAGACGTTGTTTCTGTTTCTAAAACTGTCTTTAACATTGATAAAACTGGGGTAATTCCCGATCCTGCGGCAAAACTAATATAGTTATTGTCAGTTTCCGAAGCTAATAAAAAACGCCCTTCAGGAGGGGCAGCTTCTATTTCGTCACCGACTTTTAAATGTGTGGTTGCATACGTAGAAAATACACCTTTTTCTACTTTCTTAATAGCAACTCTTATTTCCCCACTTTCAGGAGTAGAACAAATAGAATAAGCTCTTCTAATGTTTTCGTTATTTATTGTAGTTTGAAGTGTAATATACTGCCCTGATTTAAAACTGAAATCAGCTTTTAAATGCTCAGGTATCTTGAATACTACAGAAACCGCATCTGCGGTTTCTTGTTTTATTTCTTGTAT
>ENA-ORXF01002820-ORXF01002820.1-marine-metagenome-genome-assembly--contig:-NODE-2820-length-10148-cov-15.550293_pt1 | contig 10148 bp, 13 predicted proteins | sample MGYA00237864_ERZ511476 | MGnify/ENA primary metagenome ERZ511476 (study PRJEB26306, sample SAMN06343908) | marine metagenome | isolation source: coastal waters | place: Atlantic Ocean: West Antarctic... | reverse complement strand
TAATTATGATGTCTAATAAGTCGTTATTTTAATTATTGACTAAATTGATTGACTATTTTATCATTTTATTATCATTATCAATAACAAAATAATTTATTAAAAATTAACATATAACTAAAAGTAAAAACATTACATATAACTTTAAAAATAATAATTGGAGAGAAACATTTATAAAAATATTATCACTGCAAGAAAGCGGTTATTTTATTTAATCACTAAATTGAACCACATTATTTTAAATATTATAAATCAATAAAACAAAATGAATGATATTAAAATTATCATCGCAAAACAAAAAGAAATTAATGATTTGTCCCAGCTTTATTTAAATGCTTTAATTGAGATTGATAAATTGAGAGATAATAATAATTTGCTAAAACTAAAACTTGATAGTGCAGTGGATGATAAAAAAAAGGCAAAGGATTATGATTATAATTGTATTGGATGCGATCTACCGTCCATGGGCTACCCTGACGAAGGTTATATTGATTGCTCCGATGCCGACTTGGGTTGCAGTGAAAATTTAATTGGGCGGTGGACGTGCGAGGGTTGTTATGGTAAAAAAATAATTAAAAAGTAAATTAAAAAATAAATAAAAGTAAAAATTGAACCCCCGTTTTTGGGGGCTGCTACACGTATAAAACATTATGTCAATAACTAAAACAATTGATTATTGGTTGCCCGACGAATTATGGGATCAAGTAAAAGATTACATGGGATTGATTGATAAAAATAAAAGCAAAATATTATTTAAAAATATGAGATGGGATCTAATTAATAAATATACTACAATTGAAGACATGGATGCGGTAAGTCTTTTAACAATTGATGGGCAGGAGGATCGCAAGTGGAAGCAGACGTTCAATATTAAAAAAGACGGTTCAATTTCAATTCATTATAAACTTAAACTTTATAGCCCAAAAAATTTTCAACTTATGAAGGCAAAGAAAAAAGCATTTGATAGAAGAAAAATGACACCTATAAAATGGGTAAGTTTAAATAATGCTATAATTAAAAGAATAAAACCTTTTGATAGATTAAAAAAAGCATGCCGTTTTTATAGCATCTCATCAAGTAGTGATAATCATACAAAATATTATTATGAGGTATGGCATAATGGTCTAACTAAAACAAAAGTTAAAATATTAAAATATTTAGACGCAGATTTTAAACTTTATCATTACCGTTGCGATTATACAAAAAAACAATTTAATGACAGTTTTAAGGGCGGAATGGATGGCATGGTGATCGGCGGGAATTATCGGTTGGATGATATGACATTAATATAACAATTGGTTTATTTAACTAAATATTTAATTATCTTAATCATCAACAATAAACCATTTTTTTTAATTGGAATAATGCTAACTATAAGTTCTCTCTCTCACAGAGATTGAGAATAGAAAAAGGTGTTTATTGTTAGGTATTAAGATAATTAATTATATAGTTAAATAAACCAATTGAAATAATATATATTGAGAGAAACATTAATAAATTAATAATTTCTTATAATCAATTCTTTTTTTATTATATCACCTCCCCTACCATCATTATATGATGTTTGAACGTTCATAACTTTGAACCCCGCATCACGTGCTAATTTTTTTGCAGTGGCGTTGTTGTCGTAAGAGAGTATAAATTTTCCTTTAACGGTTTTTAATAAATTTATTATATCTTCAATTTTAACATCATTATTATTATAATCTTTATTCTCCTCCGCCATAGAATATGGTGGGTCTAAATAGATTAACGCATTCGGGTTATCATATTTTTTTATAACTGTTCTGTAATCTTGGTTTAATATTCGTGTGTCCTTCAATCGTTCTTTATATCTATCATAACCTTTTGAACTTCCACCACCACGCTCTATGTTCTCTTTATATTTTGAAGGAGCATAACTCTTTCTATCAGCCCTAAACGAATATTTGCTTAAAATTAAATTTCTTTTTAATCGTTCCACTGGTGATGAGAATGATTTTTTATTTTTTAATGCGTTAAATTGTTCTTTTGTTGGTGCTGGTAGACTGGTAATTTTATCTCCAACTTTTTTAACGTCTAAAAATATATTTATTATATCTTTATCTTTATCATTAATTATTTCTTTTATATCGGGATCAGATTTGACAGCGAATAAAACACTACCGCCACCAACAAAGGGTTCTATGTATGTGGTATGCTTTGGCATCATGCCCCGTATTTTTTGTTTCAATTTTGACTTCCCACCTGTGCGTCCAACTAATCCTCGCATTGACATTATATATATTATAAATATTATTATATATAATAGTCTAAAAGGACATACACTATTTATAAATTATTTTCTTTTAATTCATCTACCTCTTCTAATGTTTCTAAAACATCTTTATTTAATTTTAATTCTAATTTCTCTTCACTGGTTATACTTGTATCATCTATTGGTTCGTGATTATTAACCTTCTCTATCTTATCGTAGAACTTTTGTTCTTGAGACATTATCTCTATTAAATTTTTATGGGCTTGCCTTAAAAAGACTTTCCTTTCGTTTGGGTATAATGCGGTTTCTATTTTCTCTAATGCTTGGTTATACTCAACTCTTAAGTCCTCGTCTATCTCGTTATGGTTTCGGGCTTTTAAAAGTGTATTGGTTAGCAAGCTTGAAGATTGTAAATAAGTTTCCATTCGTTGGTTAAAATTTCTAAATCGTATTAACGCCGACATGGCAGCTGTTATTGCACTAAATATTATTGGGAGCAAAGCAAAACCTGCACCCGTTAATTCTAATCGCATCTTTATGGATTCCATTAACCCGCCAACTAAACTAATTATTATAATTGCTTTATTCCAATCGTCGCTATCTTTTTTTAAATTTTGATGTCCTATTAGTAGAGCATCTCTTTTGGACTTGAGATCATTTCTAACCTCTGTTATTTGGTCTTTAATCATTTATATTAACAAAGACTTTTAAAAGTGATTACTAATGTGTATTCCTGCATAGTTCCAAGCGTTAGTTCATTCACACACCGAACAATAAACTTGTTCCCAGAAGGTTTCCCCCTTACTATCACTGGGGCGTTATCGCTGTATACCGCTTTATATTGACGCATAACGTGTCCAGTATGGAGTGGGCCATCATAAAAATGAATAAACCCAGCGACCGTGCTTGAAACAGCATAACCAGCATTAACACCGACGGCAGTGACCTCGTATCTATCAGTCATAAAAGGAACATTAATTTCTATTTTGGTCGGCACACTCTCTATCTGCGACAGGTCGGCACTTATTTTATTCGCACTACTCATCAACGACCACGACATCTCATATTCGCCCTCGGGTATAATACCCCAATCAAAATTAAATTCTTGCTCGGCTATATCCGAACCAGCCCCCTCAATACTTGATGCGTAAATCTGATATGTTTTTTTCATTATACTATTAAGACTTTATTTTTTTATACAAACATATTTTTAGCCTGACCGCCTAAACCTTTGGCACGTTCAATAACCGACGACGCAACCTGTGCAGGCGACTGACCCGAATACGACGACGGGTTGGAAGCCTGCGAGGCACGACCTAATAGAGCAGATGCTGAACCCGCACTTCCTGTTATACCTCTCGCCCCACCAAGAACACCACCAAGTCCTGCCTGACGTGCTAAACCTTGAACGGCGGGATCGCTGAGGAGGCGATCGCCCTGCGAGGCAGCCGAACCTAATGCACGACTTGCCGATCCTAAACCACCACTGATGCTACGAAGAGCCGACGGTGCTTTGTTAAAAATACTACGTCCAAAACTCGCAGCCTTATTAAAAAACGACGGTGCTGAGGAAAACGCTCTTAAACCTTTGTTAAAAATAGACATTATAAACATTATATATATTTTTTTTAATCTTCAATAAAATCTATTCTATCAAATTTTTTATAAAATTTTTGTGCGTCTGTATTAATAAATAAATAACTAAATGGTTTATCGTAGACCTCTTTGGAGATTGCGGGCATCATGCTCTTGACGAATTCGTCCTCTACATTTTCGTCAAACAAATTTTTTAATTCGTTTTTACTTACTTTAAATACGAAGATATTGCTAAATAATCGCCTCAAGTCTTTTGGGACAGAAAAAAAGGTCTGGTTCAAAAAATAAATACTGGTGTGGAGGTGTCTTCTATTAAAAATTAATTCCTTAAATAATTGTAGGGTTTCTTTGTTTTTTAAATAGCTTGCCATGTCATCAAAAATAATAACATTATTCTCGTCAGGGGGCGTTCCCTTAATCCTTTCCATTACCTCGTGTAAATTCTCAAATGTTAATTCATCAAATTTTTTATTCTCATCGTGTTTTTTAAATATATCATTCTTAATAGACGCTCTTGAGTGCGAGGGTTGAAATAAATAAATATTATGAAATACACGATTTAATAATTTTTTATCTTTCATCATCGCCCACATTAACGAGCTCTTCCCTGATTTTGGTTTGCCCAGCAGTAAATTGGTAGAGTGATGATTAAGATAAGACGTGAGTTCATAATTATTTAATTTTGGATGTAAAACCTTATCACACGTCATAGATGGTGGTGTTATTTTTGGTTGGTTTAATTTAATAATATTCATATTACTATAAATGAATATTATTTTAATTAATAGCTAAATTGATTGACATAGTTATTAATATTAATTTATTATAATGGAATGTATAATTAATGATACGAGAGTAAAATTAAAAGATGGAGAGATATTTTCATTTATTAAAAAAGGCAACAGTCCATATCAAAGATGGTTTTTATTAAAAGGGTGTATGAGTTTTGGTTATAAAGTTATAGTGATAAATAAAAAAAATTATAATTATCATCGTGTTATTTATAAATTACATAATAATGAATGGGACATTGATGATGGTTATATTAAGTGTATTATTAATGATAGAAAAATAAAATACGAAGATGGAGAGATATCATGGTGGTATAGTGAAGGAAGTAGAGGACTTCTTAAAAACCCACGATGGATTAATTTTAAACAATCAAAAAGTGCGGGTTATAAATGTATTACTATAAAAAATAAAAAATATAAGGTTCATCGTGTTATTTATAAAATTTATAATCAAGATTGGGACATTGATGATAAACCATTTAAAAATCAAATAGACCATATTGATAGAAATAAATTAAATAATAATATTAATAATCTTCGTGTTGTATCTAATCAACAAAATCAATTTAATAGAACATGTAAAGGTTATAGTTATGATAAAAGATATAATAGTTATAGAGTTAGAATTGAGATTAACGGAGAGAGTAAAAGTTATAATGTTAAAACTGAAGAAGAAGCAATAAAATTAAGAGAAGAATTAAAAATTAAATATCACACCATATAAGGTAATAAATTACACTCACACCCTTACGGCGACCTGTCTGGTATTAACATTAAGAGCAATCAAGGCATCATAGCAACAGTAGAGAGTTAGGGTCGCAGCGTTCTCGGTCGCCGACGAGGTATTCACACGAACATTTATGGGAGTTAGCTGCGACGACTCGCCCGATAGCATAACCGAATTAGACGAGAGTTTCTCTGTATTCATCCCGTAAAAATGCCCCGCAGGAGATTGGACGGTGGAGGCGGTGGCATCGGCTGCGAGGAGCTCCGCCTGTGAGGCCCACATTTTTTGCGTGATGGAATTACGGGCCGAGTAGACATCATGTGCCTCGCCAAACGCTTGACGAAGAGCAGACTTAATAGCTGCGTCATTGGTTTCACGAAGTGGGGTAGGAGGGAAAGGCCTGTTGGCGAGGAAAAATTGAACTGAACCAGTTTTTCCGCCCGCCTTAACTGCATCATAACCAGCATTAACCGATTTATTACCCGCTTCGCCAGTAAGTTGGAGAACTAATGACTTAATAGACGAAAGGCGAACATTGTAAATATATGTAGCGTCAGTGGCGGCAGCAAGGTCAGGGAAATTAACATTAGTGGCATTCCATCCCTGCGATTTAAGAACGAGGTCGCCATCCACCGCCATGGAGCGAACAACCGAATCCATACCAGCCCCGAAGTCCACGAGGTCAAATGTCATCTCAAGGTCTGTGAAAGACAGAGCAGGCATAGCAGCATTTCCGCTAATAACACGGATATACTCAGCAACCTGTGCGGTGGTGATCTGAACACGAACACCACCCATGTGGCCGAGCGGAACGAGCTCACTGCACGAAGAAAGAAGGCATCCGAGAGGTAGACTTACGGCGAATTTTCCAGCGGCCGAATCACCACTACCACTGTCGGTCGGTCCAACACGTCCATTAAGATTGTGAAGGGTCGGATTATCCTCGTTAAGACCATCAACGCCTCCGCCACCATAACCAAACTCGGTGTAAAGGGAATTTTTCTCGTCGGCAGACAGTTTAGCCTGCGAGATCATATTGTAAAGACGTCCATATTCGGATACCGCTTCTAGAAGCGACCCGCCGACGATAGTCTCAACACGACTAATCCACGAGGCAGCAGGAACGCCACGAACCTCTATTTTTTGGTCGTTGGCGGCGGGGGTGATAGCGATGTTAAGATTGAGAACCAGCGAATTGGGAACAAGGAACGAATGAGCAGGGAGGTCAAACTGGATAATATTACCGTCACCAGCGAAGGTCGCACCGTTGGATGGACGCACGATAGTCTGCGACATACGAGTGTCTGAGGGGAGGGACGCCATCGGGCGATTATACTGTAGTTCTTTTGGGAGAGCAGCCATTTATAAACTTAATAAATATTATTATTTATTTATTAATTTTTATTATTTATAATATATCAAATTTAACATCTTCTAATTCTTCTTTTAAACTTTCTGTTTTTTCTAATGCTTTTAATGTTGCTACATATTTATCGTTCAATATAGACCCATCTATTTTGCTAAACTTCTGTCGTCTGTGAGTGTTAATAAGTAATGTCATACACCAATTAACTCCGTTGAAATCAATAAAATTATTATTTTGATCTAATAGTTGAATATCAATTTCATCTATCCGTTTTGCCTTAACAAAACTCTCACGCCCTAAACTATTATAAATGATAAGTCCAAAAGGAGTGGCGGTCGCACTAATAGTGTCCACGAGGGTTGTGGTGTTCAGGTTGTTGCTGTCAAAGTTTCCACCAGCAAGTGCGTCGCTATTCATCTTAATTTTTGTAATGCCTAAAAAGTCCGCTGGTAAAGTAAATGTTGCGGGAGGTGCTTGATATGGAAATGCTAAAGTTCCAGTTGCGTCTAGAGAGATCCCTAAAGGTAGACGGGAAGTTGTTAATGCTAAATTAACAGTTAAATTTGTTCCTACCGTCGCACTCAATAAAGAGAACTTACCATTTATAGCGTTAAAGTCTAATGTGGCATTACCAGCAAAGGGGGCTGAATTAAATTTTAACTCAAATTCAGTCTTAAATGTGTCGGCGTTATAATTACCGACTGCTATGGTCACTGTTGCTGTCGTCCCTACAGAGTCTGTAATATTAATAAGATTATTATTGCCGTTAATATTATAATAACTGGCGGGGATTTCGGCACTCTGTATTGCTATGGTATGATATAGAGTGTCTATGCTTTTTGGTGCGATGCTGTTGAAATCAAAAAGAAGTGATGAATGCTTATCGCCGTTTAAAAACTTTGTAGCGAACCGACTATTAAGACTAATAAGACGTGATTGCATTATTACATGTTCGTCTATATCTTCAAAACCATTACTCATTATACATTATACTATATTATTCCTTGTGCCTCTCCATATATTCAATATTCTTTTTATTAATAGCACTTCTTTCACGCTTCAATTTCTCTATAATATTATTAACTTTGCCCTTCTCTCCATCATCTAAATGTTTATCATTATAATGAAGATACAAAGCATAAGTTGCTGGGTTATTTAATGCCATACATGGAACGCTATTAATTATTTCTTCTAACGATACGTGGTCAGGTGGACGTTCAGGTTCAGCAGTTATACTATTAATAATATCTAAATCGCTCATTATATAATATAACTAAATATTATTTTAAATCAATAAAAACTATAATTTGGTTCTTGTTTTTCTTCTAATTGTTGTCTTTCCGCTGCTCCTTCATAATATTGGGCTTTCGCTCTCTCTCTCCTCTCTGCACGACGGTCAGCCTTATCATCTCTCGTAATAGACGGAGGGGCAGGCATAGGGGCAGGCATATCAGCTGCGACATCGTCCGCGATTTCTTTTCTTATTTCGTTCATTCTTTTTTGTTCTGCTGTTGTCAGAGGTTCATTAAGGTCTTCATTCTCAATTTGTTTTTTTAATTGTTTCATTCTAACTTGATCTGCTATACCTAAATCAGAGGTGCTATCATAATCTGCAGGATAATTAAAAGTGGATGGTCGTTCAGGAACGAGCGACCGTCCTTCTGTTGCTCTATTATCAGGTTCTTTTTTTCCACTCAATAACTTATCCGCATCATTAATTGCTTTTAATACATTTGATACTTCAAGTGGCGTTTCTAACGGATCACCACGTCCTAAAATACGACCTTCTGTTATGGGCGATGTCTGTGTTGATACGGTGGCGGTGGCAGGGGTTGAGGATCGCATAGGACTCATAAATGGCATAGGGACTGGTGCAGGATTTATCATGGTTCTAAAGTCTGGTAGGACTTGAGCAGGTTGAACGAACTGCGAAAGAACACGTGCCGACCCTCCCTCTGTGTTTGCCCGTGGTTTTCTTGTCTGTCTATTAGGACTTGCTAAATTAATAACAACTTTTTGGGATTGGGTTTGTTTTTGTTTTTGTTTTTGTTTTTGTTTTGATGCTTGTTTGTGTGCATCACTAAAAGACTCGCCGTCCTTCATTAAGGCAATCATCGTCTTCATATGACGAGCAGACTTTCCTACTGCGTGTAGTTTTAACTTCTTCTTCTGTGAAGCAGTTAATTTAACCATTATAATAAAACTATATATTATATTGGTTTGGTTGGATAATCTACATTACTTAAATCCGCTGTTTGCGGTAAATCTCGTAATGCTTTGCGGTAGTCCAGCCACTCTTCATCGTTCGTAAGGGTTAAATCCCTGCTTTGCGTCCAGTCGCTCTCCATTAAGAGTTTGTCTCGCTCCTGCCTCAATTCCTTCATTTGATAATAAACATTTCGCTCATTCACCTTTTTAATAAAATCCTCCTTATCGGGTCTCTCCATTCCTACAATATCTAATGTCTCCCAGCACTCCTCCGCCGTATTTCCACTGCCTCCCATATATTTACCGCTAATTATATGGTCTTGTATAACATCTGTCGCTGCTCTGTCTATGAAGTTCATTATATATAATGAAACATAAGTTTTTAAACATTTAAATTTGTTGCGGTTATACAAGAAACTGCTCGTTCAAAGTATAATATATTTGTATTATTTACAACCCTATTTAATCTAAATGTATGAACCGCATTATTAACCGCATAACTAACTAAAACAGGAGTATATCTATATGTTTTACCTGCTATCGCTGTATCATCTATAAAAAACCCTATTGCTTGTTCCATCGTGCTGTCGGCGTTTCGCTGGTAGCCTATCAAAAATGTGCTTAAACTTCGCCCCGTAGATGGGTATGAGGCGTCGGTCTGTGACCGAAATAAAACAGAATAAGGAAATGTGCCGTCTGCTTGTTGCTCTGCTCGTGCTACAATTAGCCCCTTATCCCAGCCGTCGGCACTCCATTCTCCTACTACACAATAATCAACTTTAATATTACCTGTTTCACCTATCGCCCCCGTGACTACTGAAATAGTTACATCTGCGTTCAAACCGCTTACGGGTGAATCCATTCTGCCGTTTTTGTTGTCTCCCCCTGACGAAGAGGTGGGATTACCGCCAGTCACGGCGTAAGATATAATGGGATTTGATGCGAAGTTTTGACCGAACCCTGTTTTGCGAAGCTGACTATCTACATAAGTTTTATTACATAAATCGCTCCCTGATGTTGGAGCAGTCGCACACGTCATTTTGCCCGATGTTGTTATTAAAGCATTAAGTCCCGATTGTGATATTACATTATTAGTTCCGTTTTGGTCTATTTCATTACTTGCTCCGTTTTGTAATAACTTGTTTTGGATTGTTGCTGATTGTTTAATAAACCCCTTATCCCCTAACATATCTATATCTGCTCTGTTGCCTATTCCTACCGCTCCGC
>ENA-ORXF01002816-ORXF01002816.1-marine-metagenome-genome-assembly--contig:-NODE-2816-length-10155-cov-3.802540_pt1 | contig 10155 bp, 7 predicted proteins | sample MGYA00237864_ERZ511476 | MGnify/ENA primary metagenome ERZ511476 (study PRJEB26306, sample SAMN06343908) | marine metagenome | isolation source: coastal waters | place: Atlantic Ocean: West Antarctic... | reverse complement strand
GCCAACAAGATACATTCACGGCTTTGCCCCAAACCAACGGCCAATTGCCTGCCTGCAGCTCCTGCGCCAAAAATCACCACCCTTGATTGGCGAGTCCCGACTACGTCAGCGTCACCGTTCGCATGCTTTATACGTACTGAATCTTCAATCTTACGCAGTAGCCAACGAGCAAACATGCGAGAACCACCAACAACCAACACAGCCACCATAGCATTAATAGGAACAACAGACCGCGGAACCCCCGATACGCCGCTTAAAAACACAACCAACCCCCACAATGCTGCATACACTACAACGGCCTTTACAATAGACCACACGGCTCTCATACCCAAATACCGTATAATAGCCCTATAAAGCCCAAAGTGAGCAAACACAGGCACGGCAATCACAGGAGAAAACAACACCAATAATACAATTGGATTATTCACGCCTCCACGGGGCCAATACCAATTATCTAAGCGTAGTGAAAATGATAGCCAGAGCGCACCTATGAGTAATAGCGAATCCGCAGAAATAAGAATGCTACGTTTTGCTGGGCGTGGTATCGCAAGGATAGCTTCAAAAATATTGTGCATCACATTAGTTCCTTCGAATGTAGAATCAAAAAAGCTGCTTCCTGAAAAGCACCATTTTTATCGTGAGTTTGAGCTGAACTTAATTTACGCAAGGATTACATAGTAAAATTTGCTGTTTTAATAATCATCTGTGGCCCGAAGGAACTCTCACGACCACTTGGAACGTTGATCTCAATCCCCCAATCATCAGTATAACCGGTCCTGTTTGAGTCGCCGCTACAAACACTGAGGCCAGGATTGGTTGATATTTGTCATAACTTAGGTGAACATCAAACTCTGCACCTAACACAGTGTTAATGGTCATCTTTTTGACTATACAGCTTCATGCTTTTGGCGGCTCTTTGACAAAGGCTTATAGTTCTTTTGAGGTCATAGTGCTTATCTCCAGCAGTGATTAATTAATGTGAAATTCCATCTTTTTTAATCACTTTAAAAAGCGTCATCCATAAAATTTCAATATCAAACCAAAAGGATTGGCGATTAATATACTCTACATCCAGAGCAACTTTATCAGAGATTGAAAGCTCATCTCGTCCATTTACTTGCGCCCACCCTGTAATACCAGGTAGCATCTTATCTACACCTTTCTGAGTACGTAAAGCAATCAAGTCATCCTGGCTATAAAGCGCAGGACGCGGCCCTACGAAACTCATATCACCTTTTAGCACAGAGAGCAGCTGTGGCAGCTCATCCAAACTACTTAGCCGCAAGAAGTTACCAATTGGTGACAAATAAGAATTAGCATTATCTAACAGGTGGGTTGCTACAGCTGGAGTGCCTGTCAACATTGATCTAAATTTAGGCATCTTGAAGATTTTATTATTTTTTCCAACACGGTCAGACCAATATAGTGACGGGCCTTTTGATGTTAATCGAATAGCAACAGCAATGAATAGCATTATAATCGCTAAGGATAATAATAATATTACGCCAACCCACAAATCAAAAATCCGTTTCATTCATCTCCATTAACGTTTTTTGTGCTTTGAATCCTAGCATTTCCAATTTAGAAGAAGAATAACATTCATCGCCTAACAGCTTATTAAATTTATACCTAATTCGTGGATTTATTAAGGACAGCATATTAAATAAACCTTTCGGAACGCTCCATTTTGGACTTGATTTGCTTAATACATTACACATAGCATTATAAATCTCACGAGAAGAATGTGGAGTACCGTCTGTCGCAATAAATATTTCTCCATTAGCACGATGATCGTCAGCCACCAATAAAATTGCTCGAACTAAATCATCTACGTGAATCATTGATCTTTTATTGCCAGTTTCAGGCAAAGGTGGAAACCAGCCGCTCTTAACGCCTGACAGCATTAATTGTAAATTACCTTTAACTCCCGGACCATAGACCAATGAGGGGCGGATAATAGACACATGCATGCCTGACTCTTTACCGATTTTTAATAACTTTAATTCCGCTTCACGTTTGGTTTTTCCGTATATTCCTTCTGGATCTCCTTGGTCTTTTTCATTTGCACACATCCCAAAAGAAGAACTTCCACCCGCCTTAACGCTACTAACAAACACAAACTTTTTCACATTAGACTTTACAGCCAAATTAGCTAATCTTATTGTTGCGTCCACATTAACTTTTTGATAAATACTTTGAATTTTAGCTGCATCACTCAGATCATGTGCAAATCCAGCCAGATGAAAAACTGTACCTACTCTATCTAGAGAATTACCAGGTATCGCCTCACATCTCAGGTCACACACCACAGTCTCATAATCAGATTGTTTTTCACGAGACAACACTCTAACATTAGAATCCATCGCCCTAACAAGCTTCTGCCCAATAAATCCAGTAGCTCCAGATATAAGAACATTTTTCATGAAAGTGAAAGGATATGTTTTGCCATTTTGTTCATAATTTTCTCACGAGAATATTTTTCAACAAACATGTCTATATTTATATCTTTTATTTCTAAACTTTCTACTTTTCTAATAGCATCCACACAACCGCCAACATTTCCCGAATCAAATACAGAGGCATACGGTACATTATCTACTATGAATTTAGCAGAGTATCCGCTCAACCCAGCAACTATCGGCTTCCTTAGGGCGGTATATTCAAATATTTTAGATGGCAAAACTCTCTGAAAGGCAGGAATGTCATTTAAATGTAAAAATAGAATGTCCGCACTTTTATAATATTTAATCAGTTTTTCACGATTAACTGGAGGCAATATTTCGACATTATTAACATTATTTTTTTTAATGGTATTAATTAATTTAGAGCTAGCACCACCACCACCAATAACTAAAAAACGATACCTATTACCCATCAATTTTGCTGCACCAGGGAGTATCGTTTCGAGACCTTGGCCACTACCTATATTTCCAGCATACAGTATAGTTTTAATATTTTTTGGATTTTCATTCTCTATAAAAGGTAAGTTAACAAACTCCTTATCTACTCCATTAGGAAAAAATGACCAATTAGACGTATCAACACCCTTTGCTTGAAAGTACTCAGGAAACCCTTCAGATACAACATTAACCCCAACAGCTTTATTAAACAACCAACGCTCTATTAAAGAGAAAATTGCTTTAAATATAAATCCTAACAGTTTGCTTTTTTGAGAGAATATATCAGAGATGGTCTCTGAAAACACATCTCTCAGATCAATAAAATACTTACACCCTAATTTACGAGCAGATATACCTGCTAATACACCTGTCATTAAACGTGAAGTAGTCCCAATAACAAAATCCGGATTAAGGTTGTTACTTAATTTATAGGAAACTCGCGCATAAGCGACAAATGTACGAGCTTGTGAAAACATCCCGCTTTTATGACCAGGTACAGAGATACGGTGTATTGTGATATTTCCACGTACTTCAATATTATCTGCTTTTATTCTGTGGCTTTCATATCGATTGGGGTGTGTAGTAACAATATGCAACTCATCATCATTTTTCATCTTTTTTGACAGTGCTTGAGCTAACGCAATTGCACGAAAGGATCCCGCACAAAGATCTGGAGGGTAATAAAATGTAAAAAAAACTATTTTCAAGACCAAATACCACGAGTGTCTATCACTTGCTTTCCAGCTAGCAGGCTTACATTCATAGACTTAAAGGAAGCATGGTCAACCAATAAAACAATTATGTCTGCACAGTCTATCGCTTTTCCCAAATCAACTAGCTTTATGCTATCACTATCAAACCCGCTTGGTATACGACCAATATTAGGCTCAACTAAAAAAACAGAACTAAAACCACTAGATCCAATTTTCCGAGCAATACTTAAAGCTGGACTTTCACGAAGATCATCAATATCCGGCTTAAAAGCTAGACCTAAGCAAGCAATATTTAACTCGGAGGTGTCTTTCCCTGTAGCTTCAATTGCTTGATTAATTTTATTCAGAACAAAGAGTGGCTTACTATCATTAACCAATCTAGCTGTCCGAATTAATGTCGCCTCATCTGGAGCAGAGTCAACAATGAACCATGGGTCAACTGAAATACAATGTCCACCTACACCAGGACCAGGTTGTAAAATATTGACCCGAGGATGCCTATTGGCCAAATTAATCAAGTCCCAAACATTAATACCTAATTTATCACAAATCAAAGATAATTCATTTGCAAAAGCAATATTAACATCACGAAAAGAGTTTTCAACAAGTTTACTTAACTCGGCTGTGCGGCAGTCTGTAATCAGACAATCAGCTTCAACAAAAATCTTATATACCTCACGAGCTCGTTCTGCACATTGAGTAGTGACGCCGCCAATAATCCTATTATTTTCTACCAGTTCACGTACTACTTGACCTGGTAATACACGCTCTGGACAATGTGTCACCGCTATATCTGCTGTAGATTTATCATCTCCAAATTTAGGGAAAGATAGGTCTGGTCGCTCCTCTCTCATCCAGTCCATCATTTTTTCAGTGGCTCCTACAGGAGAGGTAGACTCCAAAATTACAAGATTACCTCTCTCCAACACTGTAGCAATTGCCTTAGCTGCCATTTTTATATAAGACAGATCAGGCTCATGATTATCTTTAAAAGGCGTTGGCACTGCAACCATAAACACATCTGATTTTTCTGGCTTTGTAACTGCTTTTAAATAATTGTTTTGAACAGCTTTATAAACCAAAACATCTAATTCTGGCTCAATAATATGAATTTTTCCGCGATTGATAGTGTCTACAACATGTTGATTTACATCAACTCCGACCACTTCCACCCCTTTCGATGCCAATACTGCTGCAGTTGGAAGTCCTATATACCCCAACCCTATTATAGATACAATCACACTACACCTCTAGTTGCTAAGATATCGCAAATAATGCCACAAGCCTTTCCGTCACCATATGGATTATGTGCTTTCGACATTTCCATATAAAAGTTACTGTCAGTTAATAATCGGTTAACCATTTCTACAATTTCATTTGTATTTGTACCAACTAATTTAACCGTTCCAGATTCTACCGCCTCAGGACGCTCTGTAACGTCTCTCATAACTAGAACTGGCTTACCCAAACTAGGCGCCTCTTCTTGAATTCCACCACTATCTGTTAAAATAAAATACGATAAATCCATCAACTTAATAAAAGTCAAATACTCCATTGGCTCAATAAGGTGAACATTATTTAAATTGGATAAAATTCGATTCACTGGTTCTCTAACATTAGGATTTAGGTGCACAGGATAAATAACTTGAATATCTGGATTTTCATTTGCAATAATACGTAATGCATAACAAATTCCTTCAAACCCTAATCCAAAATTCTCACGCCTATGCCCTGTTACTAAAATAATACGAGGAATATCACTTTTTTCTTGCTTTAAAAATGGCATTCTTATCAAAAGAGGATCTGAAAAAGCAACAATTCTTGCTTTTTCCACCATAGAGAGTAAAGCGTCAATAACCGTATTACCCGTTACATAAATTTGACTATCTAGTACCTTTTCGTCCAACAAATTTTGACGAGCAATCATGGTTGGTGCAAAATGAAAAGTTGAAATTCTTGAGGTTATTTGACGATTAAATTCCTCTGGAAAAGGAGAATTAATATCATAGGTGCGCAAACCTGCTTCTACATGCCCTACCGGTATTTTCAAATAAAAAGCAGCCATGGCTGTTGCCATAGAGGTAGTTGTGTCACCATGTACCAGAACGATATCTGGCCCCTCAATTTGTAAAATCTTTTTAACTTCTAACAATACATTACTAGTAATATCAAACAAGTCTTGTCCAGGTTTCATGATATCAAGATCATAATCTGGTGTAATCTTAAATAACTCTAAAACTTGATCAAGCATCTGACGATGCTGCGCAGTTACGCATATTTTTACCTCAAATTTATCATCTAATGCGCGTATCACAGGCGCCATTTTAATTGCTTCTGGACGAGTGCCAAATACAGCTAATATTTTCACCATGATATCCTTATTATTATTTCAGACGGCAATTGGCCACTACAGTCATATATGAGATGTTTATTGTCAACAGAATAGCCAAAGTTTGGATGATATTGTGACTCTATAACCCTCAACTCCCCCCTACCTTCAAAGGTCATTTTCACTGGATTGCCACTAATTTCAAGACTAATAGAGCCCCCTTTAACATCACCAATCACAACATTTGGATGCAGCGGAAGCACCGATCTAACTTCATGCACCCCCTTACCTATAACACTATCTACAATTTTTATTAAATTGTTGGACACACTCCAGTGACGACGATGCAAAACCCCTGTTTTAAGCTTTTTGTATCCATCATGACAAGCTGAAAATTTAATATTATTACTATCTTCAGTCATTTTTAAATCAAATACTTTGGCACGATTTGCCACACGAAACCCTCCCCAAACCTCACTAGAATTTTCATTGTCAATGGTGATAGTTGAGTGTGACTCAGTACTTCTTTGGCTATAGCGATCCACACCTATTTCATATGTCGATATCCCAGAATTAACAATCACTCTTTTACCAAACAAGGACAATTCAAAACTTAAGGCGTCAGCATGCCCATGCCCAGGAATGTAACTTGGTCCAATATCTGCTACATCAGCAATCATAACCATATTCTCGCCTTCTACACGAATATATCCAGACGCTTCAAGATGAGTCACTCGTTTAATTTGGTTGTTTTTAAAAACAATACCAAGCCGATCAGAATAGCTTAATAGTTCAACAAAAGACGGCGCCACACCTAAGGTGGCGTCATTAAAAAAAGCTATTTGGCTATCTGGATGACACATAACCTTTAGCCATTCAAGCATTTGTAGAGTTTTGCTTTCTAAACTATATGGGGGGCTCCTTTTATAGGCTTTATGAACATTGATCAAATCTAATAAATCTTCTAGAAAAATTGAATGGTACATTGGTGACAATTCAAAATTACCACCATCACAAAGCACTTGCTCGGAAAGCTCACTTCTTATAATAGAAATCCCGCGCTGATACCATCGGTCGGCTTCTTCTCCGCTGAAGAATAGCCCAGCAAACACCAATGCTTTTGCATTGGCAAAAAGATGGTTGCCTAAAAGGTGATATTCTAGATTCTGACTCAAAAATCTAGTTTGAATAACGAGTGAGTCTAGCCACGCCTGCTTTACGTTATTATTTGCATTCGGACCTAACAAAAACCATTTAATCCAATTAACGATTCGTAAAGAAGATGGGTAAGGCTCCCAGCCATTTCCAAATCCTGGTGGGTTATTCTCAATCCAATTTTGAACTAACCCCCTATGCCAAAGATCCCTTTGCTCAAAGTTGACAGCATTTAGATCATCAAAATAATGTAAATTATACAGCCATAACTTGTCTTGATTATGAGCGTTCCAATCTTCCGGTAACTCGAGTGTGAATTCTTTATTTAAAAATTTGAAACTATACTGACCAAACATCCTTTGTGAGCACAGAATAACAGGCCCAATATTACTATAAGGATAAGAGTTTTCAGGGATATTAAATAGATTTACTCTGGGCCTAATAAGCTTGCGTTCAATCCTATTTAAAATTTGACCGAGCTTCAAATACTTAATAGTATTAAATAAAAGTTGAATTTTTTTAAACATTAATTACGCAATGAATTAGCAACTTCGATAGATACACTTGAACTCTCCATCACTTCTTCATAAGGTATAGGAGATTCGTTCCCACTCATAATAGACTCAATGAATGCTTTAACACACGCTTTTTGCCCTTTATCTTGTTTAAATAGTTTCATTTTTTTAAAGCCAGGCCAGCCATAACCCTTAAGGACACGATAATTGTCCATTTGTAAAACTGCATCATCACAGAAAACTTCAACACGTTCCTTTGGAAATGAAGATCCACCATTAGCCAAATAATGAATCACGCCAAATGAACCATCCTCAAAAGACAGTGTAATGGATACCTTGTCCTCTCTTACTTCAACCCCTGGAACATTGCCTATCATCATAGCGGTAAAGCCGTTAATCTTATACCCAATTAGATGTCTCATAAGATCAATAAAATGACACCCTTCACCTACAATCCTCCCCCCACCAATCAGAAAATTTTGCACCCAATGCTCTCGAGGAATCGCACCAGCATTGATAGTTATAATAATAGATTTAGGGGATCTATGGCTATTCAGTAACTCTTTCATCTTAACTATGTGCGGAGCATAACGCCGATTAAATCCAACCATTAGCCTGACAGAATTAGACTGATTAGCTTCATGGTAGGCCCTATCGATAGCTTTAAGTTCATTTAAAGTTAAAGCCAGAGGTTTCTCAACAAAAACATTTTTTCCAGACTTGAGTGCATCTACTACTTGTTGTGCATGAGCATCATGCCTAGTAACAATTGAAACCGTATTGATTTTATAATTATTCCAGAGGTCCTTAGTGTCTGTAGAAGTCGTATAGAATTGATTTTTATTACCGTGATGTACGCCACTAATACCCGCACTAGTTACTAATGTATCTAACACGGCACCAGCCTCTTTAAACGCAGGAATCAACGTCCTGGAAGCATAATTTCCAGCACCAATAAACCCTACACAAGGCATAGATGGATCAAAAACTTTGGGAACCTGAACATTTAACTCAACCTTAGAGTTAGTTAAAACCTCTAGACTTTGACTCGGATAATTTAACACAATCCCTAACGCATCATGGTTATCTAACAGATCATAAGCTTCAAGTGCATTATTAATATCAAAACGATGCGTAATTACAGATTTAACATCGAGTACACCAGATGACATCATATCTAATACTGCTTCAAAGTTTCTTTGTTCAGTCCAACGTACAAAGCCAACGGGGTAGTCATTACCCTCCTCTTCATAGAAGGAATCATAACGACCAGGGCCATAAGAAGCAGAGACCTGGAAAGTAATCTCCTTTTTAAAAAAATCATCTCGACGTAAATCTAACCCAACTACACCAACCAAAACAATCCTGCCACGCTGGCGACACATTTCAGCAGATTGGTGTATAACTTCATCCGACTTAGAAGATGCAGTTATTAATACACCGTCAACGCCTCGACCCCTCGAAAAACTTCGGGCAGCAATAATCGGATCTTCTCCATTTGAAAGATCAACCGTTTCAGCTCCAAACTTCCTTGCCAACTCACACTTATTAGAATTAACGTCAATACCTAACACTCGGCAACCGTTTGCACGAAGCATCTGTACACACAACAACCCAATCAAACCAAGCCCCGTCACTACAAAACATTCACCTATGGATGGCTGCATGAGACGTATACCTTGCAATCCTATGGCTCCTAAAACGGTGAATGAGGCAGATTCATCGTCAACATTATTTGGAATTTTTACACATAAATTTTTCGGGACACGAACAACCTCAGCGTGACTTCCATTAGAAACAACTCTATCGCCTGGTTCAAATTTATCAACATCACTTTCTAAGATCACTCCTGCATTACAATAACCCAGCGGCAAAGGCTGATCCAACTTAGAACGAATAGCATCAACAGTAGTCACCACACCATCAGCAATAACTTTATTTAAAACCATTTTAACTTTGTCTGGCTGCTTCCTAGCCTTACTAAATAAATTAGCTTTACCGAAGTCAATCAACATGCGCTCAGTACCAGAAGAAACCACAGTTGCTGTTGTTTTAATCAATATATTCAATTTTATATTCTGGGGGCAAGGAACATCAACTAATGACGTTTCTCCATTCGAAAGGCTTTGTAGTACTTGTTTCATTTGATTTTAGTATTAGATTTTTAGGAATGAGGAAGATATTACCACGGCTTGAATTCGTTTTACTCTTTATTAGAGAAATTATCGTTCAACTCCTTCCATTCTTCATCAAACTCAAATTTTTTATTAACTTCTTTATTTGAGACCATATTGGCTATGAACAACATTAAAAGAGTTGAATTTTCAACCTCACTCCAATTTCTTTTATACTTACTTGTACTAAAAGGTTGTAATATAGCCTTATGATGGCCTACATCTTTTGTCCAATAATTTTTCTTAATCAATTTTTCGTTTTGCCAAATAGTCATTTTTCTAAAATCATCTATTTTAGCGATTGTGTCATTATATTGAAGGCTTATTGTTTCATTGATCCCCTCAAATGGTTCACATCTCGATGTAAGC
>ENA-ORXF01002814-ORXF01002814.1-marine-metagenome-genome-assembly--contig:-NODE-2814-length-10158-cov-3.694574_pt1 | contig 10158 bp, 9 predicted proteins | sample MGYA00237864_ERZ511476 | MGnify/ENA primary metagenome ERZ511476 (study PRJEB26306, sample SAMN06343908) | marine metagenome | isolation source: coastal waters | place: Atlantic Ocean: West Antarctic... | reverse complement strand
GGGGGGGGGTTGTGAATTTATCAGACGTTACGAAGTTCTTCAGTTCCAATACACTTGGAACTCTAATCGCAAACGCATTATTAACTGAATGGTTATGTACGCCTATGGAGGACGATATAATAAAATATAATGATAAATGGTACAAAGTGGTCAAATGGGAATCGAGCACGTTCGTCCGGAGGCCCTTGCCCCAGAGAATGATGGGACAGAATTTTATCAATACGATCAAAGGGCTCGCGGGCTCCGGTAGCGAGAGTTTGCGGGTAGCGTGGGGGGGGGTTTTGTATCGGATGTGGTCCCCACAGCGAGCAGAGCCACATATATCTGTATTGCAGGTAGTTTGGAGTGGCGACGCGCAAAGAAGCACGTCGCGAGGCGACCCCATAAGGGGGACGGCAATTACAAAGATTTACCCATCGTCACTACTCATACCCAATGGAGATCGATTGCAGTCGATAGAAAGGTGGAACGAGGACGGGGTTATGAAAGGTGGAAACTATGAAGTTCTTCGCATTAATGAAATGAAAAAGAGTTTCAAAAAGTTCATGGATAAACTTCTCACAGTCGGGCGTCTGCAAGGCACCATTTTGGAGAATAAACTCGAAGGGTGGGCGGATGCTTTTGAAATTGAGTATGAGGTTGAGGGAAGCTCTGCCCCCTCGTATCGCGAGAGTGCCCAAGCACTTCACACCTTATTAACAGAAACAGATGCGCTTGAAATATTAGTACAAAGATGGTATAATGAGTCACCATTTACATTCCCCGTTACTGGCGCTAATAGTAAAGCAACAATTCGCGCGGACACGAAACAGGTTCAAGATGCGGCGTTAGTGGATGCTATTCGGCCCAACTCGAGCACAAATCTAGGTTTAGTGTCAAATTTGGTGAAGCGCATTAGATACTATCTCAATATGGACCCTCCACAGGTTAAGGAAGAAAGGGAGGCTCTAAGTATTTTAAATCTCCCCGAACTCGAACTTCTCCCCACGATTGCCAATAGTGAGCAGGAGATCGCGGGACCACTAGATGGCGACGGGCTTCAAAGTGCTTTCACCGCTTTGGTAAAAGGGAACGGGGAGTCCGTGTCGCAGGCCCTATTGATACAGATGAATACACAGGGGATATATATGATTGTAAACCTTCCATCCCACGGACATACTGTGCTAGTTTTATTCAAAGACAACAAAGTCTATACTGTTGGTGTAGGCTTATGGGGCGATGTATTACCTGGGAACAACCAACTATTGTTTATCAGTCCAGACACCTCTATGTTTTCCCATAAAGATATGCCCGGGATTGAGTGGGTGTCTAAAAAACAAAGTGAGCCAAATGTAATAACAAAAGTCGGCTATATAGATAGCGTAATAATAGGTAATCTGATTGCGTTCATAGGCGGCTGTGAAAATTATGGAGTGGGTAAAATACTAGAAGATTATTTGACCAAACCCGAATTCAGCAACAACCCCTGGTGGAAGGATGAGTTCGGTGACGGGACGGATAAGGATAAGTTGGAGAAAATTACAAAATATATTGACCCGTACGGAGAGACTATTCAATCGGGAAGTAAATACTCACAATATAACAGAGGATGGTTCGGCGATGGAAGCTACAGTTGTATATCGTTCGCGTGGGCTATGACAGGTAATGGGGTGGGGGGCAAGTCACCCTGGGATCCAGCGCCCCTCCACTTGCAACCAGCGGCGGCGGTCGCCAATCCCACCTCCTTCTCAAACATCGTATCGCTGGACGACAATCCCGAAGGCGGCGGTAAAAAGACGAAACGTAAAAAACGCCGACGTAAACGAAAACATACTAAAAAAGCAAAGAGAAAAAGACGAAATAAAACAAAAAAACGTCGAAAAAAAATGAAAAATACAAGACATCGTCGAAAATATTAATTAGCGTCTCCTTCTACGCGTTCTCTTTCTTCTACGCGTCCTCTTGCCACGCGTCTTCTTTCTTCTACGCATGCCTCTACCCTGAGGATGAGCCAACATTTGTTTTATCTTAGCCATCGGGTCACCACGTCTTTCTCTAAGCCCCATAGATAACCTTGGGTTGGAGATACCAATTTGCCTTAATGCAACAGCTTCATCTTTAACTTGTCTGCTCCGCGAATTTAACGCTTGTCTCGCATGTCTAGCTCTAAACAATTGTTGGATATAACGAGCACGTGTTGCCTCATCCCGCAACTTGCGTGCTCGTTCCCTAGCACGTTGTTGTTGTGGATTTAATTGAGCATTAACTCTAAGAAAATTAACGTTCATTATAATATATATATATATTTATGTTATACACATGGAAAAACCCGTATCATCAATCTGGTGCTGATATTATAGATAGTGTTCATATGCATATAAAAATAGTTGTTAACTATATATAATGAGTCATCAAGATTGGGATCAAGTTGTTTTTAAGAAGCGGATACCTCGTTCTATAGCAGAAAGTAAATCACGTGGTGTTAGAATCTCTAAAGAACGTACTAATACAAAAAATGAAGCATTTAAAAATACACTTAATATGCGGAAAATCGATAATGAGGAAATAGAAATTAAAAAGGTAGAGTTTAATCTCTCCAAATTAATACAAAAAGCTCGTTTTGATTCAAAATTATCCCAGAAGGCACTTGCTGATAAACTTAATACCCAGGTATCTGTTATTCAGAAATACGAAACAGGTAAGATTATACCCAATAAAACCTTTTTATATAAAATGGGTAAAGTAGTTAACATCCATTTAACTGGTAAAAATATAGGAAAAGTAATTAAAGAATAAATACTAATGTAAAATTATAATGGATAAACAAACATTTAATTTATTAATGCTGACCTACAAGACATCGTTAAAACATATTAAAAGTTCAATAAAGAATGGCGTATTAACATTTGACTTCAGTAATAATTCTCCCGATATGACAAATTTAAACGGTTTGATACAAGACGGTTCCGATATTGAAAATAAAATAGCATTCTTACACAAGCATATGAGTTATTTTACTAATAACGGTGATTGTTGCGATGAATCGAATACTTATGTAAAGCCATGTAATGAAACGGGTTGTACCCTTGATGACAGACCATGTAATGAAACGGGTTGTACCCTTGATGACAGACCATGTAATGAAAAAAACAATATTATCGAAGTAAAACAGGAAGTAAAACAGGAAGTAAAACAGGAAGTAAAACAGGAAGTAAAACAGGAAAATGAAGTAATAGAGGTAAACAAAAACGATATTCTTAAAGAAACTATGCGCGTTGAAATTATAAACGAACTCAGAGGAAAATGCGTTGATATGTTTGATAACGTAGTTAAAAAGTAATGTATTTATATATTAATGAGTTTCATACTACCTAATTTTGATGACCACGATGTTATAAGTTTTTATGTAAGACCTGATTTTACAAACCATGACAAAATGATTATTTCGCATTATATAAATCGCAACGATATATTTGCCTTACGTTACTATATAAAACTTTATTTGGATACCAATAAAAAAGAACTAAGACCTGATACACCAGCGACATTAATAATTCCCAAAGTCCCTCCAGATTATTTACCCGAATATTAAGATTTTTTAGACTTTCTTGTTGAACGATTACTACGGGATTTACTGCGGGATTTACTACGGGATTTACTACGGGATTTACTACGGGATTTACTACTACTCGAAGTACTAACAGGGGAGTCTTTAATTTTCGACATTTTTATAAATCGTTTTTGACTAATCATACATTGGCGTTTTATTTCTTGGTATGGGAGATAAGTTATTACCTGTTTCATGCGATGAATACATCTTCTTAAATAATCATCTACGTTTTCTTGTTCGCTAGCTCTAAGTAAGTTCTGTATATTATCTTGGTGTTGTTTTATGGTTTGAATATCTTTACTTTCCATGTCACCCATTTCCATATTTCGCGAAGGCAAAAAGTCAGAGTCTGTAGAGCCATCGTCAATACATAATTGAGCCCCACACTGTGTCATTTCTCCAGATGCAATAAAGTATGAAATAGCATCTTTAAAACATGTTAATGCCTTCATAAGAATGGCAATAATAGTTTTAGTGTAAATGGTTGACATTTTAACTTCTGCTGTGGTTTCTGGAGTAATAACTAAAGCGCGTTTACTTAGTCTAACCACGTCATATGAATTTGTTGGAATATCTCCATTATTATCAAATAAGTATAAATAATCTAATGTTACTCCGTTACACTCGTCTGGAAAATTACAATGATAAATAAAACTTGCCACATTAAGATATGTAGCTGTTATTTTTTTAAAATAAGTAGCGATATCAATCATAGGCAACCCCACACTACATATATTTCTATTATTGTGCCATACTAAGTATCGTTCAATAATTCTTTGAATAAGATTTTCAAAATTAACCAGTGGGAACCCCATTACAAAAATATAATTATAATCATCGCATTTATTTGTCATTTCAGTACATGTTTCAAATAAAAAAGATAAAGAGTCCGTGCTAGTTAGGGTAGTTTCATATGTAAAATTAAACCCAAATAATACCGATAATGTGGTTATTATATATAACATAATATCATTATCAAAACTGATATATTCATTTCTTGTATTTATGGGGTATAAATCTGGTGTCTTATTATACAATACAGTCATATCTGGGATTGACTTAAATATAAAATCATTTAGTTTTTGAAATCTATTATGAGTTGATTGTAATAGTAAAGCTGAAAGTTGCGAATGTAAACGCTTATTGTGTATACCGCTCACGGAATTATAAATACTTAAAGCAACTCCCTTTGCGAAGTCTCTTTTTTCTGCCTTTGTCATTTTAATTCCCGACCATGATTTCGCATTATTATATAACTGATTTTGTGATACCATTAATTTGTACCAATCGCCTTTATCATTTATATTTTCGTATATGTCATTATGTTGGTAATCATTTTTTTCTATATGTTTTGACGTTTCATTTAGTTCTTCTATGAATGACTGATCCTCACAGACAATATCATCATGTCCGATATGATTCCATTTTTTATTGAATGCCCTATGATTAATACGCTTTACTCTTTTTTTAATGTTTTGATTCATAACCGATTTACCAGAGCCTGGTGGACCAGCTGTAATAATAATAAATCGAAATTTGGTGTCACCGCTACTATAACTAGGAACGGTATTCGCCAATACTGCTGTATCATACTGATGTGGCATAGATGGTTTTTTAATCCAATCATTACAAATGCCTGCATCTTCTATTACGACAGGTTGATTATTTTCAACATATGTTTTATTGGCTTGTGCTACTAAGCTAGCGGCTGTACTTATAGGCCCATCTTCACACCAGTCTAATGCACTTGGCCCCGGGTCCCATATCCCCCAATCGTTTGATATACAGTTTACAATTTCGGTAATTAATTCTGACATATTATATTATATATAAAATGTCATTTAAATATTTAGGTTTAATGTGTTTCTTTCAGAACGAGGTCTTCTTTTAGACTTACCTGGAATTCCATTTAGGTTTTCTTGTTGGAGTTCCTTAAGCTCGGTTATGCTAATGGTGCTAGAATCATCGTGATCACGCGTCGTAACATTTATTTTTTTAGATTTAGTTTTTATGCCTGCCAAAATATCATCAATATCAGATGGTCCTCGCATTTCCCTTTTAGATTTTTGTGCTCCGCGCGCATCATCAATATCGGGCCGGTTATCATATGTTGGCTGAGGTCGTGGTGGTGGCTGAGACATATTCGGCATCATACTTCCCATAAAATTACCAAATCCAGGGTTTTGTTGCCCCATGCTTTGGGCGGCGGCTTGTGTAAATTGGTGAGCTAAGTCGGGATTTTGTTTCATTATATCATCCATGCCAGGCATAGATGATTTAAACATAGTATTGGTCATATGCAGCATACCAGCACTCCCACCAAGCATAAACAACAATTTAAGCTCTGGTGCCATCTTTGCCTTACTACCGTACTTTTCATGTAACTCCCCGAAAACTTCGTCATATTCACTAATATTTTCATTAACAGCTTCCCCCCAACCATCTATGTTAATGTCGAATGGATCGAATTTACTGTTAAGAAATTCGATACCAGAAGCAAATGCTAGAAGCATTTTACCTTGGAATTTTACTGAATTTCGCTTCCCTATATCACTTTTAATCATTTCATATTCCCCTTTCATTTCTTCTAATTTATCGTCCATGTTATATTTACGACTAACCGTGATACCTTGTTTTTCTAAAGCTTCTAATTTGCGGATATATGAAAATTTTTGCTTTAATATCTCTTCTTCTGACAGTTTTGGTTTGATAGGTGGTTCAACAGATGGGTCAACGGGTATTTCATTAAATTTTTTATATCCATCCCATGTTTCTGTATTTTTTTCACCACCAGTTGATTTACCAAGATTAATATTTTCGGGTGTTTCCGTATTAAGTAACGGATTGAGTGATGCCATAGGAGTCTTTAAAATTTTTATATCTTTATCAAGAGAACCAATATTAAGTTTAATAGCTGAATCACCACTTAACATCATATTACTTCTTTCTTGAGGTGTTGTTTTCTTTGGCTCTAATCCTAAGGAATTAATTTCTGATAATTTAATTTCTGACTTTGGTGAATTCTGCCTTGATGCTCTCCCCTGGTTCATTAATAAATCTGCCCCAGGACCGAAGTTTACCGATTTTTGTGTATTAAATCCCGTATCAATTGGAGTAATATTTAATTTAATAACACCTTCGTCATCTGTCCCCATGACATTTAATTTGGGTGAAGTCGGATTAATATTAATAACGTTGTCCATTATGATACAATAAGAACTTTTAATTTTAAGTAAGACGCAATATATAATCTATTTACTAATAAACCACAAGACTTGCAAATATGCGTCAGCCAAATCATCCTTTTTTAAATGTTTATCAAAAAACGGAACCCACCCCTTTATCGTATTATTTTTAGTTAAAAATTCTCTAGTAATCTTAATTCCCAACTTCTTTCTTTCGTTATATGTTGTTTTTTCATTAGGGGGTATATAACCTTTTAATTTATTAGCAGGCGAAACTTCCTTAATATTTAAAATATTGTTATCTATAAAATATTGCATTATCATACCTTGTAACATTTTCATCCTTAAAGCAAGCGGACCTATTTGGTTTTCAATAAGGACACAATCTATATCATGTTCTTTTAACAACCCATCAAAACAGCTTTTTATTGCCTGTCCATAAGTAACAAAATTAACAGATCTACTGTCTATGTTTTCTATCGGATGAAGATAATTATTGGAGAGATTTATATCAAGACAATTAACTATATCAACCTTTTTAGAGTTTTTTGCCATTTCTGTAGCCTTGAATAAGTCTAACTGTTTAAGGTCAGAAACCTTCATTTTTTTAAGTTTTTTCCTAGTTAATAATAATGGCGGAAGTGGAATATCTGCTTTTTTAGCATGCACGGCGCAATAATATTTATCAACATCTTGGTATTTTGCCTTTTTATTACATACTACTTGTGTTTTTAGTAAAAAACCACAATTATTTTTATTTTGATCTGAACACAAATTTATTACATCCCAAGCAAGAATACTATGTTTTATACTAGATAATTCTTTATGAATTATACATATTGCTAGATGTTTCATTCCAACATCGATGCTTAAAATATTCATTATATAATATAAGTATCTAACGATTTTATATTATTTAATTATAGTTAACTTTGTGACCTTGTAAAAGTTGGTCTTGTGTTAATATAGGAGTATGCATCCTACGTTGAAGATCGAACTTTGATAAATATAAGGATTTAAGGTCTGAATGTTCGTAACCAAACGGTTGTGTTTTATCAGAACACCCACTAAATATATATTTATTTTTCGGTAATCCTTCCACCGATTGTATGTTTTCCTTTTTGGTCGTATAAACACATGATTGTCCTAGTGCTGAAACACGGTTGGTAGCTATTACATTATTACCGTTGTTTATTAACCACTGTCTATAACTATAATTATCCGTTAATCCTGTATTTTCCTTTATCTCATTATTCATTTTACAAGCAGAATCCCAGTTAGTATAAAGTTCCCCCTCATTCATCATAGCTGGGAAGGTTGGGTGAATATTGTTTGATGCTTTATTGCAGGTGGCCCAACTCATTATATTATGATAATATAATAATATCTATTACTTTTCGAGAAGTTCTATTAGAGCTTGTTTGCGCATGGTTCTAAATCCTGTTAGATTTTTTGTTTCACACAATTCTTTAAGCTGGGCCACAGTTGCCTTTTTATAGTTTAATTTCGGTTCTGTTAATAATATTTCTACACCTTCGCTTTCTACACCTTCGCTTTCTACACCTTCACTTTCTTGGTCTACATCACTTTCCTGGGTTGCATCACTTTCCTGGTTTGCATTACTTTCTTGGTCTTCACCACTTTCTTGGTCTGTATTATTTAATATGACAATATTGTTAATATACGGTTCTTGGGGAATTCCTACCGAATTTACATCCCCGTTGAGTTCAAGAGTTATTATTTTTTCGGTTCCCAGAGTGGAACCATGTATTAATGTTTCACCATAGGTAAGTTTATCATCATCACTAACTTCATCACTATCATCTTCAGAACATGACTCATCGCTGTCGTCATCAGAAACACTAATTAAGTTTTTTTTCTCAACATTTGGGCCCGGGTCGGATTGTATAATAGGCATGTGGAACTGTTGTCGATTTGTCGAGTTCTTTTCATGTTCCTGAATAAGTTGAAACATTAGATCAACTTTTTGTTCTGTTGCAGCCAATCTATTTCTAAAGTAATAAAATACAAGTCCTATACCAACAAGGGTAATTAATGTGTGTATAATAGCATTCATATCCATTAAATAATTATAATATTTAATAATCCTTAATTAAACGAACTATAATTTTTTTACATTCTTAATAGCGTTTTTGATAATATGTTCGGGATATCCTAAATCCCTCAAAACTGTAACACCCCCTTTGACCTTGCTAATCCCTTCTTTAATTTTGTATTTATAAACAGGCGTAATCCCTTTAAATTCAAATTCCATATTTATATTGGATATTTTTTCATGTGTGTTCAATTGTTCACATAATTGTATATAATGCGTTGTTAGCATAAATCTAACCTGAGGATAATTACATATTTCTTCAAGATATGCCTTTGCTCCAGAAATTGCTTCATATGGATTTGTTCCAGAATATAATTCATCAAATATACAAAAATGTTTCTTATCTTCATTTTTTTTAATAGTATTTAATATATCTAGACATCGTCTCGCTTCGGCTTGAAATAAACTGTCTCTACAAGAAGTATCTGGTATATTTAGATAACTATGTATAAAGTCAAACGGTGTTATTATTGCATTCTTATAAAAACCATAACCTATTTGTTGTGAAACAAGAAGATTAACAATCGTGGCTTTTAACAAAGTGGTTTTACCCGAAGCGTTGGGTCCTGTAATAAGCTTGTTTTTCTTTAGATTTATACTGTTTTTTATTATTTTTTCGGTTTGTATAATTGGAAAGTATCCCCTTTTGATTTTTAAAGTCGGGTTTTTCGATGTAATGAACTTGGCCTTTGATAGTTTCTTCTCATCTTTTAGCGTAATAATATTTGACATATTTTCTAGATATCCGTGGAACCCGAATGAAAATAATAAACAATCCTCTACATCAACTTCCGAATATAATTCATAATACTGTTTCATAGTATAACCTATATATCTTGCTTTATTGTATACACCGCCATCAGTAGGAATAACATTAAGAGTATCATATAATTTGGCTAAAGTTTGCTGCTTGGCTTTAAGATATTCGGCATATTTTGTATATGCTGGCAAATCCTTGATTATATCTAAATAATCATTAATTTTGCTATCTGTGTGTTTTATATATTTTGTTAAAATGCGGATGTCATTATTAATAATATAGGTGTTTTTATAAAACTTATAACATGAAATAGCGTTTTGATATATATTATAAAAATACATACCTGACATAAAAATCAGATACATACTTTGGGACCATGATGTTGACCTCCACTGTGTAATCAGTTTCCCCAAGCTATGATTTTTAATTGACGCTAAAAGGATCGTGCAATAAGTTTGGATATTAATTGGCATCTTTTTAATTCTCATTATAAAGAATGGCACAAGCA
>ENA-ORXF01002811-ORXF01002811.1-marine-metagenome-genome-assembly--contig:-NODE-2811-length-10178-cov-3.744877_pt1 | contig 10178 bp, 23 predicted proteins | sample MGYA00237864_ERZ511476 | MGnify/ENA primary metagenome ERZ511476 (study PRJEB26306, sample SAMN06343908) | marine metagenome | isolation source: coastal waters | place: Atlantic Ocean: West Antarctic... | reverse complement strand
CGATTAACTTTCGAATTCCCTGCATGAGCGTAAATAACACTATATAAACTTATTACAAATAGTAGTCTAAAACACTTGCATATCTTGTATACATTTAGTAGTATTAAGGAGTAAGAAATATTTTAACCCTCAAACTTTTAGGAGAGTAATTATGGGAACAAGAAGTAATATAGCGTACGAGAAAGAGAACGGAAAAGTGGTCGTAATGTATTGTCATTATGACGGCTATCCAGAATATAACGGCTTACTATTGCAAGAGCATTACAGCCACCCCACCCAAGCAAAAGCCTTAGTAGATAATGGCTATCAATCTGCACTTAAAGAAACCTTAGAAGAATCTAACGAGGGCAGAGTACACCAAGAAGAACCTAAAACTTTTAGCTCAGTGCATAACTGGTTATTAGATTTAAGTTGCGACAGTTATATAGAATGGGTTTATCTGTTTACTAACAACGAATGGAAAGTAGCAGAAATAAAATCTATAGTTTTGCCAGACGGAGACTGGGAAACTAAAGCTTTGCACACCAAAGATTTTACTCCTCTTTGGGCGTACTTCACCAAGAATAATAATGCCGTAGGTGATCAATCATGAACTGTGAACTTTGCAACAAACACGAGAACGAGAGAAACATACAAGAACAAGCAGGGTACTATCTTTGCTTGTCTTGTGATTGTAAGCACTCAGATAACGAACTGTTAGCAATTATGGAGAACCAATCATGAAATATACTTTTAAAGAAAAAAGAAAGTTTAAACATATCAGAAGGAACATTTTTGATATACCTACTGGGGAGTTAGATACTCCCCTAACCAACGGACACGAAGTCCTGGAATTTCTTATGCAGGTAGCCAATAAACAACGCTACCAATTCAAGGCGAGGGGTAGAGGTAGCCGTAAGGTGTATGGTGATGTCCGAGACTTGCCAGTAGAACACGCAGAAAAGATAGCTCTCTATCATCAGACTAGAGATCATATTGCAGAGAAAGAACACCAAGAGCAAAGACGATCTAAATCAGCTTGGGAGATTAGTTACCAACTCAGACACATTAAAGATGCTATAGAAAAGCATAATAATGTTTTTAACAACGACTTAGAAATTAACTTAGAGGTCAACGAAAATGAGTAAACAAACATTTAAAGATTTTAAAAAAGAATGGGCAAAAGATTGGGCAAAAGATGATGTTAATAATTTGCACGCTAAAGATTTTATAATAGATGTCTTAGCTGATTACTATGAAAAAGACATACCTAATAACTTAAAAGATTTTAAAGAGTGGTTAGTATCTGAAAAAGGATATGCCGAAGAAGATGCTAATGACTATATAGAGGGGGTAGAAGATGAGTAATCCAGTACCATTAATTAGAGTTTATTTTGAAACTCCCAACCATTCATACTCTGAAGAAGTGGCAACCTTTACAGAGGAAAAATACTTTGATGCTTGTTACCGACAGCTTGAAAAGGCTGCAAAACAAGAAGGATATATATTAACCGAATCTTTTTCGGAGTTAGAAGATGACACTTGAGGCCGTTTGTATTGAAAAGATGAAAGCATTAATCAATAGCATTATAATTGATACAGACTTAAACAGAGAGGATAGGACACCTTATGAAAAAGGCATGAGATCGGCTGCAACAGAAATGGAGTGGATCATAAAAGACTACAAAAGATTAAAGAAATTACAGGACAAAACATGAAACCAGAAAAGACAAAAGAAATAGTTAGAGGAATTAAAATACCTAAACACTTACAACATTTACCAAGAGAAAATATTTTAGCTTTGCTGTATTTATTTGGGCGAGTGGTTTAATGATAGAGACAATAGGATTTATTTATGGGATTGGTTTCCTTATATGGTTAGCCGTAGTATTAGGCGTGATGCTCTTTGTTCAGATTTCTAAGAACTTATGACCAAGAACAAATACCGTATTGTCCTGGTTGAATGGGACGAAGTAGTTGACCAGTTAAATTACCCAGAAGGATTTGACAACAAAGGATTCCAAAAAGGAATATTCATATACAAAAACAAACAACAAGATTATCCAACTCAAATATTTTGGTACAAAGACAACAATAATCGCTTTGACGGACTAGCAGACTATGTTGCACATTTATCCTAATATAGATACAATCCGAGAGTGGTTCTTAAGTGATTTGATTCAGAATCTTTTTTACTCTCCTATAAGTATGTATCATGTAAGAGCCACTTCATGACCACCCTAGCCGTAATAACATTAGTATTTTATATTCTTGCTTTTATTTTTGGCAGACCTAACAGTTAACTAATATCTTCTTCTTCCTCGTCCATGATCTGCAATTCTGTTAGATCGTCTACTTCCTTTTGCTTCTTATCTTCTTCCTCTTTTTTATCCAGCACACCAGCTAAATCACCATCAAGATCCAGGGGATCTGCAAGATCTTTTTTATTCTCCAGAACTAGACTGCCCATCAGCTGCTCCAGGCGTTTCTCAACTTCCTCCCGACTCATTTGATCCACCTTGCCGAACATAACTTCTTTTCTATCGACAACTAAACCCCCGACCTTCAATAAACTGTTCTGGGCAGATATTGCAGCGTTGAATGAGCCGGCTTCAAGGGCCTTGTCTCTTATATCGTAAAGATCTTGAACTGCCCGATCATAATTCAACTCATACTTCTTCTTAGCCTCATTCATCAGATAGTTATATTCTTTGCGAATTAGAGCTTTATTCATCAGCTTATTAGCAGATTGTCGTGCATCTTTATACCCAGCTTTATGAGCGCACTCTACTAAAGACAAGCGAGGATTATTGACTGCTTGCCATATAAAGTTTCTTTGTCTGCGATTAAGTGAATTACTTAAGTTTGCGTATTCAATGGGAGCTTCTTCTTCTGGGGAGAGGATGGGTTCGTATTCTAGTTTATTTTTTCTATATCCCATATTGTTGTTAAGCATATTAGAGTGAGGAAGATTAAATAATACCTACCCCCACTTTACCCTAAAGTGTATTGAGAGGATACCTTACAACAAATTACTTAGTCAAGATGTTTATTGTAATATTTATCTATTTGTACTTAACTCTAATGACAAAAATGCAAAAAATAAAATAATCGTGAAACCCCCATTCTTATCATGTTTTCTCACGTCATGACTCCATGACAATAATAAGACAATAATAAATTATTCTTTATCTGGGGTAATTAATTCCACATAAGACTCATCTTCTGGAACGTCCACATACTGATCTAATACATCATCAAGCATACCCATCATCTTTTCATCATCACCTACAACCTTCTGTAGATTCCAGATACAAAAACTAATAGAAGTAAGCACAATGTTCAGCTTATCCTCTCCTCGAATTGTAAAATTGTTAAAAACGTTGTCTAAACTTGAAACCACCTCTGATAGAGATGGCTTAGTCATTTTGCTCTGTATTGGCACTACTTTTAATGTCATTAATTAAGTATAGACTATTTATTAGATTTTTTTTCTTTTGCTGCATTTATTGCATGCTGCATCAAAATATCCAATACTTCTAATTTCTCAGGCCCAGATAGGCCTTTAAAATCTATAACTAATTGTTGTATTACTGATTGTTTATCCATGAGTGTTTATGACTCTTGCGAGTAAACATGCTCTTCCCAGATGTCTGTTAACAGAGACGGTAAATTTGTCTCGTTAACCTCAATCATGCGCTTGCAAAACTCCTCAAAGCTAGAGCAAGTGCCAATCACGCACTCTGAATCTGCCTTAATATCTATTAGTAAATCTGATGTTCTTCCCATTTGTAACTCCTATAGTTTCTGTATGTAGACATTATATACTTATTAGTTCATAATACAATCTACATTAACTTTATAGGAAAAAGATATGAATATAAAAGAGCAAATTGATGAGATCTTAAAATCATCAAACGAACGGGAGATTACTAAAGATCGCCTTAATTACACCTTGTTTGAACTCAAAGCAAACATCTCGGATCTAACTGACTTAGTTAATAAACTAACTATAGCAGTAGAAGATATCAAGGAAGCATCATGAATAAGCTACCAGAGATCTTAGAGAACGAAGAACACATAATACTTGGGGATGCTGTTTACTTTCCAGATATGCAACATAACTTCTATCATGAAGTACCAGGAATCTCATCATCCAACATTAGACGGTTTGGTCAGAGTCAGCTTCATGCGTTTGAGGAAGTCCAAGAGACAACTCCAGCTATGAAGTTTGGAACTGCTGCTCACTCACTTATTGTTGAGGGAGAAGAGGCCTTTGTTAATGATGTTGTTTGTATATCCGGATCTCCGTATACCAATGCCAATAAAGAGCTTAAGAAAGAGTATGAGGACCGAGGACTAACGGTTATTACTGCAAAAGATAAAGATGCTTTATACGGCATGAAAGAAGCATTAATACCAGAAGGCGCTAAGTACTTGTCTGCAAGTGAAGATGAGTTTCCTAGCCTTGTCTTTAACTCTCCGTACGAAAGAGCAATCTTTTGGTGGGAGAAGGATCTATTATTAAAGGTTAAGTCAGATGTTCTTAGACATCCTATTGCTATACCTCACGATAAAAACGCTATTGTATTAGTAGACTATAAAACTACGATTGATTGCTCTGTTAGAGGCTTTACATCTTCTATTAGAAAGTATCAATACGACCTACAAGCTGCCTGGTATAAACGAGGCTTTGAAAAGGCTGGGTTTAGTGTTACTGATTTTGTGTTTGTAGCGCAAGAAAAGAAAAAACCGTATGCAAGTAAAGTCTTTAAGATGAGCCATGCTGATATGGATGCTGGGTGGTTAAGAATGGAAAGCATGCTAGACGAATACAACGCTGTATTAAATGGCAAGGAAGCAACCATATACAACTCACCAAGTATTGTTGAAGTAGATCTAACAGGAGGCTGGAATGAGTAGATATATATGTGATGGATGTGGATCTGATATTGAGAATCCTGTAAATATAAGTGAACCAATACCAACTATATTCAGTAATCTTATGGTTGTTACTTCTGATACAGAGTGTCCTAAATGTAAGGAACTGGAGAATCAAAGTGAATAAAGCTAAATTAGTAAACTTTGCAGAGCAAGTATTGACTGATGTTGATATGAAAATAGAAAAAGAGCATAGAGAATTTTTAGAAGCTAAATTGTGTGAGGAGTTATCAAGAGTATTTAAACTTGCTCAGAAACATCTCACATACAATATGGATGGTCAAGATAATAATTATAAACAAGCGTATGAATCTGTTAAACCTATACTTGATGATGCTATTGATAAATGTTTAGGAGATAGGAAATGAGCAAAGATAAAGCTGTTCACCAACCACCTCACTACACTCAAGGTGGTATTGAATGTATTGATGCAATTAAGGCAGCTTTGACTCCAGAAGAATTTAAAGGATATTGCAAGGGTAATGCTTTTAAATATATTTGGAGAGCCAATCACAAAGATGCAAACATCCAGGATCTTCAGAAGGCCGTTGTGTATATTAACTGGGCAATAGAACAGATGGAAAATGCTTAACAGTTAATTGTGCCAATAAATAAAAACTTTAAATCAATAGATGCTGCTAGATCTTACATAAAAGATTCTGCTCAAATTGTTAATCCAAGCAATACCGTACTAAAAAAGATAGCTTTTTATATAGTTGCTGGCAACAAAAATGATTATGATCTATTAAAAAAAGCTTTGATCGGAATGAAAAATGTTAAATGGATTGGAATTAAATTAAAACTATGAACATATTAAAGTCAATTATACTAGAAGGACAAGACGAAGATTATCAAGTAGACACTCCTATTGTAAAAGCAAAATCATTTGCTGGCGCAGAGAGAAAGTTTAAAGGCAAAGAGGTAATAGGTATGATTAAAATAAGCGAAGACGAAGTTATGGTTTTTGTTTCTGAATAATGAAAACATCAAGCGCTAAAGCGAAAGGTCGCAAACTCCAGCAATGGTTTGCTAATGTAATGATTGAGATCTTATGCTTAGATAAAGAAGATCTAGAGTCAAGGCCTATGGGAAGCCAAGGCGAAGATATTATTATGGGTAAACAATCCCGGAATAAATTTCCTTACTCAATTGAATGCAAGAATCAAGAAGCAGTTAATGTATGGAAAGCGTATGAGCAAGCTGAATCCAATTGCAAAGATTACGAACCTCTGGTTGTTATTAAAAGAAACAGAAGCAAGCCTTTGGTCCTGGTGGACGCAGAGCATTTTATTTCATTACATAAAAAATAATGCGCATTCTCTGTATTGTTTTACTTTTAAACACATGCAGCCTTATAACCATCCCAGAAAAACAATCAATAGATCTAAAAGAACAATTTAATAAGTGCAGAGATTCTTTGTACACCAACTACCCAAATCAAATAAAACAATCTGCTTGGCGTATTTGTATGCAAAAAAAAGGGGCTTGACGCCCCTTTCGTTTACCCTTACTTAAAAGGGTGGTTTTGCCTCTTGGGGGGGAGACATAACCGTTGACTTCTCAAGTTTCATGATCTTAGACTTGAGAGATGTTCTTTGTTGGCCTTCGCCATCTGTCCAAACATCTTCAAATTGCTTCATGTTTACTTTAATAGTTTTACCTATAAAGTCTTTACCAAACTCTGGTAGCTTCTTAAATCCAACAGCCAAAGCTAAACGACTATGCATCTCGGATGCTATCTGTTTAGATGTTTCGTTGGTTGACCATAAGTTATACCATTCAGTATGATCTCGGTATTTACCGCCATCAATCTGAAAAGTATATTTTTGCGTCCAATTACCGCTTTTAGATTTGTACTTTTCAGCAGCAATAATCTTTGCTTCGTAATCACCAGTTGGTGCAACCTCTGGACCTTTCGATTCCATTTGCTCCACGTTTTCAAAAAAATCAACATCATTAAAATCTGACATTATTTACTCTCCTTATTTTCAACATTCATAGAAAACCCTAATTTTGCAATTAGAGCAGTTAAATCAGGTTTCTCAAACGCTTCTAGCTTACCGCTACGATCTTTGGCTGTGTAGCCTTGACCTATTCTCGTTTGTAACCACCTTGCAGCTATCGCATTACCATCATCATCTTGATCGTCAATAATACGAAGTGCTAAAACCTCATCAAAGAAATACGTTATCGAATCTCCCAGAGGTTTACTTGCCATTTTAGGACCAAAGAAAAATACGCCATCATTATTATCTTTGCCTTCTTTGCAAAGAAATAACACATGCATATCTAGATCCCTAAATGATCTCATTAGACTGGTGACTGCTTCAGCTACATTCTGATAAGCCATTCTCCCGTCTTTGTTTCTACCCTTTTCATGCACCAATAAGATCTCAGAGATCTCTGATACAGAGTCTAAACACACGCTATCGTAGACTAATTCGCCAGATTTTAGAGCAGAATAAACTTCTCTTAAATCGTCATAATTACTTACTTCAATAGCAGATACGTTGGGCGCATCTTTAATAGAAAGCAACCCAGCTTCAGCACTTATAACCAAGACGTTGCCTGGCATAGTTTGTGTTGCATAAGTTTTCCCAGCTCCGGCTTGGCCGTACACAAGAAGTTTTGCTCCTTGCTTATTGACAAGTTTGTCTGGTGTTTTTATTTTATCTTTCAAGCTCATATTTTGTACCCTCCTACGGTTTATTTGAAATGAACTTGATTATTATACATGAAGAAACTACAATGTGTAAATCATATTATTTAGGAGAAGTATATGGGTAAATTAAATGACATGACCTGGGTGGCTAATTACTACTTTAGATCCAGATCAATAGCAACAAAAAAACTTAAGGAGTTAAGCACTATGGGCGTACAACCAAAACACAAAGATAGAAAGGTAGATGATTATACCCTATCGGGATATATCGCGTTCTTAGGAAATAAGAAAGCTTCGGAAGACTTTAAATGCTCAGAAGCATCATGTAAATCCTGGAGGTATGGTTATAGGCAACCGTCTATAGCTCAAGCTAAACAAATAATACAGGCAACAGAGGGGAGATTAGATTTTGAATCTATATATGGTTCTATATCTGAAATATTGACAGAACAGAACTAGAGTGTTTCAACTCAATATTAATGAGGATGATTCTTCCTTAGATATTGCCTTGGCTTATTTTGATGATGGTTATAATGTTGTCCCTTTACAGAGATCTAACAAGAAACCTCCATCATTCTTAGGAAGCTGGGAACAGTATAAGGAGACTAGGCCTACCAGAGAACTTGTTGAATCTTGGTTTAAAGATAGGGACAATCTTGTTGTAGCATTAGTGTGCGGCAAATTTGTTGTTGTGGATGCAGACTCGCCAGAGGCTATGGATTGGGTAGAGAGAAATTTACCTGCTTGTCCTTTTAAGGTTATAACTGGTAAAGGCATGCATTACTATTATAACAACCCAGAAAACTACACCACCTTCGCTACAAGAAGGACTAACGATACTCCTATAGAAAGACTAATAGACATACGGGGAGTTGGTGGCTTAATTATTGCGCCATATAACCGTCATGCTAATGGTACTGTTTACAAGCCTGTTATGTTTACTGATTGGAAGATTGACGATCATACAGATCTACCAGATTTTACCGAGAAAGAGTACATACAAATTACAGGCATACCTAAGATTGAAAGCAGCAAACAAACAGCTCCTTTCTCATTAGATGGAGTGCTTGAAGGATCAAGGAACGATGGAGCAGCTAGGATAGCTGGGTATTTAATTTCTAAAAATGTAAACCTTGAATTTGTTAAAGTCTTTTTGCAGAACTGGAATAAGAATAACAACCCTCCATTACCTCAACAGGAAATAGACTCAGTAGCAGAAAATGTTAAAAGAACGCACGATAGAAAGAATCAAATAGCACCATTATTTATACAGTCAACAGAAAGCATTAGTCCACCAGCAGATCTATTCTCACCACCTGGTTTAATTAAAAACATGTTTGAGTTTTGTGAAGAGATAGCGCAAGTGCCTCAACCAGAATTATCTCTTGTTGGAGCATTAGCTTTGGCTAGTGTTACTTGTGGGCGTTTGTATAGAACCAACATGAACAATTTTTCTAGTATGTATTTTATGGGCGTTGCTAAATCTGGTCAGGGTAAAGAGAACATCAAAACATTTATTGAAGCTGTTATTAATGCTTCGGACCACGAGAAGTTAATAGTAGGAGACGGTTATACCTCAAGTGGTGCTGTACATTCTGTTTTAAAGATAAGACCTACGCAGATTACTATTATGGATGAGTTTGGTAAAAGACTTGAAGCAATTAGTAACGCTGGTAACACTAATAAAGAGGACGGCATACAGACTCTTATGGAGGCTTGGGGTCGTTGTCATGGGACTTTGCGACCAGATAACTATTCTTTGATGGGAGTACAAGAACAATACAAAGAACAGATGATGAATAGAGTTACACATAAACCAGCCATTACATTAGTTGGTTTGTCTGTACCTAAGAATTTTTATTCAGCATTAAATGGTGGTCGTATTGCAGATGGTTTTCTTAACCGTTTTGTAGTTGTTGAATCTAAAGAGCCTAGAAGAGTTGGAGATCTAAGACGATATACAGAACCTCCTCTTACTATAGTTAACTGGGTTAATTACATTAGAAGGCTAAAGGGTGGTCTTAGTGATACCTCTAGAGACAATTCAGAAATGGATTTGAATCAAACTATTTTAAATTTTGATAAGCAGTCAGAAGAGTTGTTGCAAGACTTTGCCAGAGAGATTGTTAAAAGACAGGACGTATTAGAAAAAGATAACTTAGAGCCTTTACTCAGTAGATCTAAAGAGAAAGCCATGAGGTTAGCCTTGTTATGTACATTAGCCTCTAACGCAGACGCTAAGACGATTACAGGAGACATTATGAAGTGGTCTATAGATTACATTAGATACTATGATTTAATGTTTATAGAGTCATGCAGAGACAAAGTTGCCAGCTCTGCAACAGAGTCTCGTATTAAACAAGTGTTGTCTTTTATCAGATCTAGAAATGGCGAAGGCATATCTAAAAGAGAAGTAGATAGGCATGAACTATTTAGAAGTATGAAGTCTTATGAAGTCAAAGAGATTATAGAACGATTAAAGAATGCTGGTGAAATCCAGGAGATTGAAATTAAAGTTGGGGGCAAGGGCAGACCAACCAAAAGGTTTATTGCCGTAGATCCTAACTTCTTTGAGGAATGATATGAAGACACCATC
>ENA-ORXF01002810-ORXF01002810.1-marine-metagenome-genome-assembly--contig:-NODE-2810-length-10178-cov-5.338778_pt1 | contig 10178 bp, 8 predicted proteins | sample MGYA00237864_ERZ511476 | MGnify/ENA primary metagenome ERZ511476 (study PRJEB26306, sample SAMN06343908) | marine metagenome | isolation source: coastal waters | place: Atlantic Ocean: West Antarctic... | reverse complement strand
TTAATGGTCATGTTCTGCAACCTGCGTTAATGAGAACGACATAGGGTCTAATCATTATTAACTTTACGACACTAGATACCAAATTGGGTCTTTATATTATCAAACTGCTGCGCCTCAAGACGAGGCCCAAACTGCGCCACGACTCTGGCGGCACAGTCATTGGCAAGACCCGCTGCCCAGGCATAGTCTCTGCCAGAAGTTATGGCGTATAAAAAAGCACCCGCAAACATATCGCCGGCGCCGTTGGTATCCACTGCTGTGGCCTTAACACCAGCGGACTGATGTATTATTTCTCCATCAAAGGTCATGGCACCCTTAGCGCCATCGGTAATAGCGAAAGTGTTGGTGTACTGCTTTAAACCCTCTGCCGCCGCCTCAAGAGACTCCGTACCCGTAAAGGCCATCGCCTCGTCTTTGTTACAGAAGATTAAATCAACACCATCACCTATCACATCCCGAAGTGCATCACCAAACACGGCGACCACAAAGGGATCTGACAAACTGACTGCGATCTTGACGCCACTGGCCTTGGCAAGCTCAACCGCTGCTTTGGTAGCCGCTGTTCTGGCTTCATCAGTCACCAGATAGCCCTCGACATAAAACCACTCGGAATCTATCAACGCGTCCTGATCAATTTCTCGTCCGGATAATGCCTCACTGGCACCGAGGAAGGTGTTCATGGTCCGCTCGGCATCGTCCGTCACCATCACCAGGCACTTGCCGGTGATACCTGACTCTTGGCCCGCAGAATGAAAGGCTACACCCGCGTCTTTTAGATCATTGATATACAACGTACCGTCGCTATCATCGGCAACTTTGCCGCTAAAAAAGGTTTTGGCGCCCAAGCTACTGGCGGCTACCACTGAGTTACATACTGAGCCGCCGCACTTGCGCACCAGATGGCTATTCTCAGAGGCTAAGGCCGCGAGTAATTCAGCCTGCCGCGACTCATTAACCAGGTTCATTACACCCTTGTCGATACTGGCATTGGAGAGAAACGCATCAGACACCTCAACCTCGGTGTCTACTAGCGCCGCGCCGATGCCATAAACGTTGTATCTTGTCATTTTCAGTGTTACTCGCTGTTAGGAAGTGGTTCTTGCTTAGCCTGCAACTGCTGAAGGTTTACCTCAGCCTGCAGCTCAGCAATCTCTTCCTGCAAGTCATTGTATTCGTGTTGTTTTCTGATCAAAAACCGTGCAGTGATGGCAGCCTTCTCCATAATGCCCCGCGGCGTAAGTAGGTAGGCATAGCCCCACTTGCTATCTGAGCGCTGAAAATTACCTAACTTAACCCAGCCGACATTAATTAAAGATTTTACCAAATAATTAGTCTTACCCAAGCTCACACCTAACTCCTCCGCCAGCTGACGCTGAGTTAGGTCGGGGTGCAGCTCAAGTAACTTGAGCGCACGATATTCGAGCTCTTGGTTCACCATATTAGGAAGGGTTGCTAGTTGTTTATTTGGTCAGGCAGGCTACCGCAGAACTTTTGTTAATCAAAAGCACTCGGTTAACTGGAATACACTGCTAAGAAGCATTGAAAACAGCGTGTGTTCACGAGTTGAACAAGGTACCACAAATCAGGGAAATTACAAGCTTGAGTGGCGATATCGCTAGACAGCTATACCATTATTGATAGTTATTTTTGTCTTACCCAAACTAAAGAAAACTGCTCCATAGAGGGCGCATTGAAGAGCAAATACCCAAAGCCATAGATGGCTAGTGATCAAGATGAAGCCGCCTAAGTACCCAGCCAAGGCAAAACCGGAACTCCCGAGAGCTAAAGACACGCCAGTAGCTGAGTTAGCCGTCGTTTTAGACTTAAACAACGTTTTAAAGAAATTATGCACCCTGTTATGTAAATGATCATTGTCAGGCTGCATAACTGGGACACCTGCTATTTTTCGTCGTGCAATACTAACCAGCAGGTCAAAACAAGGATAAAAGAACAGCACAGCCAAAAAAGATAGCGACACTAGATCTTCAGAGTAAACAAATAAGGCTGACAAGAGCGCAGATGCACCAAGCCCGTAAGAGCCCGCGTCACCGAGAAAAAGGCGACCTGAAATTACGTTATAAATAAGAAACACGCCGCAACCAATCAACATACTGGCAAACTCGATGCCACCCACCTCGGCAGAAAAGATATAAAAAGTGACCACAAGAATACCTGGCAACAACCCGTTAGCCCCATCGGCCATATTGACAGCATTTAAAAAACCAACCGAAAAAACCAACGTCAATAAAAGCGCGACCACTGGAAACGCTAAAAACCAATCGATAACGGGGATGCCTATCTTAGCGGGAACTAAACTGGGTATGATGATGAACAAAACTAGCAAGACAAACGTCTTACTAATTAACCTAAACCGTGGGGAAAGACTGCCATTACGCACATCCTCTACCAACCCTAAAAGGGCACAAATTATTATACCGATCCAGACGACCACTCCAACCCCTGAATGAGTAATGGGCTCTAACCCTTGAGGCCCTTGCCACGAAAAATAGACAAGCGAAATAAAGCAGCCAAGAAAAACACCGAGCCCACCAAGACGAGATGACTGCACCTCAGAAATACCATGCTTACTAGAGTTTTCTGACGCATAGGTTTGCAATGTAAGCCATTGCATAATGAGGACAATACCTAGCCCTAGAATACCGAAAAGCCATACCGAGAGCAGTAACGCTGCCGATAGCTTGGAGAGATCACGTCCTGTGAGCAAAAATGAAACCAAAGAGTACTTCCAACTTTAAAAACTATGGAAGTTAGTATAACAGGTTTTCAAGCATCAGCTTCCGTCTTACACTAAAAAGTTAGAGGCCAAAATAGTAATAACATGCAATTAGGCAGTTTTCACCTGCAGTGACGACCGCCCAGTGGCATAATATGTGAGCGCGTATGCTAAACATTGAGCCGCAAAAATAAAGGTCCATTGGTTACTCATAATTGGCCACCAACTAGCGAGATAACCCAAAAGAACAACGCCTGAACTTGCAGCGGACACCGTTAAACCTGATGCTGAATTAGCTAAGTTTTTAGATTTGAAAATTTTACGATATTGAAAGTGAATACGGTTATGCAGATGATCATTATCGGGCTTCATGATAGATTTCCCGCTCACAAAACGTCGCACAATGGTAAACAAAAAATCTAAACAGGGGTAAGAAAACAACGCCGCCAAAAAAGACAGGGACATATAGCCATTGCTGTAGCTAAAGAGCGCACTTACCAACAAACAGGCGCCAACACCATAAGCACCGGCATCACCCAAAAACAAACGGCCAGAAATAACATTGAATATTAAGAACACAGAGGTACACGTCAATACCGTTAGAAAGCCCAACCCGCCCAGCTCTTTATAAAAAATGATGTTAGCAATTACAACAATGCTAGACACTAACCCATTAGCACCATCAGCCATGTTGACCGCATTTAAAAACCCTACGCAAAATACTACGCAAAGCATGAACGCAAATGCAGGGATCGCAAGCAAATAATCTATGACTGGAAAACCAATGGCGGAGGGTATTAGAGTGGGCGAATGCCATAGGACAACCACGAAAATGAAGGTCTTAGCGGCTAATCTAACTCTTGGTGATAGGCTATTATTGCGCACGTCTTCAACAAGCCCTAAGAACGTGCAGCCTATCACTGCGATCCAAGCAAACCAGTCAATATCTAAAGGCCCTTGACCAGCACCTCGGATACCGTTAAGTGCCAATATAACTAATAAGCAAACACCCCCCAATATGGTAGCTGCCCCGCCTAATCGTGATGCTTGCATTTCAGCAATGCCATGCTTATGCACCGAGTCTTCAGCAAAGCTCTGCATACTAACTAACTGCATCAAACAGATTAAAAAAAGGCCCGCAAGACCAAACGAGAGAGTCGACAAAACGACCATCAATAAAAGCTTACTAGTTTCTTTTTCAGATAAGTTCAACCAGGACACGGTGTAACTCCAATAAACCCAACGTAAAATTGCCAGCAAAAAAAGCCAAAAATCGAATACTTGAGATAATACAGCGTAATCCTATTTAAATATGAATTTATTATGTGTATTTGGTTCTTAAAATCCCCTGCCTAACGCAGAGTATTGGTAGCACCATGACGCTCAATCACTTAGCATCAACCACGTGCTGGCTGGTAGGGCGGCCTAGGCCTGTTAGAGCGAATGCAACCCCATAAGCAAGTACTTGGCATATAAATACCCATAACCACTCATTACTTTCTATAGGCCACCAGCGTCCAAAATATCCTGCCAGTGCTACCCCGGAGGAGCCAGCAACGACGAAAGCTCCGGTTAATGAATTGGCCAATGTTTTTGAGGGAAACCAACCCTGAAAGTGGAAATGAATGCGGTTGTGTAGATGATCATTATCTGGGAGGAATATAGACCGTCTACTCAAGAGGCGCCGAGTCAAAGTGACCAATAAATCAATGCACGGGTAGGAAAACAGTACCGCCAAAAATGAGGCGGAAAAGGCACCCTCGCCAAACAGGTAGAGCGCCGAGATAACAACCGCGGCTCCAAGACCATAGGCCCCAGCATCACCAAGAAAAAGACGCCCTGAGATGACATTAAAAATTGCAAATAAACCGCAGCTGGTCATTAAGGTTGCATAAAGAATGCCGCCGGTCTCTAAATAGAAAAGACTAAATGCGATGGTCAACATGCCAGGCATTAAACCGTTGGCACCATCGGCCATATTTACTGCATTAATAAAACCGACACAGAAGATAACCGTTAAAAACCAGCCCACTAGCGGTAGTGCCAGTAAAGCATCTAGCCCCGGTACGCCCAAATTCAAAGGTATTAAGAACGGCCAATAAGCAACTAAAAGAGCGAAAATAGTAGCCTTAGCCAATAGCCTAAATCTTGCTGTCAAAAAGTTATTATGAAGGTCTTCAGCCAAACCCAGTGCGGCACAACTTATTGTTCCGATCCAGCCGAACAGCTGAATGCCGAGGGGACCAATACCGGGAGGAGTGATTCCAGAATAAGTAGCCGCGGACAATAACCCGCCAGAGCACACAAACACCGCGGCACCACCAAGACGAGATGCGCTAATTTGAGAAATACCGTGTTTATCAACTGCATCAACGGCGTAGCTCTGTCGGGTAATCCACTGCAAGAAGATCATTATTATCAAGCCGGACAAGCCAAAGAACACCACCGCTAACAGCATCATGACCGAAAGCTTTATTAGATCCTTTTCTGTGAGTACGAAAAGGTTTTTAGCCATGTTTAATACCCACTAACTTCAAGAAACCCACCTCTGTCATTTAGTGTTATTAGTAAGACCTATAAAACTAGCAAGCTCCGGCAAGCAACGTATCAATCGGTCTTTTTAGCATAGTGCATGATCAACACCAGCAGTACTGACAGCATGCCCCCTAAAAGGGTACCTAAGATACAAATTAGCGCTCGCTTAGGCTGCGATTTCTGTTCCGGCACCATGCTTGGGCTTACCGCCACAAAAACATATTCTGGGCTGGCTTCCGCTAACATTTTATTTTTTGTTTGCTCTTCAATAATGGTGTAGAACACTTCCTGCATTTCAGCGATGGAGGTTTTTTCAATCTGCTCTTGCAAGTATGTAATATTTTTGGTGACTTTATCTACCTGCCGTTGCTGCATAAACCGATTAACAGCCTCGACATACATATCTACCCATTGCTTAGCGATCTGCGGAGAGTAGTACTCAATAGATACTGATACTAAGCCTGATTTTTTGTCTTCGGAAACTGTTAGTAGTTTGGAGAATGCGTTAAACAGCTTCCAACTGGAAGGTGGCCCCACTACACCAGTTTCATTCTCGACCAGCCATTGATTGTTTTCGCTATCATAAACATCATCATTAATCTGAAGTTTATTTGACCCTTTACTCCAGCCTTGTGCGGCATAAACCTCAACGGCAATGTTGTTGTCATCGATAAAACTTTCAATATAGCTCCAAGATTTCATAATTTCTTGTGCTATCTGCGCCTCACCACCCTCACCACCGCCCAAACTAACACCGGCTAAGGACGCAAGCCCACCCAACTGGCCTAAGGCGCCAGAGAGCCCTCCACCATCTGATTGTGCCGGCGCAAGCAGGGCAGTAGCCTTATATTGGTTGGGCACTGACAGAGAATAAATAACCGACGCGATGGCAAAGACAGCGGTAATAGCAATAATTTTGATTTTGCCGGCCCACAAAACACCGAACAGCTCTCTAAGGTCTATTTCGTCGTCATACTGCTCTTGCGGCTGACTCAAAACGTTATTATCCATGCGAGACTCCTTTATTTTGTCGCAGCGACAATCGACGCCAGTCCAGCTGTAGAATTAAAGATAACCTGCGTAATCTCACGCCACAAGCTAAGGTTATCTGTGTAGCCTGCATCAATAGGCACCACAATAGTGTCTCCAGGGCTAAGTGAGGCACCTGCCCCATCAAACCGTAACCAACTCTTGGTGGGACGGAATACTGACCCATCGGCGCGAACCACATAGAGCTCTTTATCATCCGCGCGTGCCGTCATACCGGCTGACAAACCCAAATAATCATCAAGATCTAAACCAGCCTGAAAACTGTGGGTTCCAGGTCGACGAATCTCACCCACCACAGTCACGGTAGAGGTTCGATTAGGAATCATTAAAGTATCCCCGTCTTCAAGAGTTAAATCAGCAAGCCTATCACCGCTCAATGCCCCGTCGATATTGACTAACAACCTACCAACACCCTCAAAATCTTGCAAAATTTGTGCAATAGTCTGTACCTCTGCTATATCAATACTGTTATCTTCACGTGTCAGTTGCGACGACGCAAAATTACGTATCACCGATTGAGAGAATTCTTTTGCCCTACTAGTCTCCAAAGCTGCCACGGATTCTCGCGTAAAAATAGCGCCTTTTGAGAAAGCCATTGTTGTTAAGCCTCCAGCCCTTTCTATCACGTCAGAGACTGACTCACCCTTACGAATCCGATATTCTCCTGGGAATCTCATCTCACCTAAAAGGGTGACTGAGTCAGTTGGGTTCCATTCAGATAGCGCTCTCACGTGTAAATGGTCTCTTGAGCCTAAACGAGTAGCCACCGCTAATTCAATTTCTGATTTTAAGTTTATCTCTTCGTAGCGACTCAAAACTTCGCTGGCGCCACTAAGATATAATTTACGTAGCTCCGCGCTATTGATATAAGCGTTGTCTTTTAGCCCGCCAGCTGCAGCGACTAATTTCTGCACAGTCAGTCCCTCGGTCAATGGGAAAGTACCAGGCGACTTAACCGCGCCGTCGATAGAAACCGTTTGAACAGGCTCACCGCTTCGCGCCTGTGATTGGAGCTTTTCAATGACAGGTTGAAGAAGAAGTTCACGTTGATCGGCAGCTTCGTTTACATCTGTATCTGTATCTGTATCTGTATCTGTATCAAGTGATGATAGGTCAGCCACCTGAGCCAAACTAAACACAATAATTTTGTCTCGTGGTCTTGTAGCTATGTTGTCGTCAGATTCCACATTTAAAATCGCCGATGCAAGGTCAATTTGTAACACTTCAATATCCAATCGTTGATTTTTCTGTCGAACTACCAATGCATAACCAAGATCTGCAGTAGTTTTCAAATCGCTATCCACTGATACCAACAAATCTGAGATTCTCTGGCCTTCTACCCAGCCATAAACACCCGGTCTTATTACTGCACCTTCGAGGGTTACGGCGTTTTTTAAAGTATCTGTACTCTCGGAGACTTTAATAACATCACCATTTCGGAGCAGTGAACCTTTGCTACCACTACCACTTAAATCAATGTTAACGACGGTTGGCAAGCTCTTGGCGATGGCCTTGCTGACCACTGAAATCGCTGATCTGTATGCATCTTGACTGAACCCTGCCGCCATAATAATTGCATCATTGACCGATTCACCCTGTTTAAACTCATAAATCATCGGACGATTTACCGCACCATCCACACTAATTAGACCATTGTACGGTGGTACAAACACGACATCGCCAGACTGCAACCTAACATCACCTGAAGCATCGCCTTGTAAAAGAAGCTTATAAACATCGAACGATGCTACGCTGACGCCGCCCCTCTTTACCTCAATAGCACGCAATGACCCTATGCCGCTGATGCCACCCGCTTGAAACAAGGCCTGGGTAATGGTTGTCAACGCCGACACTGAATAAGCGCCAGGCACTGCCACTTCGCCTGCCATAAAAATATTAATAGCGCGCAAACGCCCCATCGAAATAGTGGCTTGGACACCAATCAACTGGCCGGCCACTCTAGATCGAATCAAATCTCGAGCATCTTCAAACCTTAAACCCGCAACGGTGATGGGTCCTAATTTCGGGAAGCTAATTTTTCCTTCCCGGCTGACTTGCAAGTCATACTGGTTGTTATCTTTACCAAAAAGCTGAATGACGAGATTATCTCCCGCTCCCAAGCGATAATCGTCAGGTACACTCGCATCGTCAGTTGGTGCAAACGTACTGACCTCTCTGTCAAAGAGAGAGATACCAAAACGCTTAAGTTCTTGCTCTTCTTCTATCAAGGACTCCTGGAACTCGGCATACTTTTCTTGGAACATTAAATAATCATCAAGTTTACTTGACTCATCATCAGCAGTTCGTTGCTCTAGAACTTCACCAGGCATAGCTATTTCTTGTGATATTTTACCCGCAGTCACTCCCAAAATCTGATCAAGATCCACGCCATACTGCCTCGCCAATGCTTCCTGCTGAGCACGTGGCAAGTTTTTAGCTTGCTCCATCATTTGCGGGCTGATCGACTGAGCGGACAATCCAACAGACATAAATATAGCGGCTAACCCAAACGTTTTAGCGAGCAGCCGAGGCCAACCGCTTATGGCATGTCCGATACCACTAAAACGAATCTGTATTTCAGCGTCAGAATAGTCGTTACTTAATCTGTCCATACTTCACAAAACCCTTTTTAATTTTTTAAACGTAATTGTAGCGGCATAAGACTAGAGTCTACCACTTGTGTAATACTCTCTATCATTCCAAGGTTATCAATCAATAGAATATTTGTATAGTTTTGATTGGCTCTACATGACTGCTCAAGCCGAACACCGGTGACGATTTCTCGTCGAACCCAATCATCGCAATAGTGGGTAGCTACAAGCTCTCCCTTTACCAAAAAACGCCGCTCATGCCCTACATCTTGTATGTCCCAAGCGGGCAAAAAACTCTTAAGGCCCATTACTCTAGTAACTTTCCAACCATCAAATGTTACGATATCAGTCGCTTTGTTTACAAAGACTGTATTTTTTTGCACAGTCACTGGCTGTACGTCATTAGAGTAACCACCATATTGTAACTGCCATTGCGAGTTGAGTATCTCTTTTGACTGATGAGAAAATAAAGTGTTTTTTATGGACATAAGCTGGCTAGACTGAACTTGTACGTACTCACATCCGCCAAGCAGTAGTAGCAACACCACACAAATAACTCTGCCTAACATCATGGCACCATTCTCCGGGTTAGTTCACTAAATGCGTCGTATCGTGCGTTGCGAGTATCCCACCAAATATTGCCACTGAAGTTATCTAAGCGCTGGCCGCCATCGCGCTGTATCGGCCTGACTCGGGTGGAATAAGACCCTCTTGTATTTCGACCCAATAGTGCATCAAACGGTATTTTAAAGTACATGCCTTTGTCAAAGCTGCCTTCGCCAAAATCATCAAATGGAACGTCTGTAATAGTAGCCCAAAGCCCTACCATCCATCCATTGTTAAAGGATCTTCTTACCTCTAGCGTTGCGCCTAAGTCCTTGGCTAGATACCTACCGGCATGAACAGCAACGTCAAAATTGTAAAAGGGTGATGCCCAATACACGCTGGCAAAAGCCGTAGTGGTTTGATAATCAAGATGTTTAAAGGTTTTAGCATAATCTCTCTGGCGCACCCAGTTAGCACTGAAACCGTAGGCTAAACGAGATTGAAATGGCTGATAAAGCACCTCACCACCAACACCACTGTACATTTCTTCCAACACGCCACCGAAAAGCCGGTAGTGCACACCTTTAAAAGCACTTCCTCGCTTCTCTAAGTACAGTGAGTCAAGTCCGGTGTCGCCTTCAATGAGGTACTTAACAATATCTGATCGCACATGTGGCAGGATTGAATCTGAATTTTGCCGATTGCTCTCATCAAAGTTATTT
>ENA-ORXF01002809-ORXF01002809.1-marine-metagenome-genome-assembly--contig:-NODE-2809-length-10180-cov-4.053548_pt1 | contig 10180 bp, 6 predicted proteins | sample MGYA00237864_ERZ511476 | MGnify/ENA primary metagenome ERZ511476 (study PRJEB26306, sample SAMN06343908) | marine metagenome | isolation source: coastal waters | place: Atlantic Ocean: West Antarctic... | reverse complement strand
TATGCTTAGAAACGGGCTCATGGTACTTGGGATTTGGAAACATCCAAGGAGGGGATCTTTGAAAAATAGTTAGGTCTTGGCACTGGTCTGCTATTGCAGGAACTATCTGAAATGCTGAAGCTCCCGAACCAATAACAGCAACACGCTTGTTGGTAATGCAGTCATCATCAGGCCACTGGGAAGAATGAAAAACCTTGCCTTTGAATTCTTTTAAACCATTGATATCCGGTATTTTTGGTTGATTTAACTGCCCAACACAAGAAATAACTAAATCAAATTGCTCTACTGCAGTCTGACCATTATTGGCAGATGTAACTGTCCATAAACATCCATCTTCAGAGTAATCCATTGACTCCACCTCTGTATTGAATGAGGTCTTTGCATGCAGGTCATACTTTTTAAAAATATTATCAAAGTAGCCTTGAAGCTCTGGCTGTTGAGAGAAGTGCTCAGACCATTCATGATCTTGCTCAAAACTATAGCAATAAAAATGATTTGCAATATCGACCCTGCAACCTGGGTATGTATTGTCATGCCAGGTACCCCCTACCGCCTGTCCCTTTTCATATATTTTATAATCAAGGCCTATTTCCTGCATTTTAATTCCAGCTAAAATACCAGACATCCCTGCACCTACTATCAGTACAGAGTAGCAACTGCCAGACTGTTTTAATTTTGCAGTCACAGGTGATGAACCATTAATCTCATTGAGCATCATTGGGACATATTCATCATCCACCTCCTGTCCGACAACGTAATTCATGATTTGATGCAAGTCAGTGTCTTGAATTCTTGATGCTCCTTCGTATTTATCGGTATTAAAAAAATTATCTAGGATATCTAAAGCTGCGATTTTGATCTGAGCTTTCTGCTCCTCGATCAAGTGCCCCTGCGTTTCACCAAGAGTTGCTGTTTGTGGCTTAGGCATTTGAGCTAAAAAGTCTAGATCGCCAGTAATTTGAGTAAGTGAGGCAACCAAGACAGGAAAACTGGCTTCATTAATAACTTCAGCTATAATTTTTCTACTTACGTTCATTGCTCAGTTATTATGCTTCATAAATATCAACTCACTAAATTCAAAGCTTAGATAAAATGAACAAACAACAAACTCATTTAATTGAACAGATACATCAAAGCCCTTTTAAATTTGTCATTATCTCTAGTGGAGGTGGGACCAATGCCATATCCAAAATTTTAAGTGTTGCAGGAGCAAGCAAATCTATGCTTGAAGCCTACGTACCGTATGCCAAAGAATCGATTGACTATTATCTATTAAAAAAACCTGATCGCTACTGCAGTCAAGAGACAGCCCTCAGCATGGCTGCAAAAGCTTTTAGTGCTGCTAAGAAAATTGATCCCATGACTTCTCCAAAAAAATTACTTGGCATCTCTGTAACAGCCTCCTTGGCTACAAGTTACTCAAAAAAAGGAGAGCATCAATTTTATATTGCAATTCAAACACAGGAATATTCACAGACCTTTTCCTATCAGTTTATTAAAGGTGAGCTCACAAGAGAGGAAGAAGAAAAAGTTGTGGCCGACCATCTTATTAATGCCATTGCTCAAGCCTGCATGGTTGAACTTGAGTCTGAGCAAGCTCCAATGGTATTTACAACAGTTCAAGCAAAAAATAACTGGATTAAATTAGTTAATGATGAGATTAGCTTTGATGCTTCAAGCTCAAGGACCCCTGAGTTAATTTTTCCAGGATCCTTTAATCCACTTCACTCAGGGCATCATGCAATGCAAACCCTGGCGGAAGCAAGAACAGGACTGGAGATGGTGTATGAGGTGTGCATTCAAAATGCTGATAAGCCACCTCTTAGCTACCATGAGATTGACCACATATTAAAACAATTCGATGAAGATCGTCACTGGGTCTTAACCAAGGCAGGGAAATTTTCTGATAAAGCTGAGCTTTTCCCTAATTGTGTGTTTATTATTGGGGCAGACACTCTGAGTAGAATTGTAGATGAAAAGTTTTACCTAAATCGCAAAGATATGATGAACCAATTGGACCTGTTCAACAGCCACAACATTAACTTTTTAGTCTTTGGTCGGAAAGTTAAATCTAGTTTTGTAACCCTATCGGACGTTATTTTGCCTGAGCATATTGAAAACCGGTTTATGGGTTTTGATGAAGACGTTTTTAGAGACGACATATCATCGACCTCTATTCGGCTTGAGGCTGAAGGATAGCTAGGAGTTAATTACTTGGAGTGAGGTGGAAGCTTGGCTTCAATAAACCACTCATGAACGCGCTTAACGGGGTTAAACTTTTTCATGCGAAGTTTTGCATTTTCTTGGACTAAAGTTTTTGTTTTGATAGCCATGTATTTATACGTGTAGCTATCTCTTGATTCCACTTCAGGAATTAAGAGAACCTTTGTTTGTTTTTTCTTTGAATCTGCCATAGTGTCGGAGATTATACCCAAAAGAATAAAAATTCCCATCGAAATTATTTATTAAATAAATGAATTGTTTGTTACCCAAGATGGTACATATCGAATAAAATGCATTTGCCTTGAACTTGGCCAATGCAAGTTGGTCCTAATAACTACTTAAAGGGATTGTCTCAGTGCGTATTTTTATTTTATTATTTTTAACTGTTGCCTCATGCATTGCAACATCTCAAGAGATTATTGTTGATGGCGAACTTTCTGCCGGTGAATGGGATGCGGCGCTTGAATATGATCTAGAGTATGAAACTATGCCTGGGCGAAACACACCCGCATCATTAAAAACTACTGCCCTGGTCCAATACGACAAAGATAATCTATACATTGGTTTTAGAGCCTACGGTGACGTCTCTAAGATGCGTATTAATATCCGCAACAGAGATACTGTATTTGCGGATGACTATACGGCTGTTGTTCTTGATCCATATGGGGATGGGCGCTACGCACTGTTAATAGGCTCCAATGCCAAAGGGGCACAAGTCGATTGGAAAGTCCTGCCAAACGGAGGAGAAGATGTCTCTTGGAATATCCTTTTTGAATCAGCAGGAAAAATATTGGATGATGGATACACGGTTGAAATTGTAATTCCATTTTCACAAATTCAATCACCAGCAACTGAGATTCAAAAATGGAAAATAGGTTTTATAAGAAAGTCCTTTGAGCCAGGAATTATGACAATCTTTGCTTCTTATAAAAATCTACCTGAAGTTCAGTGCTACGGCTGTCAAGTCGATGAAGTTGTTGAGCTAGGCTCACCAAACTACGCCAAGAGAAACTATATTTATCCATACCTATTTGTAAAACAAAATGGAGATCGACCAGCTAAAGAACTGAAACTACAAAATCCTGATCACGCCATGGGAATCACAGGGCTATTGGATGTCTCAAAAACTTCAACTTTAGAATATGCAATTAATCCAGATTTTTCTCAAGTAGAGTCAGATGCACCTATGGTTCTAGCCAATGAAACCTTTGCAGTGTCCTACCCAGAGAAACGAACTTTTTTTCTAGAGGGTTCTGACTTATTGAAATCAGACCTCCAGTCCGTCTACACTCGCTCAATCAGCGATCCCATTGGGGCTATCAAATACATCCATCAAGGAGAAAAAAATGCCTTTTTCTTCATGCAGGCGACCGATGCTAACTCACCCTATTATGCGCCCGGTGAATACAAGTCATACTTTGGTAGCGCAGGAAAAAGTAAAGTTAGCGTGGGTAGATACAGAGCAAGCCTTCCAAATAAATCAAATCTCGGGTTTATTTTTACCAACAGAGATTACCACTCTGGTGGCAGTGGAGCCTTGGTGGAGATAGACGGCCAATTCAATCTCCCCAACTCATTTATTGTGGATCTAAATCTAGCTAAAAGTAGAACAGCTGAGGGCTTTGATAATTTTATTTCTTCTGCTGATACTTTTGCAGGCAGAACTTATGCAATGGATGGAGAGAAGTTCTCTGGCTCTGCAAATAATTTACGCTTACGATGGATCGTAGATGGAGCCTATGCCGGTATTCGCAGCAAAGAGGTTTCACCAACATACAGATCAAGTGTTGGTTTTGTTACAAAAAATAATTATAAAGAAAGAAATTATTGGTTTGGTAAAGCATTCAGATCTGAAGGAGCTTTAAGGAAGGTGACTTTCCATACAAGCAATCAAAAACGTCTAAATTATCAAGGTCAAACTATACGAGAAAGAAGAGAGTTGCGTGCCGGAATTGAAACTGATTTCAATACAAACTTTAGCGTAGAGCACGTCACCAAAGACAGTGAGAAGTTTTTGGGCATTCAGTATGCTAAGCAAACTGAGTACGAGATCAATGCATCATATGAGCCTTCCGATAATTTTGCTCTAGGTTTTAACTTTGAGAAAGGTGACTCAATAGCTTATAACTTGGATTCACCAGTGATTGGCGATGAGACAAACATAGAAGTCCAGACCAAATTCCGCATCACGGATCGCTTGCAAGTATCATTGAAACATCGATTTTCAGAATTAAAAAATAAGATGTCCCAGCAAGAATTCTATGCAGGTGAAATCAATCGTCTGACTTTAAACTATCAGCTAAACAATACCATTTCTTCAAAACTAATTATTGAAAGCAATGAGTTCAGTGATAATTACTACCTTGAAGGCTTATTTCAGTGGAAGCCAGACCCTTATACTATATTTTATGCAGGTGCGACTCAGTACTATGATAAACCCGATCCATTTAGCGATAACATTCGCATGGAGACATCACAGATTTACTTTAAGTTTCAGTACTTTATGAATCTTGCTGGAAGTAAATAGTATTAAAGTAATTTAGATTTCCATACAAACAGGTCATTTCCTTTTCAATAATACCAATTGAGGTCTTCTCTAAGAGCTCTTGATGCATTGGTTTTCTGTTTGAAGTAAATGTCTTAATAAATGATTCACTATCAATGAGCGGCTTTAGGGCTCGAATAAACCCCCCTGCTAGATAAATACCATTGCCTGGTAAATACATTAATGCCAGATCAGATAAAAGTGCTGCAAGTGATTCAAGGTACTGCTTAACCACCTGGATGGCGATTGCCTCATTGTCGTAATAGCGCTTGATAATTACCTCACCTGAAAGGGACTCGGAGCTGTGATGTAGATAAAGATTAGAGATGCCTGTGCCAGACACCAGATCCTCTAAAACATTAAATTTTGAGGTGTGCGGTATGTTGATTTGATCCAGCAAACCTTGTAATAAATAAGTGGTGTTACCAAGTTCTGTTGGCAACACAATTCTCTCATCGATCACCAACGCAGCACCAAGACCTGTTCCAGGACCAACCATTAATGCTGTTGAATTAAACTGAGTGCCCTTGTGTATGCTATGAATATCTGAGGAGTTCGCCAAGGCAAGGCTATGGCCTATCGACTCCCAGTCATTCAAAAGATAGCAATGGTCTAAATTAAAATCTTTTTTAACATCATCCGCGCAGATAGAAAAATCTCTATTGGTCATTTTGATGGTGTTGCCATATTTAGGTCCAGCAACGGAGAGGACAATTGCAGTGGGTCTAATTGGGCGATCGGCAAGCAACGACTCAATCATGGCATTGAGATTATTCAAGCTATCTAGACTCTGCTTAGATGCACCTCGAACTTCCTTTGAGCCAGCAACAGCAAATGCAGTTCGGATGTTCGTGCCGCCTATATCAATAAGTAAGAGTTCTTTATCTAGCATTTGACCTGGAGCCCTTCCATCTCGCCCTCTTTAATTTTGATTGAATGGAGATCAAAATTAATAAGCCCGGAAGTTAGAAATAATCCGCGAGTTTTAATTTTAGATTTATCCAAGCCTCGTTGTTCCAAGCAAGAAACAGGCACATTGAGCGGCGTCCAGTCTTGGATTTCATTGATGGGTAGCTCTATCGAACCATGGCAGTTAGATCCACAACCCACACTCAGATATAAAGGAGCAGGAGCTTCATTATTAATCCTAAGAATCAATTCGTAATAAGGTGATTCCATTAAGCTTAAATCCAAGATGCTTTCAGAGGAAATGCCATAAGCTTGAATTGCATCTGACTTCGCAACCTCAATATTCTTAGAATCATCCTGCGTGCGATATTCAAAACGATTAATGCTGATGGCCTTGTCAGAACTCAAAAAATCGTCCTCTTGAACAAATTCTGCTCCTGATGAGGTGATCACTACTTCCTTTCCAGGAATGGATGCTGCTCCAAGAAAAATATTCACTTCATCAAACTGAGCAGAGTCTTGACTAGCCAGGATCTGATCCATTTCTTTTGCAGAGGAGTAATTCAAACCAAAACCGTATGGAAATAAAAAGACTTTAGAGGGATCTTGCGCATTTAATTGCCCTTCTGATGAATGCATTGGCCATGAAAAAGGAAGGCTGCCAACAAAATCATAATTTACAGTTCCGTTGCTTGAAAAGATGACATCTCCAATTCCCTCAACAGCAGTCCCTGGAAGCCAAGCCGCGACAAAAGCATCTGAATAGTTGATATGGGCATTAACCACCAAGGGTCTTCCAGAAAGAAAAATACTGACAATTGGGATTCCAGCAGAAGCAATTGAGGTTAATTGATTTAAGTATTCTGGGTCAGTTGGTTGAAATGAGACATTCTTTAAATCTCCAAGCATTTCTGCATATGGCTCCTCTCCAAAAATACCAATCACCACGTCTGGAGTATTTGTAAATTTTCCATCCACAGAGAACTCAATGCTACCCCCGCCATCACCTACAGCGTCAGAAAGAGCTTCAAAAATTGTTTGTGTGTTCTGAAAGTCTGAGTTGGTATTTTCTCGACCTTGCCATGTAATCGTCCATCCTCCTGTTTGAGAGGATATTTTATTGGCGGCACTTCCAATTACCCCAATGTGCTGCTTTGGAGAAACTGGTAAAATTGAGTTGTTATTCTTTAATAACACCAAGGATTCTCGGACAGCTTGCCTCGCTATGACGCGATGCTTAGGATGGCCTAAGTAATTCCCTTTAAATTCATGAGGACGCCTACCACTTAATAATCCAGCTCTAGACTTAACGGTAAGAATTCTTCTGACGGCATCATTGAGTCTCTTCAGTGGAATCTCACCAGAACTAACTTGCTTAAGAGAGTTTTGGTATAGCTCCTTCCAATTCTCTGGAACCATAAAGATGTCAACTCCAGCATTAAAAGATTGAGCGCAGCTCATATTAGTACAATTTTGAACTTGACCATGGCCATTCCAGTCACCGACCACAAAACCATCAAACTGCATTTCTGTTTTTAGAATATCCGTCAAGAGGTGTTTTGCACCATGAAGCTTTTCTCCGTTAAGGGAGTTAAAACTTGCCATGACAGTTTGCGAGCAGGCATCCAATGCTGCGAAATATGGAAAACCATGAACGTCTCTCATGATTGATTCATCGGCAACTGTATTACCTTGATCCACGCCATCGAGTGTTCCGCCATCACCCATAAAATGTTTGGCAGTTGCAATGACATGATGTTTGTCCAAAAGGGTTGTGCCCTCACCCTGCAAACCTAAAATCATTGCAGCACCTAAATCTGAGACCAGCTGAGGATTCTCTGAAAAACCTTCATAGGTTCTCCCCCATCGCAAATCTTGTGGAACTGCTATGGTTGGAGCGAAGGTCCACATGACCCCTGTGGACAAAACTTCCAAGGCAATCGCCTCTCCTATACTTTTTAAAAGCTCAGGGTTTTTGGTGGCGCCTAAACCAATGTTGTGAGGGAAAAGAGTGGCCCCAATAAGGTTGTTGTGGCCATGCACAGCATCAGTGCCCCACAAGACAGGAATTTTGACACCATCAATCACCGGGGATGCATCAAAGAATGCTTTGCTCAGATTTTTCCAGTCATCAACAGAGCTATATTTATTTTTGTTTGGTGAGGAGTTACCGCCGTTCAACACAGAACCAATATTGAAATTACGCACATCTTCTGGGCTCATAAAATCTAAATCCCCTTGGATAATTTGACCCACCTTCTCCTCAAGAGTCATTTTTGATAACAGCCGATCCACCAGTTCCGTATCTTGATTGGGATAGGAGCAAGCATTTACTCTAGACCAGTTTGATTCTGCCTGAACAAACGAAGTGCTCATTAGTAGAAATCCAATGGCTGAAACAATATATTTCATAGATTTAGCCAAATATAGAATAGATGCCAACAAGAATTGCAACAATGACTGTTGCGTTGATGTTGAATGCTTTTGAGGTTGAAAAATTGATATCTGATAGAATAATCGCCTTGGGCTGATCTTTGTAGCCTTGAATTAATGCTGTAATAAAACAACCAAATCCTGATAAGAAAAAGACGACTCCCATTCTGTGAATATAAGAAAAATCAGGGAACAATGAGCTGATAGTTATAGATAGAGTTAATGAGAGAATCGCTGCTATCAAAACTGATAATGAAGTAGCCTTTTTCCAAAAAAGAGCCACTAAAAAAATGACAAGAATACCTGGAGTAAATAGCCCGGTGAATTCTTGGATGTATTGAAAGAGTGACTCAAAGCTATCAAGCAAAGGAGCAACGGCAACTGCAATAACCAATCCAGCTACCACTGCGACTCTTCCAATACTTATAAGTGTTTTTTGGCTCGGTTCAGTCTTAGCAAAAGAGCGATAAACATCCATTGTGAAGATGGTACTAATGCTGTTAGTCATGGATGCAAGGGATGAGACAATGGCAGCGACAAGCGCAGCAAATGTTAGGCCCAACAAGCCATGTGGCAACAGTGTCATCATACTTGGGTATGCTTGATCTGGTTTCGTGATACCTGGGATCAACTGCATTTCTACAGCCATTGCAGCACAAATTCCTGGAAGCACAATTACGATGGGCATGAGTAACTTCAAATAAGCTGCAAACATAACCCCTTTTTGAGCTTCTGCAAGAGATTTTGCTGCCAGCGCCCGCTGAGTGATGTACTGGTTAAAACCCCAATATGCAAAATGCCCTATCCAGACCCCTGCTCCAACTAAAATCCAAATACCTGGTAGGTTATTATACGAGGGATTATCTGGAGATAAAATCATATCAAATTTTTCTGGCATCGCGGAAAAGACAATGATCAATCCGCTTAGAACCCCTTCAGATTCAGAGATTTGATTTAGAGCGATGTATAAAACTGCCAACCCACCAAACATCAACAAAACCACCTGAACTATGTCAGTCATAGCAACGGCCTTCAGCCCGCCAGAAAGAGAGTAAGCAAGGGCAAAGAGTGCTAAAAGTATGCAGCCATAAATGGGCTCTAAGCCAGTGAGGGTGTTGATAGCTAAAGATCCCAACCAGAGTACAGTTGTTAAGTTAATAAAAATGTAAATTGTTAGCCAGAAAAATGAAAGCACGAGGCTGACTCGCTTATCAAAACGTTGCTCAAGAAACTGAGGCATCGTGTAAATTTTCTTTTCTAAAAATAACGGCAAGAAAAATTTAGCCATCACAATTAAAGCAACAGCTGCTGTCAGTTCCCAAACTGCAATAGCCATGCCAACCACAAATCCTTGACCAGACATTCCAATGATCTGCTCAGCAGAAATGTTTGCTGCAATAAGAGATGCTCCAATGGCCCACCAAGGCAAAGACCGGCCTGCTAGAAAATAGTCTTCAGCGCTGCGCTCTACGCCAGCCTGAGACCTAGATACATAAGAGGCTAAACCTATGATTCCAACGCAATAGCAACCCAAAATAATAAAGTCTAAAGTATTAAAGTACATGATATTTGATCCCTAAAATTAGTGAGCCATTATACCAAAGCTCAGCCAAGAAGATTGACTGAATAGCAAAGAATTATATTAATTCTATTTTTAGCTGCGCTTGATTCAACAGATGGTAAATCGGAAGATCGGGATTGATACGACCAGCCTTAATAATAGAACGTTTATCATCTGAATTAGCAATCAGCAGACATCTTGAGGATCTTAGAATCATGGATAAATTCATGCTAACTCTTTCATGTGCAGGAGCACCAAGAATCTCAGTATTAAGAATCTGAGGTCTTGCAGATACATCCAAAGCATCTTGTAAATTTTTCATTGTGGGAAATAGCGATGCAAAATGCCCATCAAGACCAACCCCGAGAAGCATAATGTCAAAAGGCAAATCTAGAGACAGGATTTCGTCAGCACCAGAGACCAAAGACAAGTAACTGGCTGCGCTCGCATGATTGATTAATAAATACTTTTGCACCAATCTTTCGTTTGAATCTGCATGATGCTTGCCA
>ENA-ORXF01002807-ORXF01002807.1-marine-metagenome-genome-assembly--contig:-NODE-2807-length-10183-cov-5.593509_pt1 | contig 10183 bp, 8 predicted proteins | sample MGYA00237864_ERZ511476 | MGnify/ENA primary metagenome ERZ511476 (study PRJEB26306, sample SAMN06343908) | marine metagenome | isolation source: coastal waters | place: Atlantic Ocean: West Antarctic... | reverse complement strand
TAAAACATAATTTTAATAAAACATAATTTTAATTAAACATAATTTTAATAAAACATAATTTTAATAAAACATAATTTTAATTAAACATAATTTTAATAAAACATAATTTTAATAAAACATAATTTTAATTAAACATAATTTTAATAAAACATAATTTTAATAAAACATAATTTAAAATTATTTCATTTTATATGGTGTATCAGTTATTTGAATCCCACAATAATCCTCTGGTATACTATTAAAATCTTGATAATTATATAATTTTATTTCAATACAATGTTTTAATAAATATTTAAAATTATCCCAGAATTCTTGTTTATGTCCAATTGATTTTGTCATTATATGAGCCAATTCATGTAAAACGACAAAAAATATTGTATTATCGTCATGAAATGAATTATCATCTTTTGATCGCATACATACAACTAATTTTTCTCCTTTATTTACAGAATAAGAAGTATTGGTACTTCCTTTATGTAATTCACTTAATATTTCTGGTTTATAACGATGTTTTAATCTTTTAATACCATAATGTCCTCCATCGACTTTATCGAGATGTTTAATCAAAATCTTTATTTTACTATGCAATTTATATAATTTTTTAGCAGATTCTAATTTATTATCTTCCCTGACTTTAAAAGTACAATCTTTGATTTTAACGACGACTAAACCATTAAAATATTCTTCTGATTTCATATAAAAACATATTACTAATAGAAATATTGTAAAATATAATGCTGTTTGACCAATATTTTCCATATAATATAATTAATATTTATATTTAAAATAATATTATTTATTATTTAAATAATATTATTTATTATTTATAATAAAATTATTTATTATTTATAATAAAATTTAATTATAATTTATATTTAAATTATAATTATTTATAAAGAAAAAAATTTAATAATTTGGAAATAATTTATTGTATTTTGTTTTTACTTTACAAGTAAAAAATATAGTTTTTTTAATTTCTTTAATTTCTTTCTCAAATGAATATTTTTTAAATTTATTAACATTCTTTTTATAATAATCTTGAAATTCTTTTGAATTCTTGGTTTCTTCAATTATTTTTTTCGATTCTTTTATCTTTTGTTCAATATCATTATAAAATCCATCTTTTAATCCATTTTCTTCAAATGCTTTATATTTCCATTCTAACTCCTCTTTCCAATTCATATTTTTATCATATTTAATTGAACATTTTAATTTTTTAATTTTATTTTTTGGATAAGAAGTAATATATCTATAATACATAAATTGTTTTATTTTATTTTTAGGTAAATTTTGTAATATTCTTTCTATAATTAAAAAATTATTTATGTTGATTTTTTCAAAAAATAATATTAATAACAATTCTAATTTATTTTCTTTTATTGTAATATCATAAAAATTACCTTTTTTTATATATATAAATTTATTTTCAAATTTCTTAAATAAATCTAATTGTTTTAATAATCCTTCTTCACTATATATTATTAAATCTTCATTTCGTGTTGCAAATCTAATTTTATTTTCTAAAATACAATTTAAACGAAGATATTTACCTGGTATTAATTTTTCTATTTTACTTAATTTATGATAATAATTATTTGGAATATAACAATAGTTCATATATAAATTATAAGATAAAAAAATTATTTTTTCATAAACTTTCATAATCATTAGGTAATCATAATATAATTACTAACAACCATTACAACCGATACAACCACAGTTGTCACAACGATGACGTCGGATTCGATTGTTATTGTTATTTGGGAAAATCAAAATATTGTTATTTTCATGAATATCATTTGGTGAAAGATTTGGGAAAAAATTACTTTCATCAAATGATATAAATGTGTTGGTTATTGGTGTTTGTGGGCGTCTATGCCCGTTCGGGTTTCTGTTCAAGTTTCTGTTCAAGTTTCTGTTCAAGTTTCTGTGGATGGGTCGTATGGTGATTGCGATGTGATGTATTACATCGTCGTATCCACCACCTCCACCACCTCCGTCATATCCGTCACCTCCGTCACCTCCGTCATATACAGGAGGTCCGTTGCGTCTATTTTGTTCGGATTTTCGTTCCGACCCCATTATAATATAATAAGTAATATATAAAGAAATCTGGTATCATTTTTTATTATGTAATTTATTATGTAAGATTTTTAGATGTAATTTATTAAATATTTTGAGATGTAATTTATTAAATATTTTGAGATGTAATTTATTAAATTTTTTGAGATGTAATTTATTAAATATTTTTAGATGTAATTTATTAAAGATTTTTAGATGTAATTTATAATTTTTTTTTTATATTTTAATAATATTTTAATAATATTTTAATAATATTTTAATAATTAAATATGTTTTTAATTAAATATGTTTTTAATTAAATATGTTTTTAATTAAATATGTTGTGTTACACGGAGGTAATCATTACAATATTTGGCATTTCTCTAAGATTTTATTAATGCTTTTGAGAACAGCTTTGATTAAAGTGTCAATTTCTTTATCAGTATTTTCATATGTAGCTTTGATAATATTACAAACATCTTTTAGATTCGAAAATCTCTTTTTGTAAAGGTATTTTTCTTTATAATCATCTGGTACTTTATTATTACAAAATCGGTCATAGATAATCATATCATATTTACATTCAAATTGGAATTCTTGGAAAATCATTTGTGAAATATCATTTTCAAAAACAGTATCTCCATTATCAAATAGACATAATAGAATCATAAAAAAATGTCGAATCTCAAGATTATTGATGCCTTTCGGATTCATAATATTTTGTTTACAATTGGTCAATATGTATAGTAGAATGATAGAACTTAAATTCTTATTTTCTTTAAAATCATCAATTGATATAACAAATTTTGCTAAAACCGGATTATTCAATTCATATTTTTCAATATAAAACAAAGATTTTGTTAAATATTCAGTTAATTCTTCTTTTGAGCAAATTGATTTGATTATATTAGTATAAATTTCTTCATTTGAATTCTTAATAAGAGAAACAGTTTCATCATTTAAAATACTTTTCAATATAGTTAAATAATTATCTGATTTTTTCTTTGTATTAAAATTAATAAATGGTTCAATTATAAATGTAATCTTCAAATATTGATAATCAATAGATAAGTCAACAGATGGAAACTTCGCATTCATATTTTCAATAATATTTTCGCCATTAATTATACTAAATCCCTTTGTATCCAAACCTCTTCGACCAGCTCGTCCCTGTTGTTGAATACGACTTTGAGTAGATGCACATTCATTAGGTCTGACACACCTAAAAGGCATATCTAAACCGGCACCAATTGATGTATCTGCAAATAGGATTCCAATATGATGTTCTTTAATTAAATCCAAAATAATATTTAGATAAAACACCGGCATACTGATATCATAAATAGCAATACCATGTTGAATACTCATTAACATTGGATTAGAATAATCAATATTCTTATTGTATAGCTTAGAAAGAAACCGTTTAATTTGTCTCATTCTATCATCACTTGGTTGGATTTTACCACAAAAGTAGTCAGGATGAGGAGCATAAACATCAGTATCAATCCCCATATTTTCTTCTTGTAAATTAGTAATTTGTTCGTTTTTACTTTCTTTTGAAGATTCTAGATTTTTAAAAGCTTGGTCTCTTTCTTGTTTAGAACCGGCTGATTTACAACTTTTTTTTTCCGAAGACATATCACCTAATTTTTTCATAATTTTTTCATTCTTAAATTTTGTGGCCAAACTTTTCTTCTTGTCTTGTAACCAAGTTGGATGTTCTTTGTCCTGTTCTTCGCATAAACGATTTACGAGTCTAATCCCCCTTGACATTGGGTCTGTTCTAAAATCCAATAAAGGTAATTGGTCGGCCTCTTTTAATAATTTAATCTCATCATATATATCAATTTCATTTTTAGTTGATAAATCAGATGTAAATGCCATTAAGATTTCTTTAATATTTTCATTATCTTCCTTGTCTTCAGATGCTAATTCATTCTTAACTACTTTAATAATAGATGGTACTAAATTGCTAACATCATCTAATGAAAATAATTTACTTTTAAATTTTCTAGACATTAAATCATTAACATCTTCTAAATACTCATCAAAAAATTTCCATATATCAAGTGGAGTTAATTCAATATTAAATTTAGACCAATCTTCATTTATATTTAAATAACCTAAAGCATTGATATTTTGGATACCATTATCATCAATTACTTGATTTTGTAAAACAGTAAATCGCTTATTATATTTAATAATTGTACAATCTTCCTGTGTATTAACAATATTTTCAATACTTTCGTCAGTTAATGTTGCTGATAAAAACACTTTTTGACCAATTAATTTTTTAATTAAAAATTTTATTGAATTTGAATAATTAATATCTTCTTTAGTCTCATCTACATTTAATAAATGGATTTCATCAAAGATAATTACATCAAATTCAACTCGATTCATATTTAATAAATATTTTTGTACGTCAACTGGTGTTCCAATAATCTTTGATGGATTATTTGTTGTTTCATAAATAAACTCATTCGCTACAAATGCGATACCGTGAGGGGCCCATTTTCCCGATATTAACAGAGAAGCTAACTGGATACCAACTGCCTCATTCGGAACAATAAAAATACCACTAGATAAGTTTGCTAAATAACTTAAACTAATAATAGTTTTACCACTACCTGTTGAACAAGAAGCGATAATATTTTCTTTATTATAAAGTGATTCGACAAAATCAGATTGAAAGTCTTCTAGTTTAAATTCAGTTAACTGAAAATTATTCATTGGAATAGGTTCAATTGTTTGTTCAAATAAGATTTTTTCTCTATTCATATCTTCTGTTAGTTTAATTGATTTCTCATAAATTTGAATATCTTCTTGATTAATCTGATCATTTTCAAGAGTATCATTAAAATAATCAATATGAAGGATAAGTTCTAAAATAATAATTTTATTTTTAAGCGTTTTATTAGAATTAAATAAATTAAAATATTTTTTTAAAGCAATATATAAATATTTCAATTTCATGTTGTTATTATTAACTTTTTTGAAGTATGCTAAAATCTCACTATAATGATTAATGGTTTCTATTCTTGCTATTCTATCTTCATCATCTTTCATTAATAATAATTTTATTCTATTAATATTCTCTAAAATAATACTGTCTTTCTTTGATATCTTGGATAATTTTTTCTTATTAACTGTTTTCTGATGCGCAATTTTTGTATTTAAGTCTTCATGAAGGTTTTCATTCGTATGAATATAATTAGTTAGAAATTTTAAAAATAGGAATGTACTATGATTACACGCTTTTTCTAATAATTTACATTTTTCCTCTTCAAATTTTGTATCAGTTGATTTTGTAGCTCGTTGTCCTTCAACATGTGCTTTTCTTGCTTTTTCTTGAGAATTGATATTTGTACCTGGTCTACTTGATCTTCCTCGAGCAGCATGATTTAGTTGTTGTCTTGCTATTGGCTTTGCAATCTCTTGGACTTTGCGTTGCCCGTGTTTACCAATAACTACATTTTTTTTTTGATGATTTAGTAATTTTCTAGTATATGGATTCATATAATTGTTGTTAGTGTTTGAAGTCATTTATATGAAATGTTATATTTAAACTAAATTAAAAAAATCAATTTTTTATATAAATATAAAATCGAGTTTTTATATAAATATACGATTAGTTTTTATATTTATATAAATATACGATTAGTTTTTATATTTATTTAAAATTGATTTTTAAAGTTATATATATTTATCAATATAATTATATATGTCTTCATACAAAAACAATAATTATATTAATTCTTTAAATCAATTAAAGCAACAACATTTTATAAATATTCAAAAAAAAAGAAAAGAAAAATTAAGGCAAGATAAATTAAGAAAAGATAAATTAAGAAAAGATAAATTAAGACAAGAGCAATTAAGACAAGACCAATTGATACAAGAGCAATTGAGACAAGAGCAATTAAGACAACAGCAATTTATACAAGAGCAATTAAGACTAGAAATACAATCATATGATAATTATATCAATCTGAGAACATTTTTTAATATTAATGAAGAATATGAAGTTGATAACGTATATGTTAATAATGTATTATCAATTGATTTTTTTAATAAATTAAAAAGGACAGAATATAAAAATAAATATAATACTAGTTGTCCAATTTGTATAACAGATTTTAATGATAAAGAAAATATTATTGAATTAAATTGTCATCATAATTTTCATCATGATTGTATAAAAAAATGGTTATGTGAACGCTCTAATAGTTGTCCTTTGTGTAAAACATGTGTTTAGTATCTTGTATTGGTATATTTTTATAATTTATTCTAGGACATTTTACTTCTTTACTTTTATATTTATAACAACTATTATTTTTGTCTATATATATATTTTTATTTATGTTATCTGGAGTCGGATAAGCCATAATTATTTGTTTTTGTGTAGAAAAAATATAAACAATAAATAAACCAAAAAATAAAGATAATAAAAATAAATAAGGATTTATTAACATATATTATATAATAGATTTATTTATTTTACATTATTGTATTCATTTTACATTATTGTATTCATTTCTTCTGATGAAATACTTTGAATCGCTTCATTACTAATTTGTATATTTTTAATATTTTTTCCACCAATTTTATTATTATTTAAATTATTATTTAAATTATTATTTAAATTATTATTAATATTATTATTTAAATTATTATTTAAATTATTATTAATATTATTATTTATATTATTATTATTTAAATTATTAATTATTTCTTCTTTCGGATTTGTTTCTTCAGATGTATCTTCTTCTTTAGATGTTTCTTCTTCTTCAGATGTTTCTTCGTTAAGATTTTCGTCTTTAGGATTTGCTTCTTTAGGAATTGCTTCTTTAGGAATTGCTTCTTTAGGATTTGCTTCTTTAGGATTTGCTTCTTTAGGATTTGCGTCTTCATTATCTAAATTATTAATGATTTCTTCATCAGAAATCTCTTCTCCATCAGAAATATATTCTCCATCAGAAATCTCTTCTCCATCAGAAATCTCTTCTCCATCAGAAATTTCTTCTTCGTCAGAATTATCTTCACTATTTTGATTTATATTGTTATTTAATTCTTCTAAATCAGGATCTTCTTTTTCTATAGAAAAATTGGATTGTGAATTATTATTTTGATAAGTATTATTAATTAATATGTTTTTGAAATCAATATTTTTTGAATTTTTCATTAATACTTTTGGTTCTTCAATCATAAAATTACTAATAATATTATCTAATTCTAATATATTTTTTTTAACTTCATTTGTTTTTATATTTATTTTATCTTGTAATTTTATATATTTTTTTACATTAATAAACCAATTTATAACATATTTTATATCATTTATATTTATTTTATTAATATTACTAAATTTTTTAAATACATGTTCATCAATTTTATTATTTGATTGTTCTACGTATAGGTCTTTAATTTTATTAAGCAATTCTGAATTAATAATTTGTTTAAATTTGTCAAAATTATAATTTCTTTTTTCATATATATTAAATAATTCATTATTTAAGTTTTTGTCTTCAATTTCAAAATTTTCAATTAATTTATTTTTATCCAAAAAAATATTATTAATAGATTCTAATGATTTATTTAAATTAATTAATCTATCTTTTAATTCATCTATATTTTCATTTTGATTTATTAATATATCAATTTTTGATAATATTATATTTTTGTCTTTTGATAATTTATTATATTCTTTATATAAATTTATATATTTACCTTGTTCCAGTTTGATTAACTGAGCTTTATTATATAAAATCAAAATATCTCCTTTAACTTTTCTTTTAAAATTATCATCATTGGAATAATATATATTAATATATTTTTCAAAATCTACAAATTTCTTATTAATTTGATTTTCATATTTAATATAATAGTCAACCATATAAGTTTATATTATAATTTTTTAAATTTTTTTTCATAATATTTCGAATATAATAAAATACATATTATTAATATGAATAAAAATAATAATAAATTAATTAATTGCGACAAATATTTTTTAGACATATATTATTTTTAAATAATAAAAAATTTATATATAAAAATTTATATAAAAATTTATATAATTTTTTATATAATAAAAATTTATATATGAGTTTTAATGATATTTGTGAATTTTTTATTTTTGAAAAACATATAAATTATTATTTAACATTTGTTTCATTTGTTATATTATTAATAATTTATAAAGGAAATTATCATCATTTTGCCAATATAATTACCGAATTTGTAAAAAAACTATTTCATATCAAAAGTAATAGTCCATATATTAAGATTTTGTCATTTATAGTAAATTTAATTATATTTGTAAAATTATTAAATTATTTACTAAAGTCTGTATTAAATTCATTTTTTGTAAATATATATGATGTTCCTACAAATTTAGATGCAAATGGTCCTTATTGTACAAGACAAAACATTATAGAAAAAATTAGTAGTTTAACATCAATTACTTTTTTTATAGTATATTATTTTTTTAATTTACCACATAATATAGTTTTAGGAATTGATGATTTTTATTATACTATTATTAATTTAATAGAAAGAAAGATAAAAAATAGTGACACTATAACAAAATTAGAATTATCAAAAAAAAAGATGGATGATATTAAAAATATAGTAGATGATATTTTAAATGTATATTATGAAGATTTGTATAATAATTTAGGAGGTGGGATATTATCATCTATAACAGATATCCTATTAGAACAATTAGAGAAAACAGAAAATTTTGCATCAAATAATACAAAAGTTACAGATGAATATAGAAATAAAATAGCTTCATCATATGCTGGTTATTTATGTATTAGTATTCCATTTATTTTAGGTTGTTTTTATTTATTATTATATAATTTATTTTCGGAATCTTTTGGTTTACGAATTATTATATTTATTGTAATTTGTTATTTTTATATTAAATCGAGTATTAAAAAATTTGTTTTTAAAGTTGCTACTAAAAATTTAGAATTGGTAAATGCTATGATATTATTAATATCAAATAAAGATAATAAACAAAAATTTAAAAAATTATTAAAGTTACTATGTGAAGAAGATAATATATGGTCTGATTTTTTTTCTCCAGCTAAATATTTAGCAAAATATGTTTGTGAAGCACATGAATTAGATAAAGTTTTTAACTTAGCAAATGAAGCAAAATATTGTGAAATAAGTAAAAAATGCAAAGACAATGAAAAAAAAACTAAAACAAATGGATATGAAAACGCATTAAGCCAAGGGAATTTGTCAAATCTGTTTAATGAAAACAAAAAACCCAATGAACACAAAAAACCCAATGAACACAAAAAACCCAATGAACACAATAAACCCAATGAACACAAAAAAACCAATGAACACAAAAAAACCAATGAACACAAAAAACCCAAAAAACACAAAAAACACAAAAAACACAAAAAACACAAAAAACACTAAAACAAAGTTTTATCTAGTTAAAAAAATTTATCTAGTTAAAAAAGTTTTAAAATTAGATAAATTTTTTTTATCTGGTAAATCTGGATTTAAATCATTCCGCCCGGTTAAACCATAAACATCATAATTTTGATTAAAATTAGAATAATTAATATAATTATATGGTATAATTGGTCCAGTCATCCGATTTGGTATTGAATTAATTCTAGAATTCATTATTTTTGTTTTATCTAAATAACAATTATCAAATAAATCTTTAGAAGTTAATGGTGGTGATATTTTATTAGGAGGAGGTAATGCACCAGCTAAATATATTAGTTTTTGACCTCTTAATAACTTAGTTAAATTAATAAAATGATTTTTTGATAAATTTTTAGTATCATCTTTATATAATAATAACCAATTTACATAATCCTGTAATGTCATATTAGGTGGATAAGTATATTTAAATGACAGTCGTTGTTGTGCAGACATTGTTTTTGGATTTGGTAAATTAGTTGGACCATATGTATCAAAATAATTTACATTAGTATTCTCATCTTGAGTATTATCATCTTGAGTATTCTCATCTTGAGTATTATCATCTTGAGTATTATCATCTTGAGTATTCTCATCTTGAGTATTCGGATTTATTTTTGAATTATTTGAATAATTTGAATAATTTGAATTATTTGAATTATTT
>ENA-ORXF01002805-ORXF01002805.1-marine-metagenome-genome-assembly--contig:-NODE-2805-length-10187-cov-3.019387_pt1 | contig 10187 bp, 7 predicted proteins | sample MGYA00237864_ERZ511476 | MGnify/ENA primary metagenome ERZ511476 (study PRJEB26306, sample SAMN06343908) | marine metagenome | isolation source: coastal waters | place: Atlantic Ocean: West Antarctic... | reverse complement strand
GCTCTACAAGCGGCTGCTGCGCGACGAATATTGGGGCAAGACAAGGGAAAGCGCATGAAACTGGGATCGGACATCGCCGCGATCGTCACGGGTGGCGCATCGGGGCTCGGCCTTGCAACGGCCAGGGCGCTGCGGGCGGCGGGCGTGAAGGTCGCGCTGTTCGACAAGAATGCGGAGATCGGGCCCGGCGTCGCTGCAGAAATCGGCGCGACGTTCTGCGCGGTCGACGTCATGGATCAGGCATCGATCGATGCCGGCTTCGCGACCGCGCGCGCCGCGAACGGGCAGGAGCGCATTCTGGTCAATTGCGCCGGCGGCAGCTTCGGCCCGCACAAGACCGTGGCGCGGTCGCGCGACGATGGCGGGATTGCCCCCTACCCCATCGAAATTTACGTCAAGACGATCGAGCTCAACCTGATCGGCAGTTTCCGCTGCATCGTCGGCGCGGCGGCGGGGATGATGACGCTGGAGGCCACCGAGGATGGCGACCGCGGCGCGATCGTCAACACCGCGAGCGTTGCCGCCGAGGACGGGCAGATCGGCCAGGTCGCCTATACATCGGCCAAGGCGGGGATCGTCGGGATGACGCTGAACGTCGCGCGCGACCTGTCGAGCGAGGGCATCCGCTGCAACACGATCCTGCCCGGGATTTTCGACACGCCGCTGCTCGCGCGCGTAAAGCCGCAGGTAAAGGCCGCGCTGGCCGCCAGCGTCCCCTTCCCCAAGCGGCTGGGAGGGCCATCCGATTATGCGCAGCTGGCGCTCGAGATGATTCGCAATCCGTATCTGAATGGTGAGGACGTCCGGCTCGACGGCGCGATCCGCATGCAACCGCGATAAAGGAATAACCCGATGCGCCTGATCAGTGACCATGTCGTCGAGGGGCGGCCCGGCCCGACCTTTCCGCGCACCTATCCGACGATCGATGCGGTCGACCTCACCGACCTCCAGCGCTTCACCCAGGGGCAGCCCTGGGCCGATTTCGCCGCGATGCGCCGCGACGCGCCGGTGATGTGGCATGACGAGCCCGGCGGGCGGCCCGGCTTCTGGGCGGTCACCCGTTACGACGATGTGAAGCGCGTCAACGGCGATCCCGCGACCTTCAGCTCCGAACGCGGCGGGATCAACATGGCACTGCCGCCTGCGGAGCGTCGCGGCGATCAGCTGTTCCACGCCGCGATGAACACGATGATCAACCTCGACGGCGCGCCGCACCGGCAGCTGCGAAAGGAGCATATGCCGTATTTCACCGCAACCTACATGCGCGAACTGCGCGCCAAGGTAGCGGCCGAGGCGACGCGGCGGCTCGACGCGATGGCCCCGCTGGGCACCTGCGATTTCGTCGGGATGTTCGCGAGCCACATGCCGAGCTTTACCTTGTGCGAGATGTTAGGCGTGCCGGAGGAAGATCGCGAGAAGTTCATCCGCTGGATCCACTTCCTCGAAATGTCGCTGCAACTCGCCGCCGAGCAGGAGGCGCAGGGGCAGAGCGCGCTGACGCCCGAGCTGCAGGGCTTTATCGCGCTGTTCAACCACAATGTCGGCGAGATGTTCGACTATGGCCGCACGATGCTCCACAGGCGCCGCCGGGAGCCGCAGAACGACCTGATGAGCGCGATCGCGCATGCCGAGATCGACGGTGAGTTGCTGCCCGACGAATATCTCGACGGATCATGGCTGCTGATCGTGTTCGCGGGCAACGACACCACACGCAACACGCTGTCGGGGGCGATGAAATTGTTCACCGAAGACGCCGAGCAGCGCGAACGGCTGAAGCGCGACATGACGCTGTTGCCCAACGCGGTGCATGAGATCACACGGATGATCAGCCCGGTCATCTACATGAAGCGGATCGCGACCGCCGATGTCGAGGTCGGCGGCCAGCGCATCGCCGAGGGCGAGAAGGTGATCATGTGGTACGGCGCCGCCAATCGCGATGTGGCGATCTTCGACGATCCCGACCGGTTCGACATCGCGCGCGCCAATGCGGAAAAGAACATCGCGTTCGGCCATGGCCCGCACATCTGCATCGGGCGGCTCGCCGCACAGGTCCAGTTGGAAGAAAGCTATCGCCAGATCTTCACGCGCTTTCCCGATATCCGCTGGGAGGGCGATTACGACGTCGCGCCCAACAATTTCGTCCACGGCATCCGCCGCCTCGAAGTCGCGTTCACACCCGAAGGGCGGTGAGTATCGTTCCGGATATGCCGATCGCCGCCGGCCCCGCTGGGGCCGTGGTGGCAGGGCTTGTTTCGAACCACGGACTTATGATTATGTTTTACTTATCTATTTTCTTACCACCAAAAATTACCCCCACACTCCCCCCCACACTTTAATCGGAGATCGCGCTCCAATCGACAAGATCGCGCTCACTGGAGCGCATTATTGCCGGTCAAACCAGCACCGAAGCCCGCCGGTAACGCGATGCAGATGCGGCGGTCTACTTCTAGCGCGGTGACCGGACCCGAATTGCGAGTATAGGACTACACACCGAACGCGACAAATCGCGCGCGAAAAGCCCGGAAATCTATGCCTTTCCAGCAGTGGCAGCTTCTCAGTCAACTTGACTTAAGCGCCTGCCTGACAGCCATATGCAATGAAGCGAGTCAAAACACGCTTACCTTTCAGCGCCTTGGCCCGGCTCGCAAGCACTGCGACCGCGACGGTTTATCAAGTCAGTTCAACTGGCGCGTAAATTGCTGCTGACAATGACTGGATTCAGACGTTTGCCTCCAGCAGCGCGATTTCATCGGCGGTCAGATCGAACAGGGCATAGACCTTGCTGTTGATTTCCGCTTCCAGCCGATCGATTTCGCCGGTCAGGGCGTGAATTTCGGCGCGGCTGGTGGTGATCCAGTTTTCCCACTCGTTGCGCTCTTGAAGCGGGATTTTGGCCTTCAACGCCTTTTCAACTTCCTTCTGGAAGGCGATGAAGTCTGGCAGGTTCCACCATTCCTTCAGCTTGGCCGTGAGCTTGGCATTGGCCGGACCGGGGGCAAGGTCTGGAATGCGGCGGGTGATTGCCTGTTGCAGATCATAGCGCTTTTGCGCCGACGATTGGGCAGCCTTGGCTAGTGTGGCTAGTTCGGCAGTTTGTTCGGCATTAACAGGCGGGATGGGAAGCTGCTCAACGTATTGCTTCCTAATCTCCCTTGATCCCCCGATGACTTGAGGAGCGAGCGACGACAAAATATACCAAAGGCATTTGGAATTTAACAAAGCTAAGAAGCAATAATCCACAAAATCGAAGAAAAATATCTTATTATTCCCGTAATACTCTCGTTCAGTCGCTGAAAACTCGGGGCCTCTGCTAAATTCAGGATAGACAATTTTCGGTCCCTCAAACGCCTTGCGAGTCACCTCTTGCGGTTGTTGGAGTTCAAACCATTCCTGTTCAGTCGCCCGCGCCTCAAGTTTTTTCCTATGGGCACTGAGAAACTTCTCAATAGCAGGAAAATCTTCAATCCTGATGGCGCCATGGGGAATGTAAATTATCCAAATACCTTGAGGTTCAATCTGCCAGCGCGTCAAATCTTTTCCTGTCAGAAATGGCTTTATCAATTCCAATGATCGTGAATCTTCCAGACACAGCCGCGCCTTTGTCTGTGTATCGATGATGAACGCTTCATTTAGGCCCGTTTTTATGCCGTATAGTGGTGACCCATATACTTCTTTTAACTTAGACCCTCCTGCCAAAATTTTCTCTCGCAGCAGGAGCCGGTCATCAGATTCTAGCTTCCATGAACCGCTCCCTAGGGCACTTTGGGGGAAAGGTTGCGAGGCATCGGCAAAGGCATCGCCAAAACTGCCTGATGGGAAATCGTCAATTTCCCAGAACAGCAGGTTGTGAGCGTTATCCGGCTTCGCAGCCCTCATGGTTAGAATTACCGGAAGCGTAGCGACTCCCTCGAATATCTGATGATCCCCAAAGTCTACTACGCATTCGAGGGTGGCCTTACTCCTCAGCAAGTCGCGCAACGGCTTTCCTGAGCCACTTTGAAAGAAAGTCGAAGTTGAGATGTAACCCAGCCTACCTCCTGGCTTGAGAACGTTTAAACCGCGCTCAAAGAAATAGGCAGAAAGGTCAGCTCTGTCTGAAACCACTGAGTATCTTTTCGACAGATATGATTTCAATTCCTTGAATCTGCCCATTGCTACATAGGGCGGATTGCCCAGAACCACGTCGAAACCACCCGCCGCGAATATGTCGGGGAAAGCAGTTTTCCATTCGAAGCCGTGGCTGCGATAGGCAAAGTTGCTGTCTTCGATCAGGCTATCGCCCACGCGCAGATTGCTATCGAGACTGTCCAGCACTTTGCCGCGCCGCGCGGTCTTGATCCAAAGGCTCAACTTGGCGATTTCCACGCTCTCGCTGTTCACGTCCACGCCGAACAGGTTGTGTGTCAGGATTTCGCTGTCAGGGTCAAGCAGATCGCCCGCCATGCCGGTGCCGGACAGTTCGGCCAGCTTGGTGTTCACTTGGCTCAATTCGGCCTTCAGGTAATCGAAGGCCATGATCAGGAACACGCCCGATCCGCATGCCGGATCGACAATGCGCAGCGCGGTCAGCCGGTCGCGATAGGCGGCCCACGCCTGTTTTTCCGCCTTGGCCGATTTCCATGCGATCGCCTCATCGTCAGCCTTCGCGCCCTTGGCGGCATATTGGCGCAGGATTTGCGCAAAAATCTCTCTGCAATGCGTCCCCAGCGTCTGGTCCACAATGAAGCGCGCCACATAGTCAGGCGTGTAGACCACGCCGTCCCGCTTGCGCCGTCCGCTGGTACCGCTGGCCTTTTTCTCCACCGGCGCTTCGCCCAGCGCCTCGGCCTGAAGCTGCTCCACGTCGGCAATTGACTGCTCGAATATGTGGCCCAGCACGGTGACGGAAATTTCGCTGGCAAAGTCGTATTCCGCCAGCCGCTTGAAGCCCTCGCAAATGTGATCCGGCACGGCCAGCGCATCGATCGCGGCGTTCGGCTGGAACAGGCCACCATTGTAACGCGGGATTTTGAGCTGGTCGTTGCCCCGGTCAATCGCGCCAAACAGGCCCACGAACGTCTGCCAGACCGGCTTGGGGTTGTAGGGGTCGCGGTGCTGGAACGCGTTCAGCAAGCTGTCATCGGGCAGCAGGCCGTTATCTTCGGCAAAGGCAATGAAAAGCACCCGGTCCAGAATCGTCTGGCCCAGCCGGATGGACTCGAGCGGGTCGCCATCGGGCAAGGCGGTGCGAACAGCGCCAATCAGATCGCTGCGCAGGGTGCGATAGTCGGCATAGAGCCGCACGGTAATGTCGCGGTCCTCCTTCCGGCTTTCCTCCAAAATTGACAACGTTTGCCCAGACAGCAGGTTGTCCGCCGACAACAGCAGCATGAACCGCTGATATTCGGCTGGATCGTGCAGCTTCGCCAAGTCGAAGCTGTCATGGAATTGCCGCCCGTCCGCGTAGCTGTAGAGGCGGATTTCAAGGTAGTTCGATACCAGCACCCATTTGGTGCCCACGTTGTCGCTGGCATACTCCCACGCCTGCTGCACCGGGGTCTTGGCGCGGCCGGGCATAATGGCGTCAAGATTCTTGGTCTTTGCGCCCTTCAGTTCAAACGGGGCGATGATCCGGCGTTCGCTTTTGGAGAAATTGCCGAAAGCAAGGTCAACCGATCCCGCCCCAATCTGCGCTTCGACGTCTACAGTCCATTGGCCGCTATCGTTGAAATCCTGATAGCCCAGCACTTCGCAAATGATCCGCTGTTTGAAATTGCCGTGAAGGGCCGTTTCCTTTTGAGTCTCGATCGAACGGTCGCGGATAGTGTCGCCCCACTGCCGCAAGATTGCCAGCTTCGCAGGATCGGACGCAGCAGCATGGGCGATATGGCGTTTGATTGTCTTGGTATTGAATAGTTGCACGCATCACCCCCTGCACGGGGACAAGGCTTAGCAGCGGGTGCGGCTGGACGCCAAGAGTCCTAACTTGGCCCGTCACCGGGCAAGCTCTGCATGGCCGCTAGGACTTTGGCGACCAGCGCCGGATCGACCGCCGAGCCGGGTTTGCGGATCGCGGACCTGCTGTCTCCCGTGGCCCGGATCAATTCAGCCTGCCGGTGCTGTGGGACGGTGCCGTAGCTGGTGAACGTCGTCAGCACGTCGCTATGGCCCAGATTCTGGCTCCAGGCCTTCATTTCCTCGGGCGTGAGGTCCAGCGTCATAGCATATCGCACCAGCATATCGCGGAAGCTGTGCGGATTGTAGTAAGGCAAGTCTGCACCTTCGAAGGCTCGACGGAACAGGTCGCGGATCGGCCCGCTCGATGCCCAGCCGTGGCGAGCCAGGCCTTGCGGCTGGAACCCGCCGCCTTCGCCAAGTCCCATGGCCGTCGCCGGGAACAGCGGATCATCCGGCCCCCACAGATGTTGCTCGCGCAGTTCGGCGATCCATGCCGTCACGATTTCCAGCGCATCTTCGGAGACCGGCATGAACACGGTGCGGAACGACTTGGCGAACTTGGTCGCAACGGTGCGAGCGTCCTGTTCGACGAAACCGCCATCGAGATTGACGTGGCCAAGCCGGAAGGTCGCCAGAGCCATGACCCGCGCGCCCGTGATCGCGGTGAAAGCCACCAACGCGCGGTCGCGCCGTTCCAGTTCAGTGGCGACAGGCATGGCGGCGAGGACGTGACGGACCTGATTGAGCGTAGGCACGGACTTCTCGCGCCGGGTGCGGGCGATCGAGGCATCCTTCTCGCTAAGGTTGAAATAATCAGCGTCGGCATAGTCCAGCTGCGATCGGAAACCCGGTTCGCGCGCGAGCCATTCGAAGAAGGCTTTGAGGTCGCGCAGGGTGGATTGCACCGTCGCCTTGCTCAGCTTCTCGCCGGAACGGGCGTTGATGCTTTCGCCAAGCCGGCGCTTGAAGGCCATCGCCTGTTCGCGGTGAAACCGCTTGAAGTCCTTGTGCCCGGTGCTGGACTCGAAACGGGCGAGCGATGCGGCGACGCGATCGACGGTCGCCGTATCGCGACCCTTGGCTTCGGCCAGGAAGCGGAAATAGTCACGCTTCACCCGTTCGTTCGATGCGTTGTGTTTTGCCATGGTCTAGCACCGCCTTTCGGAGTCACAATCAAGGGAAGGATCGGTCTGCCGACTTAGGCTTGCCCCGCCTTCCGCAAACTGGACGGCGCAACCGGGTATCACCTTGGCAATATCGGCCTCGCGCACGCGCCTATGCATGATCGCTTCGCAGCTCTCGCACAGGGCGCGCAGGTTGCCGCTGCCGGGCCTCATGGCCACGAAATCCACCATGCCGAGCGCGGGGCGACGGGGGCAGCGGCAGCGGAAGCAATAGAGGGTGCCAGGCGGGCACGGACGCTTCCGGCTGGAGTTGCGGTGGGCGAGGAAGTCGCGAACGGCCGCCCCTTGGAACAGGGTCGGCCGGGCGTTGTCGATCGGCTTGAGGCCATCCCGCTGCCAGTTACGCACCGTGTTCTTGTGTACGTCGCAGCAGCGGGCGAGTTCATCGACATTGTAGCTGCGATGCTGCTTCACCCGATTGGGATTGGCCCGGCGAGCGGGCATGGCGATCAGGCCTGCCCGTTGATCAGCGCGTGGAGGCTGTCTGCCGGGATGACGACGCGGCCCCCGATGCGCTTTGCGCGGAGCCGGCCAGCCGCGATGTGATTATAGATTGTGGTCCGGCCCAGACTGGAAACGTGGCAGGCTTCGCGGATGCTGTAAGCGATCTTCGGCAGGTCAGGTTTTTCGGACGGCATGGAAACACCTCGTTACTGGCTGAACGAGGCCAAACATCGGCAGTCGAAAATCGAGCGAATAGCGGACGCGAAAAATTGGCGAATCGAATCGGCGTTACGATTTTCGCTTTGCCCCAGCACCATCGCGGCCGTGCTCGCGCGCTAGGTCAGGCCAAACCCTCAGGTTGAACCCGCGCTCGCTGAGTCGACCAGTGAATTTCGCCAGCGCCGCCTTGCGGAAATCTGCTTTTGATCGCCGCTTCTCTTGGTCGGCTGAAAACTCCTGAACTAGCCACTTTCGGCAATCCCGCTCGCCGGTCGTCGTCGATTGTTCGATTGCGGGTACCATCTGCTGATCGGCAAGTGGCGCAGGCCAGCGATCAAGAATGTCCCGGCGAAGAAAACGAATCTCGTCTGCCCCATCAGGCCACGTCATAGATAGCCAGCCCTCTTGGAGATTGAACACAAGTTCCGGTGTGTCCGGCGACAGGCCACCCCTGAAGCGCACGAGTTCCTCCCAAGCGACGGAGACACAGGTGCAATGCTTAAGCGCGGCCAGTCCGAAATCGCGCACCGCACCGCAATCGCACTTCGCGTAGGTGATCGCGGTGTGCAGCCAACCCAAAGCCTGCGTGTTGTATCTGCACACTCCATCGGTCGCGACCGGATCGTCTTCGCCTTCTGCGCGGCGAAAATAGCCCATTCTGGCCAAAGCAAGGTAGTCTCGGGTCGCAATCCAGGCCAACGCCTTCGGAAAAGTCCAGATCGGCTCCTGTTTCGCCTCGGGGAGCGATATTTCGTGCCAGGCCCAGTCAAGCGTAAGCGCATTTTCTAACACATAGCGCGTGCGGATTCGGAGGCAGTCATACATTGCGATCCATTCGTAAAGATCGCTGACCAGCCCTTCCCACCCGTCGATCTCTTCTGCACCTTCCAATTTCAGCAAGCTGTAGAGCGCCCGGAACCAATGAACAGAACCAATGGCAAAATCTTGGAGTAGATCATGACTTGGCGGAAAGGTGGCTAAAGCATAGTTCAAGCCAGCCTCTTCGCGATCCCATTGGTCGGCAATGATCTGGCATATGCGCGCAATGGGCGGCGCGTACTCATACGGCTCGGTTTGCAGTCGCAGTATCTCAAAGGCATCGCCGCCGCTGATCCACTTAGGCTCAGGAAGCCAGTCGCGCCCAGGCTTCTGGGGGTCTTTCGGGGACAATGGAATGGGCGAGTTCGAAACGCCATGCTTCGCCCAATGCTCGCGCAATTCGATCAATCGCTTTTGCGCTCGACCCAGTGGGTCTGCGCGCATTGCCTCCGTCAGAGGATTGATTCTCTTGGTATCGTCGCCCAATCCGCTTCCCTCGCGGCACCCATGTGAAGCGGGGAAACACGTGGGATGCGTGCTTATCGGCTGGCCTGCCTATCCCCGGATCGCAGCATAAGAGAACAGACCGGGAATATTCAATACGCAGCGCCCGGAGAGCACCATAATGTCGGGGAAAATAGGCAGCGAAAGATCGGGGAACAGCAGACGGATATTTACCCCGCCTTCTTCCCTGTCAGCGGCACGACATTGCCCGAGCCAGCGGCTCCGCTCGCACAGAACCGCCCCCATGCTTCCATCAGCTTCACCCGCGCGCCCGGTTGGCCCGGTGTACCCAGATACGTGGTGCGGCGATAGGCGGCCTGCACCGCGTCAGGCGTCTTGTGAGCCAGCGCGGCTTCCACCACGGCATCGGGAAAGCCTTCGTTCGCGGCCCAATCGGTCAGCGCAGAGCGGAAACCATGAACGTGGAACGGCTCGCTCATGTCGCGCAGCACCTTCAGCAGCGTCATGTCCGACATCGGCTTGCCGGTCGCACCAGGGAAAACGACATCGGAATCCACCAGCCGCAGGGCATCGGCCTTCGCCAGCACCGCCAGAGCCGCGTCAGACAATGGCACCATGTGCGCCTTGCCCCGCTTCATGTGATCGGCGGGACTCGTCCACAGACGCCCTTCAAGGTCAAATTCGGCCCAGGTCGCCAAGCGAACCTCTTGCGAGCGCGCGCCGGTCAGGATGAGAAGGTCCAGCGCCAGCCGCCCGAAGGATGGCTTGCGCCGCAACGCAGTAATGAAACTGGGTAAGGCGACATAGGGCATGGCCTTGCGGTTTTCTCGCGCCTTCACCTGCCGGGGCAGGCCGCGACCTGCTTTCAGGCTGCCGTTGCCCGATGGGGCTTCGCGCGAACGCCAGCCCTTGGCGTGGGCATAGTCGAGCACGGCGCAAATCCGATTGCGCACCTGCCGTGCGGTTTCGGGAATCTCCTGCCAGATCGGCGTCAGCACAGTGATAATGTCGGCGGCAGCGATTCCCCCGGTGGGCAATTCGCCCAGCTTCGGGAAGGCGTAGTTTTCGAGACTGGCGAGCCACTGGCGGGCATAGACAGCGCTTTTCCAGCCCGCCTCG
>ENA-ORXF01002803-ORXF01002803.1-marine-metagenome-genome-assembly--contig:-NODE-2803-length-10190-cov-5.410066_pt1 | contig 10190 bp, 13 predicted proteins | sample MGYA00237864_ERZ511476 | MGnify/ENA primary metagenome ERZ511476 (study PRJEB26306, sample SAMN06343908) | marine metagenome | isolation source: coastal waters | place: Atlantic Ocean: West Antarctic... | reverse complement strand
AAAAAAAAAAAATAAAAAATAAAAAATTTAAAAAATAAAAAAATTAAAAATTAAAAAATTTAAAAATAAAAAATAAAAAAAAATATGGATAATATTTTTCAAAAAGAGGAAAAAAAAAAAAATACTTTAATAAAATATTCAAATTATAAAAATATTCATAAAAGTAAAGATTTAAATAAATTGAAATCTATTAAAAAAAATATATTAATTGATAATAAAGATTTTGATAAAACACATATAATAAAAAATATAGATGAATTAAATAAATTTATTGATAATATTGATAATATTGAAAAACTTTTAAAAATATCTTTAAAATCAGATAAAAATAATCAAGAAATAAAGTATAAATTAATTAAATTTCAAGAATCAATTAATAATGCTAATTCTAATTATAATTCTTTTAAAGATATATTTGATGAATTAAATAGTGACATTGTAAATATTGATTTTAATTCAATTTACTATGGTAATGAAAATACTTCACTTGAGTTAATAAAAAATCTATTTATTAATACAACTAATACAACTAATAATTTAAAAATTAATATTAATTTTAATAAATTAGTATTAGATGATACACTTAAAAAAGAGTCATATGATAAAATTATTTTAAATGATTTGTATGATAAAGAACAAAATAATAAGACATTAGTTATTCCATTAAAATATATTAATGAAACAAATTATATTTTATATGACATAATAGATTTTAAAACATTTATAAATAGTTATATATCCTTTTTAAATAATTTTAAGTATTTTAATGAAGATGAAAACGAAATTTGTAATATATTTTTATTTATTAAAATAAATAATATTAATCGAGTTTATAAGTTATCTAAGGAGAATGATTATTTAAAAAACTTTAAAAATTTTGAAGATAAAAATATTAAATTATTAATTATTGGTTTTAATAAAAAAGATTATACTCGTGTAGAAAATAATTATTTAATTCATCTTTATAATCTACATAAACAATTTAACGATAAAAAAATTATACAAGTAAAAATAAGAGAGCCACCATATGATAATACAGATGTATTTGATAAATTATATAAAGTAATTGACGATTTCGAAGATTTAAAAGATTATGATAGTTTTATAAAAAAAACAAATGACCTCGACTCTGAATATCATAATGAGATTCAAGGTCTAAAGTCTTTTAATTCAGAATTAGCAGCAATGGTAGAAAATAATGCTATGAAATGGACAGATTTAACTATAAATAATGAAATACCAAATAAAGCAATACTCGATAAAAATTCAAAAAAACTTGAATCCCTTAAAAATAAAATACCTGCTAAATGTAGAAAATTACGCACTGAATTACACTCTTTTTTTAATAAGTATGAAATAATACTAGGGAAAAATGGGCAAACAGCGGATAACACGAAAGCTTATAAGGACGAAAGTGTAAAAATAATAGAAGAAATGGATATTATTCGACAAATTATTGACCAATTCCCTAGCGACATACATACACATTTTACTGATTTAAAAAATGACTATTATAGACTTAAGCAAGTTAAAAATAATCATAAACAGCAAGGTAAACAGCAAGGGAAACAGCAAGGTCAACAGCAAGGTCAACAGCAAGGTCAATATTTTTAATAGATATTAATAATCTTCAACAAGAGATATAAACATTTTATAATAAACAGAATTAAAAAAATATATAATTAAAAAATATATAATAATAAAAAAATATAATTAAAAAAATATATAATAAAAATATAATTTTAAAAATAATACATTTAAAAAAATAATACATTTAAAAAAATAATACATTCATATTATAATATGAATAATATGAATAATATTAAATGTATTATTTTTGATTTTGACGATACAATCATTTTAAGTGAACAAATGAAATTAGATGGCTTTTATAATATATCAAAAGAATTTGGTGATATTGGTATAGAGTTTTATAATGAAAATATCGATAAAAAAATGACAAGATTTGAATATTTTAAAAATTTAAGTAATCATTTATATATATATTATTTCCAAAAATACATTAATGTGAATATGGATTTAACAAGTGAAACGATGATAAAAAAATTTACTAATAATGTGTCAAATGAATTAAAAGATTGTGACGAATTGCCGAATGTTAAGAAATATATAGATTATCATTATAATAATAAATATAAATTATACATATCATCTAAATCGAATAAAGAAGATATTATAAATACATTAAAACATAAAAATTTATATCATTATTTTAATAATATATATGGATTAGAAAACACTAAAATCGAACATTTTAATGAAATTATAAATAAAGAAAATCTTAAACCAGATGAAATACTGTTTTTTGGAGATAGTTGTTCTGACTATAATATTTCAAAAGAAATGAAAACTAATTTTATTGGGATTTTAACAGATAGATATGATTTAAAAAATATAGATTGTAAGAAAATAAAAGATTATAACGAATTATTATAATGATGAAAAACATATTTAAATATATTATTTATGTTTGATATTATTAACATATGTCTTGTTTAAAAAAATATAATGAAATTAATAAAAATAATAATTTAATTTCTATTCCAAATAATGTAATAGACGCTAAATTTATAAATGAAAATATTATAAAAAAAATAAAAATTACTCAAAAATAATATTAAAAATAATGTATAATGTAAATTATATAAAAAAAAATCTTTACATTTACAATTATTTTTTCTATGTCTTAATTCATTAAGTTTAGAAATCTCATTTTGACAAATTTGAATTAAATTATCAATATGAATGTATTCGTCATTTATTATATTTTTTTTATCTATTAATTCAACATATAAGCAACTAATATCATTATATGGATAAATTCGAAAGTATAAATCTAAATTATTTTTATTTTCATTAATTATAAAAATTTTACCAACATATTTAATATAATTTAATATATATAATGAATCTTCATTAAATGGAATTGTCAATATATTATAATATTCTAATCTCTTTAATATCTCCATTTTTGGAATCAATAATAATTTAAAATTTTTAGATGAAATTATAAAATCTTTTTGATATATATCTAACGATGTTTGATCTAATAAACATAAATTATCTAGATTTATTGGATTAATCTTATTAATTAATTTTAAAATAGTATCTTTATTTTTTCTTAATTCTATATAATTTTTGATTGATAAACCCATTAACAAATATAAATAAATTTTTATATTTAAATAAATTTTTATATTTAAATAAATTTTTATATTTTAAAGGATTCATTGGTGAAAAACATGGATTTAACTAATTTATATTATTGCATGGTGGTGATGGGTATACCTTTAAAATATAATGAAAATAGTAATATACCTTCATATACATTAGATAAATAAAAGAAAAAAATAATTTAAATTTTAATGTTTTAGCTGCTGATTGTGAAGGATTTTGGAAGTTTTTTGATGAGAATCCATTTTTTATAATGCTTTAAGATTAATTATATTTGAAGCAGATTATCCAGATAAATGTAATTATAATAAAATTAGAAATGCAATAAATACATACAAATTTAAAGAAATATTGACAGGTCATCAAAATGTTTATATTAAAATATAAAATCAAATTATTTATATTTTATATTGAAAATATATAATGGGGAATATTTGTATGGAAGATTATTATGAAAAGTGTTATAAAGATTGTTATAAAGATGATATTATTATTAAATATGATGATGATTATGATGATATCATTAAATATAATATAAAATTTAATGATATAGACAAAGATGTAAACATATGTAACTTTCAAAAAAATAAAAATATGAGTGGTTTTATAAATATTTAATTAAATTTATTTTATATATGTTAACATTTATTTTATATATGTATTTTTTAAATAATTTTATTTTATAAAAGAATAATATATGGCATTATTTAATATAAAGTTAAATGTTTTGGATAAATATAAATTAATATTAAATGATATTATTTATCTTTTAACTATAATTATTGTATTTCAATATTTATCTATTTGTGCGAAAATTAATTTAAAAAATATATTTAAGAATGGGTTATTTAATGACACATTTATTTCATTTCTTATATTTTTAATGATTGGTATTATGGTTTATTATTTAATTGTTATTGAAATTATTAATATATATTAATCATTTAAAATATTTTCATCTTCACTGTCTTCACTGTCTTCACTGTGTTCACTGTCTTCTTTATTAGAAAAATTGATTTGTAATGTAATTTCAATTAGTTTTTTTGAATATAATATTTCAAATTCATTTTTCATTTTATTAATATTATCGATTCCATTTTCTATTTGAGATATATTTTTTATTAATAATTTAATATCTTTAAAATTATTTTTTTCTAATAAATTATCAAAGGTTTCTTTTAATTTATCTTTATATTTAATCTTATATAAAATATTTAATATTTCATTATGATCAAAATATGGATGATAGTCTTCATTCATATATTTTTTTAAAATATCAATTAATTGGAATAAATCAATATTATTCTTAAAAATAAATGCGATTAAACCTTTTTGAAATAAATCATTTATTTCTTCATTCATTAAATCTAATTCATTAAATAGTTTTTCAATTAATTCTTCCATTTAATTTTTATTTAATTATTATATTAACATAAATCAATTATTATTTAAATAATTTTAAAAATAATATTTTATCTTTAATATAATGATTAAGATATGGTATAATGTAAGAAATGGTTATCTTATTAAATATATATATAATAGTGAAACTGATGAATTATGTATAACAAGACAACCATATAATCGATTAAAAAACATTTCACATTATAATGAAAATTGAGTATAATCATTGTTTATGTGGATTCATCATTTGGTGTTTCATCAAATAAGATATTAGTATTATTTAAAAATAATAAGAAACTACACAAAATTATTATTATAACAAAACTAATAATAAATAATCTATCTTTTTCAAATAGTTTTGCAAGTATAGGTAAACCATTAGGATATAATGATATATAAATTATTAATAAAATTATAATAACTAATAAAAATACTAGAGATAATGCAATATATGTTGAAATGCTTATTTCAAAATTCATTTTATAATCCGGGTTTATGTCATTAGAACATGGTGATTTATTATATTCACAATAATCTGATAAATTACATTGTTTATCTATATATAAGTTAATTAAACAAGCAACACTTGAAACCATTAAAATTATGAAAATTATCCCTATTACGATAACACCAGGATCTTTAAAAACTATATTGGGAGTTTGGTGATAAAGATACACTAAAATGATAATCAAAATGCCTGTTAAACACCAAATTATAATAGAAACATATAAAGGAATCGTGTCGGCAGAGCGTGTATCCCATCTTATTAATAATTTAGATATAATAGTATAATTAAAACATCCATCTGCATCAATATATGGATTAAGATTATCAAGTCTTTTTTTTAATTCAGTCGGATTTGTATTTTCAGGATCAATAAGAACAAATTGTTTTAATTTTTCGATTACTTCTAATTTTGTATTATATTCTGGTGTTCCTGGAAGTGGATTCTCTTTATTATAGTGATCATATATTTTTAGTAAATTTTTTTTTATATTTTCTTTTGTACATTTATTATCGTCAATTTTTTTTTTAGAATTATCATATAACATTTTGAAAATATATAGAAAAAATAAGGCAATAAATATAAATATAAATTTAATCCCGTGAATCCCCATAAAATTACCCAATACTTTAAATGGATCATCAAATAAATCATTTTTTAATAAAAATATCATAAGGAAACAAATCATAATAATAAAAAAATATCTAAAATTATTATATTTTTCATAATTATTCTTCGAAGAATCTGTTATTAAAAAAAATATTATAATAAATGGTATAATAAAAAACGTTATTAATATTTTTACGAAATTATCTTTAAAATAGTTATTATCTTTAAATAAGTCAAATAAAAAATTATGTATATACTTTGTATATAAACGACTTTCATAAATTAAATATACAAAAAATATAAAACATATTATGCTTTCAATATATGAATTTAAAATAAAATCTTTAGGAGTCAAATTAGGTATAAATGTTGTAAAAAACATAAAAATAAAAAGGTAATTAATATTTGGTAACCCTTCAAAATCTAATTTCTTATAAGAATCTTCATTAAATTGAAATTTGTTTGGTGCGTTATACCAGTGATCTGTTAACTCCTTATTATTAATAAAAAAAATATTTTTATAACATATAAAAAATGATAATATAAAAAATATTATCCAATTATACAACCCTTTCCAATCAGTAATTTTATTTCTTTCCCATATTTTCAATTCAGGATTTTGAGGGTCTTGAGGGTCTTGAATAACTTTGTAGTTAGAAACTTTGTAGTTAGTTTTTTCAAAAACATGACCTATATCAAAATTATTGGCAGACTCCTCAGTCGGAGTATATTCTTTGTTTGTTCTTAAGCCATCTAATAAATAAATAAACAAAATAATTGAATAAAATAAAATATACTTTATATAATCTTTATCATGCAAAAATTGTAAACATATTATTAATCCGATAAGTATAAGTAATGTAAAAAATGTTAATAAGTTATAAATATATTTTTTTGTTCCAAAATTTAAATGAAATATTTTTAAAATAAAAAAAATAAATATTATAAATAAATTAATTTTCAAGGGTTTCATATATTATAAATTATAATAATATAATATATGACAGATTTGTATAAATATACAAATGTGAAAGAACTAAAGATTAAACACTTTAATACAAATAACAAAATTTATGTAAATAAAGAGACTATTAATGATAAATATGGATTTTTAATATTATATACACCAACGTGTGTACATTGTATAAATAATGTATATGTTTTTGGTCAATTATCAAGTAGTTTTCCTAAATTTAATATTTTTGCATATAATTTACACGATAATGATAATCGTAATTATGAAATATATGATTATCTTAAAATAGATAGTGTGCCAAAACTATTCTATATTACAAAAAATGGAACCTTAGAAAAATATAAAGGAAAACTTAATTACGATGAATTATTTTTTTTTATTTGTAAAAAATTAAAAGTTTAATTTTCTATAATTTTAAATTTATTTGATAATATTTATAATAATATTTATTATAAATATTTATAATTGATTATTAAATATTTTAGAATTAAACCAAATATAATATGGGATATTTGTTTAGATTTATACTTATAATTTCTTGTTATGAACCAGTTGTTATTTATATTTTTTTTTTGAATCTTTATCTTTATAAACTGCTACATTTATATTTTTAAATTTGGATGGTGTTCCTGGAATACAGCTAAAACACAAATTTTTTTAATTTTATACAATCATTTTTCAGATTCACATGTATCAATTGATTTTATTAAATTCTCTTAGATCATTAATTATATTATTTTTATCTATAGTTGGGTAAATTGTATTATTCTTTTCATTAAATGTTATCAGGTAATTTGTTTTGATTATTTTGGAGCATCCGTTTCAGCATAATTAATTTGATTATTAATAGGTTTTATATATTTATCTGGAATACCCGTTTTTTGATTTAAATCACAAATTATTTTAGTCATAAATAAATCATAATCTTTTATAAAATAATTCGTAGATAATAATTTTTTTTTACCATATTTTTTATATTTATAAAATAAACTTTTTAAAAAATTATTAAAACCATCAATATAATAAATATTATTTATATTTGGAATTTTATATCCATATTGTCTGTTATTTTTACATTTATTAGATTTATTATTTATTACTATTAATGATAAATCTAATATATTAGATGCTTTAATAAATGAATCTAAATTATGATTTTGTATATTATTATCATCAATTTTCTTTATGAAATAATTAATAAAATTTTGATAATTTTTAAATTTGTTAGGTAACTTACTAGTTGACTCATTATTTGAATCATTATTAAATTGGTTTTTATTCAAATTATATAAATTATAGTAATTATTATCTATTTTTACTAAAAATTTTAATTCATTACTATTATAATTATTATTTTTAATTTTTTGAAGTATAGACATATTCTCTTGATTATTATTAAAAGATGAATATAATATAACTATTAGTAAAATTAATAATAATAGTTTCATATATATTAAAATTATATTTTATCAATAATAAATATAATGAAAATAACAAAAGTTCAACTATATTTATTATTTGGATTTTCTATAATATTAACTTTATTACAAATAAATGCTTTTTTTAATTTATTAGGCTTATTTATTACTTGTTTTATTATTTCATATAACTGTTTTAAAGATATTAAAACATCCATCAAATATGGAATATTTTTAGTAATTGTGTTATCTTTAGTAAGTATTTTATTAAAAGTAAGTAGATATACATTTGATAAAAAAGATATCATAACTAAAGAAAATTTTAATATGGAGAATGCAAAAGAAAACACGGACATCGCAACCAAAAAACAAAACCAGTTAAATAGTAATAAAGAAATTCAAAAACAAAATCCATCCGGAGAGATTCCTAAAGACACATCGGAAAAAGAAACCATCGAAGACACCGAATCTGACAATAATCACACTAAAACAGATACTTTTACAAATAATGAAAGTAATGAATTAGATAAGTATTTAGATAATATTGATATAAATGATACAGATGAGAAATATCCTGATACGAGTATTATTAAAGATATGTCACCAGCACAGGCTCAAAGAGAACTTTATAAATTAATAGATACCACAAATTTATTAAAACAAACAATGACTGAAATGACACCAATTATTAATGAAGGTAAAAAAATAATGAAATCAATCGATTCATTAAATTTATTAGGATAAATTTAATAGGATAAATATTAAACATAATGTTTATTAGGAGAAATATTAAATATAAATTTATTAGGATAAATTTATTAGAATATATCTTTATAGTTTTATTAGATTATATCTTTATAGTTTTATTAGATTATATCTTTATAGTTTTATTAGATTATATCTTTATAGTTTTATTAAATGAATAGTTTTATTAAAATGAATAGTTTTATTAAAATGAATAATTTTATTAAATGAATAGTTTTATTAAAATGAATAGTTTTATTAAAATGTATAATTAAATTCTTTTTCTAACAAAATTATATATATGAAAATATTAGTATATTTAACATTTTTATTATTTATATTATATTGTTGTTATTGTTTATTTAATATACAAGAAGATTTTGATTTTAATAGTATAAATTTTTTATCTAGACCAAAAAAAGAAAAACAAATACAAAAACCAGTAATTATAAATAAACCAAAACAATTAATTAAAATGTATAAACCAACATTAAGACCAGCTGATTTAAAAAATGAACATAAAGTCAATGTTTCTAACTTACAACCAGTTGGTAATAAATTATTTAATAATTTACAATGTAGATTATTATCAGAATGTACGGATGATTATCAATTTACCGGTGCTGTATTTGATGGGGTAAAATGTCAAAATCAAGTTGAAACAAAAAATGCAACAGCAATTGCGACTATTAAAAATGGGTATATTAGTCATATACATATAATTGATAAAGGTAATGAATATATTAGTTCACCATTAATATCAATAATAGGGGGCAATGGTGAAAATGCTAAAGCAAAATGTATAATTGATGAAAAAAATAAATGTTTAAAGAAAATTGATATAATTTCACGAGGAAGAAATTATACTTCAACACCTACAATAGTAATTGAAAAACCTAATAATAATTCTAAATGTAAATTATGTTGTAAATGATTTAGAAAAAATCAAACATAGTTTTTTTTTTTGCTGGTTTCTTTTTAGCACGAGTTGATTTTTTCTTAGTAGCAGTAGTGGTTTTTTTCTTAGCAGTAGTGGATTTTTTCTTAGCACCAGTAGATTTTTTCTTAGCACCAGTAGATTTTTTCTTAGCCTTTTTACCACCGATTGCCTCTGGTGACATTGTATTTGCGTTTGTGTTTGCGTGTGTGTTTGCGTGTGTGTTTGCGTTTGCGTTTGCGTTAATGACTGGTTTAATATAGGGCTTTAGTTTATTTACATTTGACTTATTAAGTATATAAACTTGGGCGTTTGGATTATTCTCAAACATAGGTTTTTTTGATAATCTAAATTCTTTTGTACCATCTTCCAGGGTAATTGTATGGACAAATTGTGGCAATT
>ENA-ORXF01002802-ORXF01002802.1-marine-metagenome-genome-assembly--contig:-NODE-2802-length-10197-cov-3.504743_pt1 | contig 10197 bp, 9 predicted proteins | sample MGYA00237864_ERZ511476 | MGnify/ENA primary metagenome ERZ511476 (study PRJEB26306, sample SAMN06343908) | marine metagenome | isolation source: coastal waters | place: Atlantic Ocean: West Antarctic... | reverse complement strand
TGAGGGCAGTAGTACAAGCGATCTATGTAAGCGCCCTCCTCTCCCAATAAAGTTTCCATTTTGTTATGAATTACCTGTAAACCAGACTCCGTTAACTCGCCTCTAGCAACAACTGGCTGATTAGTTACGACTACAGTTAAGATTCCAGATGCATTTATTTGACGAATTGCTTCACTAGCACCATTGATTAGCTCAAACTGCTCAGGGCAAGCCAAGTGATTTACTTCTTTATTAATGGTGCCATCTCTATCTAAAAAAATCGCAATTTTTGGGGTCTCTTCCTTTAACGCTTTGACTTTGCCGACCTTAATATCCATTTCAACTTTGGATAAACGACTCGGTGTACCCATATCTTTAATATATTCAGTAGATATATAACCGTAAAGCTTCATGTCATATTCCAACATAAGTGGGAATAAATTTTTTGCAATATCCGATTTTTCAGAACTAAAGGTGATTTTCTCCAGCACGTCTTTATTGAATATATAAACCGCAGCATTGACTAAGTTCTTTCGCCATACCTTGTCGTGAGGATATGCATGGATTTTTTTAACCTTAAGATTGAAGTCGATCTCAACCAAGTCTGAATCATGCGGATGGTCATTAGGGTGAAGGAATATAGACGCATCACCACCCTTTAATTGATGAAAATCCCAAAACATATCCAAATTTAACTCAAAAAAAGTATCACCATAAACAACTAAAAATTGTTTGTCTAAAAAGGGGAGCGCATCGCCTAAAGCACCTGCTGTACCCCTAGGCTCAGTTTCAGATATATATTGAATAGAGGCACCATACTGAGACCCATTCCCAAAAAAATCTTTGATAACTTCCTGCTTATAAGAAACTAATAACTTAATATCAATAATATCATAGCCAACACATTGCTCAATTATATGTTGCAATAGCGGCTTCCCTAGGACCGGCATCATCGTTTTAGGCAAACCCCCAGAGATTTCTTTTAACCTTGTTCCCATACCACCCGCTAAAATGACCACCTGTCTCATCATATACCTACTTGTGACACAATTTCTTTAATAGCCTTCTGTATCGCCTCCAAGGAGGACATCTTTGGAGACCAACCTAGATTTTTCAACTTATCAACCGAATAGAAAAAACGAGGCACATCACCAACCCAACCCCTATCACCTTGCTGATAATTAATTATGGCGCCTGGATACACTATTTTTATAGTCTCCTCAGCAATCTGACTGACAAGAACACCATCGTCCATTGCTCCAATGTTGTAGTAATTCATTCCGTTCGTTGTATTAAAATTAATAAAAAGCATAGCCCCCACCAGTTCACTAACGTGTAAATACGTCTTTTGTTGTGTGCCATTACCTAAAACTTCTAACGTAGCCATGTCTATTTTTAGTTTATTAACAAAGTCCAAAATAACTCCATGTGTTGCTGGCACGCCAACAACATTAGGGAATCTGTAAATGCAGACTTTATCAAGAAAAGATTCTAACGCAGAGCTAATCAACGCCTCAGAAGCTAATTTCATAGCCCCGTAATTAGATATGGGCATTAGAGGGCCAATATCTTCGTACAACCGGTTTTCATTAACGCCATAAACGGCAGAACTCGATGAAAAGTGAATAATCTTACAGCCGATTATTTTCATAATCTTCAAAGTAGACACTGTTGACAGAAAAGTGTCATTTAGGTCAACATCTATATCCGCCACACCGGCAGGGATATCAGAATTTGCAGCTAAGTGCCAAACCTCATTCACTATTCTGCCATCTAACACCTTTACCACCTCATCAATGTTATTGATATTTAACTGATGGAATTCAACCAAACTAGTATCAAGGTGATTCGTTGAACCTAAGGTCAATCGATCTATAACGATTACATCAGTGTTATCAATTAAAAGCTCTTTGATTAAAACACTTCCAATAAAGCCAGCACCGCCTATTATTAAACTTGTCATAAAGTTACTCTATCAGATATTATTTTTTTTATTTTCCTTGAAAGAAAAAAATCTATAGGTCCATATAAGAACCTCGGGGCCTTCGACATCATCCAAAATAGCGATAAGCTAACTTTAGAGCTAAGAAGGGGGTAAATATAACTGCTGTGCATCTTTCTCGCCAAATAGTTATAGAAAAAATGACTGCCATTTCGACCTTCTAATGGGGAATCAGGAAAGGTTACATGATAAGTTAATAACACTTCCTGTAAATTGTGAAATGTACACCCGTTCTTAATAAGCCTTAACCACAACTCCAAATCTTCAGCTTTGTGGAATGACACATTATATGCTCCGAATTTAACGAACAGCTCAGATTTTAAAATAACTGATGGGTGAGCAATTCCAGTTGAAAAAAGAAATATATCCCGTATTTCATTATGAAATTCAGGATATGTCCTTATAGTTCCATTATTGCTATACGTTAACCATGTGCCTAAAATATCTACTTTAGGATTGTTTTCAAGATAATCAATTTGTTTTTCAAAACGTTCAAGGTGACAAATGTCATCACTGTCAATCCTAGCGATATATTTAGATTCACAAAGGCCGATTCCCTTATTGAGGGAAGCCGGAAAACCCAGCTTTAATTGATTAAAAAATAACTTTACTCTATTATCATTTTTTTTATATTCTTCGAAAATTTTCGAATTCTTATCTCCAAACTCTATCACAATGATTAAATTGTAGGATAAAAATGTCTGATTTAATATTGAATCAAGTGACCTTTTTAACAAGATAGGATTTTCATTGAATGAAGTCATAACTACATTTAAAAGCACTTAAGTTACAACTTTATCGCATATGTATATAAACCACCAACATGTATACCAAAATTATCTAAAAGTGTCTTAATTTTTAGATAATTATTACCATGGCCTATAGTATCTAAACCAAAATCATGAATACTCATACCATTCAATTTTGACAAATACTTTAAATCATTCATAGAAAAATAATTTATATGCCATCTAGGCAACCAAAAGTGCTTATCTCTGAATTTGGGAAAAAACCTTCTTATATCGTGTCTATTTGGCACAATATTAATAAAAATACCACCTTTCTTTAAGCTTTTTGATACCGACTTAAAAACTTCAGCTGGGTTCGCAACATGTTCCAAAACATTGTCCATAATAATCACATCGTAATTTCCAGCATCTTCTTTAAATGTTTCATTTTTAACATTTACATTATACTGTTTACTGTAAGCATATCGTTCAAAACTAGGTTCGAACCCACAATATTTTAAAGTTTTTTTGCCTAATAATAGATATCCTAGCCTACCAATCCCTGAACCAATTTCAGCACAGTTAATAATTTCATCTGAGTTAGTATTTAATTCAGGAAACTTATTTTCAATTAAACTTACAATCATATGATGTCTAAAATGTGTTGCTGTTATATCTACATCTTTAGTCGTAACATCAAGACTAGAACTTGTGTCTTGCGTAATATTATTAACAAAAACATGCTTACAAGAGCGACACTTACATATCTCAAACCCATCAAGGATATTTAATTTAGTTCGTTTTCTGCCTTGGCAGACAGGGCACATTCTTATTTTATTCATAGTAGATCTATATAAATTTTCTGATAATTGTTAGACATTATTTTAGCATCAAGGTACTTACTTACCACTTCCGAACAGTCCCTTTTTAATTTAATGTTCGGGTTATCAGTAGCAATATCATCAAACACTTGCACCAAATTTTCTAATTTTGAGTTGGAAAATAAAAGTGTATTTTCCTTAGCCATATTATAAATTTCGACATGTGGATCAATGTCTGAAAGAATCAATGGCACGTTAGCAGCACAGGCTTCCAAAACCGCATTAGGCATCCCCTCTGCTAACGAAGAAGATATTAAGTAGTCCGAAATTAATAAATATTGCACCACATCTCCAACATTCCCTAATACCTTAATCGATCTATAACCTGCAGTTAGCCTAACACATTTATCTGTTAACGGGCCGCCACCTAAAAAAATCAAGACATCACCTTCGACAGAGCTAGACTTCTTGAACGCATCAATAATTGGTAAAGGATTTTTTCTAAAAGATAGATCACCTATGACAGTAAATATCCTTCCAGCCGGGTTAGGCTGCAACTCACTCAACAAGTCTAAATTCTTAACGAGTTTAAATCTATTTTTATCGATACCATTAAGAACAAAAGGTATTTTATAATTATGCTTTCTCAATAATAGATCAGAAATAGACCTTGATACAACTACTGGATGGTTGATTTTTTTGAGAATTTTCAAATGGAATTTTGCAATAAAATAACCAACAATGACACCATATTCCATCGAGTAATCATAGAAAGGATAATTTCTAAGCGTACTGACCGTTGGGATGCCAACACTTGCGGCAATAACATCAGATCTAATCCCCTGAGAATGAACAATATCAATTTTATTATTCAAAATATAGCTATTAATAGTCTTCAAATTCTTAAAAAGGCCATTAACTCTAGAAAATCCAATAATTTTTATGTCAGCATCTATATTGTCGATGAATTCGGACTCACCCTTATGATGAGACAAAGCAATTATTGTCGGATGAAACAGCTCTCTATCTAAATTCTTTACAATATACGAAAGTTGATTTGTTGGACCAGTATTAGCTAAAGAACTAACCAAATATAATATTTTAATCATTAATTAATCTATTTTTATATACGTTTATTTTTCATGGTGACATAAATCCAAACAAAGAAAATCAATGTCATAAAATTAATATAACTTGAAAAAAACAACTGGGGATCCTTTAAGGTATAAATCAATATTCCACCGTAGGCATATATCATGTTAAATTCACTGCCTTTAAAATAATAAATAGCTAAAATAATAATCGAATACGTATAAAAACCATAGAATAAGATAGTCATAAAAAAAGACCCATCAGCATTAATTTCCTTTTTAAAACCTGTGTGCTTGATATGTGAAATTGGTTCTCCAAAAAAATTTTCTGCCATCAGCATATTCAAATGGAGACTTTTTGTTATGCTGCCAGAATCGTCACTAATTTTCACAAATAAGGAATTATTATATTCCGACGATACCATTTCATTAAATATTAAAAAACAAAATAATGGAAAAAGAACAACAATCAAAATTATTCTAAAACTTGAATTGAATCTAAATAATAAATGAATTGTAAAAATAAAAAATAAAACAAGATAAACTGTAAATGAACCCGATATAAGCAAATATAATAATAAAATAACTTTTAAAATAAATTTAGCTCGAATTTCAACATAATTCACTAAGAAGAATGCTGGGAGAACGAGCGCTGCTCCAATGTGGGGATCAAGTGAGAATCCTGCGACACCAAATAACGTAAACCCAAACATAGTGTAATGAAGGTGCTGAAATATAGAAACATATAAAGGGAAATAGAAATTATGAGAAAGGTTACTATCTTTATTAAGTTCTTTAAGTGGTAAAAAGTTCCAATCATTTAGATCAATAACTCCAGAAGCAACTAAAACCCAGGAGAACGTGCCCAATATTGCTATCATTGATACTAGCTGAATATAAGGCTTAATCAAGTAGTTCAGAATGTTTTCTTGAGCAATAATTAAGCCCGAAAAAAATATTAAACATGATAACGAAAATAATAATATACTCCGGGATAATATCGGGACCATATCGGAGTCAACATTAAACGCGGTATTAATATATTCTAAAAAATAAATAGCGAAGAGAGCAACTACTAAACAAAAACCTTTATTACTATATAAGATTGGAGCTAATGTAAATGAATTTTTACTTAATAAAATTCCCGTAAAAATAGTCCCCCATATCAATATTAAACTAACAAATGTAGCATGATAAAATGGTATATAAACCAAAAACAACATTTCATCTAAAACTGTCATATCAACCAATATTAGATGCATTAGTGTAATGGACAGCATAGGCTTATACACAGATTCAATGTACTTAGTTTGATTCATATAATATAAATCCACTTACACTATCAATGATGAATAAACCAATCTAACAGCATCATAGTAATTTTTCTTGGTGAAGGTTTTCACAACATGCTTATTGAGAGTAACAGATTTTTTCTTAGCAGCTGCATAGTTTTCCATTATTTCCAGGATAGATCTGGACAAGTCTTCAGGATCGATCTCCCGAGGTTTTTCTAACCTTAGGGTAGTTGGGTTCACTACAACGCTTGGAACAATCTCGCCAGTTAAGTTGAATAACTTTTCATTTAAGCTATTTAATGGCTTGAGCAGAGTCCCACAGTCAAGCTCGACCACCTCAGGGAGTCCATCTACATCCGCAGCTATTACCGGAGTACCACACAGCCCTGCCTCAATCGCAATAATACCAAGTGGTTCCCTAATTGACGGAATTACTAACACATCCAAACTACTAATAAATTCGATTGGGTTTGAAACACGGCCGATCCAACTCACATTTTTAACGCCCTGTGACTTATTTAAAAAATATTCTTTTAACGGACCATCGCCTGCAATTTTAAAATCGACAAGGGCTCTCGGAATATTTTTTGATGCCTCGATTAATATATGCAACCCTTTAATAGCATCAAACCTACCTATAAATCCAACGGTGAATTTTATATTAGGCTTATTCTCAACAATATGAACATTCTCAAAGCCATAATAAATAACTACAATTTTTTCTTTCAAAATGCCAAAATGACTATTTAAAATAATTTTACAAGCGTTCGAGTTCGCTATTATTTTATCAGCATGGCGTGCATTAGATTTGAAAATATTTTTATTGGTAGCACTCCATGCCATTCCATGTTCATGAAAAACCACATTTGACGGGAACATAATGACTTTCAATAACAAGTTAATTTTCTTACTAACAAGCCCATTATGAAAATGGATTATATATTTACGAGAAAGAATAAAATAAAAAAACATAAACCAATTTAATGCATTAAATCGAAGGACATTATAATTTTCAACATCATAATACTCTTTATCAATTTCTCGAGTACCGTACACCCTTTCTAACGGAAGGCCCTCCTGACGCAAATAATCATAGTAAGAAATAAATGCAGTCTGAACTCCACCAATTCCAGATAAATTAACAAAATGAATAACTTTCATTTTGTTAATTCCTTTAACTTAGAATAATAATATTCGTAATTATCTATAGTTGAATTATTATTAACAATCTCCATTGCATTTTTTCTTAACACATCACTACTGATAGATAATGATTCAACAACATTTGCTGCGAAGAGATCCGAATCTAACGATGAATACAACCCACCGACGCCGTATTTTATAGTTATGTCCGTAACGCCTTTCATCAAATTTGCAACTACCGGAATACCACAAGCTTGAGCCTCCAGCACTGGAGTCCCTAGTCCCTCAAAGTATGTTGGGAACATAAATACATCAGAAAGTTTCATGTAATCATCTATATTTTCAATAAATCCGCTTTGAAGGTCAACCCTATCTCCCAGGCCTTTACTGAAGATTGCATTTTTTAACTCAATAAGAGACGAATCACAATCCACATTTCCGGCCGGACCTGCCAACAGTAACTTATATCTGTATGGCAATTTCTCCAACACTTCCAACAGAAAAATATGGTTTTTTCTCTTCATAAAACTGGCACAATGCACCAGTACAATATCTTTATTACTAAATTTTGTGAATTGTGTTCTTAAGGCATACTTGACACAAGAATCCACAGGGAAAAATTTATCTGCATTAACTGGGTTAATACGATGCCAGATATTCTTAATTTTGTATTTAATACAAACATCGTTCAATTGCTTTGAAATTGCCACTGTTAAGGAATTTTCTTTTTTAAGAAAAAAATTAGTCACCGTCGAAAAGCCAAATGGGTATCCAGGATTATCCACAACGTTACACAGCTCTCTAATAACTGGTTTCCCCTTAAAGCCAAAGTACAAGGTAATGAAAACAACTGACCAACTACCTCCAAACGTATGTACCAAATCAAATTCTTTATATCTTTCTCTAACGAATTTATAAGAATAATAAAACTCTCTAATTAAGTTGAATAGAATAAAAAATGGTTTTTTAAACTTATTAGCACCATCAATATCATAACGCCTTCCGATTCTGTAAACATCATTATAATATTTATTATCTTGAAATATCACAGAATTCGCCACAACAAAATATTTTAAGTCATATCTATTTTTTAGGAATTTATAAGTATTTTCCGCCCTAAAACCGGATCCAGAATATTCAGGGGAATACTTACTAGAAACTAGTAAAACATTTAGAGTCACCGCTGCATACCTTTATAGAGTTTTATGATTTCTTTATCTGTTTTTGTTACGTCGCTCTTTGATCCAATAAAATAGAAAGCTGAGGCTGTATCAAAAGAACCAGTTTTATTTATTGTTAAACGGTCAAAGTACTTAAGTGGAAACACTAAAAGTGACACACCTAAAGTGAGCATTCTTCTTATAACAATATTTTCTGTAAAACTGGTGAAAAAACCACGGACAGACCAAGCTAATGCCATGCCAGAGCCACAACATGGGCCAGAATCAATACGTTGAAAATTATTGAACAACCTTAGAGTACCAAGATGTGTGAAACGAGTGAAATCGTATTCCCTCATATGGCCTGATTGCATAAATGGTATCTCTGAATAAACCAAACCAGTGCTCTTAAGTACCCGATGAACTTCACTTACAACTCGGTAAGGATCTATGACATGCTCCAATACTGCTTGAATTATCACGCAGTCGAACGTCCCTTGTTCAAAGGGTATGTCATGTCCATCGCAAATTATATCTGTTTTTGGTCCAAAGCTAACATCAGAACTGACAAGAAAAAACTTCTCATTTTCATAGATCACCTCCATGCCTTTTCCAGAGATACTTCCGCCTATGATTAATATTTTTGAGAAACTAGGCAAGTCTTTAGCAATTAATTTAAAATTTTCTTTTGCAATAAAATTAGTCCCAATATTTGGTACGCAACCTAAGAGGAAAGATTTTATGCCACTTACCTTCAGATCAAACGTTGTATCTTCTTTATTTACAAAGCTATTAATATTGAACAAACTATTTTTTTCATTGATCAATATAGGAATACCATCTATGACCGGGAATTTTTCATGACAACTATTGCACAATATTGCCAATTGGCTATATTTAAATCCATTTTTACAAATTGGACATTGAAGGTTTTTATACTTTTCCGGTGTATTCATATCTATTTTTTCCTGTGTCAGTAACCTATATTATAAATAAACCAAATACTTATATCCAAAACTTTCATTATTTCAATTAACAAAACAATACGTTAATTTTGGAAATTATTTCCGATTTATACAAAAATATAAAACTTATTTATAATAAAATATTGAAAATATCAAAATTTATATTTTTCAATATAACTCAAGTGAATCTTCCATATATAGCTTTAGAAAGTTCCTCTACTTCGCCCACAGGTCTTTTTGTAGCAAAATGGTTCATCCACAAAGTACCACCATCAGGATTAGCCAACGTTAACGGTCTGTCTTCCTTTACAAGCGCTCCGTGTGTAATTAAATATAAATCAAATCCATAACTTTTAAATTTATTAAAAATATCAAAATTGTTTTTTGAATTAATTAAAAACTCTATGATAAAGTCCACATCTGTATTTTGTAAAACATTATTACCACCTGACAAAACCTCTAATTCTGCCTCTTCAACATCTAGTTTTATTAAAGTTTTTGAAATGATATTATGATCCTCGTAAAAGTCATCAAGTGTACTACTGTTGACTTTTACGCTTCTACACTCTTTACTATCAAAAACGCCACCACTATCTTTAAAACGGTTTACTTTAGAGGCAATGTCGGTATATTTCAGACCTGAAGTAGGAATGAAAAAATCTATAAAACCGTTAGTCGCAGATAGTGCTATATTATATGCTTCAATATTTTCAACGGTTCTATTTCATAAACTTGGTATTTGATATAAGAAATTTCATGTTTAGATAGCACTTGGTAACCAACTTTAACCCATTTTTCATAAGCAGGAACATAATTTGTTCCTAAAAAACTATTACATTTTCTACAGAAAGAATTGTAACCAATTCCACCTTGTCTAATTTTTCCTTTTGGTTTTGATTCTAGTGAGTTTTCAGATTTAAAATATTCTTCAAAAGGTATAGAGGTATATTTTGTGTTTTTATTATGTGTCACTTTAGGAGGAACATGTTCAAATGATAAATCAGTCCTTAGCC
>ENA-ORXF01002798-ORXF01002798.1-marine-metagenome-genome-assembly--contig:-NODE-2798-length-10212-cov-3.331130_pt1 | contig 10212 bp, 8 predicted proteins | sample MGYA00237864_ERZ511476 | MGnify/ENA primary metagenome ERZ511476 (study PRJEB26306, sample SAMN06343908) | marine metagenome | isolation source: coastal waters | place: Atlantic Ocean: West Antarctic... | reverse complement strand
GCCTCGGGCGCGCCTGCCAGCACCATCGCGCGGATCGAGGCGGGGTCTTCCGAACGGGGATTGTCATCGGTAACGATGACATGGTCGGCCATCGCCGCCGCGATCCGCCCCATTTCGATGCGCTTGCCCTGGTCACGATCGCCGCCCGCGCCGATCACCACGATCAGCCGCCCCGCCGCATGGGGCTTGAGCGCCGAGATCGCCGCCTCCAGCGCATCGGGGGTATGCGCATAATCGACATAGACCGGGGCACCCTGCGCCGCGATCACCGCCCGCTCCAGCCGCCCGCGCACCGGCTGCAACCGCGCCAGACTCTGCAGCGTCTGCGCGACATCGCCGCCCGTGGCGATCACGAGCCCCGCCGACACCAGCGCATTGGCCGCCTGATAGGCACCGATCAGCGGCAGGGTTACGCGATGCGTCACCCCCCCCGCCTCGATCACCAGCCCCTGCCCCAGCAGGGTCGGATGCCGCTCGACCAGCTTCAGGGTCGATCCGCGCGTGCCGACCGTCACCAGCTTGTTGCCGCGCGCACGGGCCAGGTCGATGACACGGCCGCTCTCAACGTCATCCGCCCAGACAACCGCCGTGCCGTCCGGCGACAATACCTCGGAGAAGAGCCGCATCTTGGCCGCGAGATAGGCGCCCATATCGCCATGATAATCGAGGTGATCGCGCGACAGGTTGGTAAAGGCCGCCGCCGACACCTCCAGCCCTTCGGTGCGATACTGGGTCAGGCCGTGGCTCGACGCCTCGAACGCCAGATGCGTGACGCCTTCGCGCGCCAGTCCGGCGACATTCGACAGAAACGTTACGACATCCGGCGTCGTCAGCCCCGTCGACACGCTTTCGTCCGACGTCGTGACCCCTAGTGTCCCGATCGAGGCGGCGTGATGCCCGGCCATTCGCCACAACTGCCGCGTCATTTCGACGCAGCTCGTCTTGCCGTTGGTCCCCGTCACCGCGACGCTGTGCGCGGGAAAAGGCGCAAAGAAACGCGCCGCCAGTTGCGCGAACCGTGCGCGCGGTTCGTCATCGGCGATCAGCGTCGCGCCCTCGACCACGACGCCGCGGCGCGCGACGATCGCGATCGCGCCCGCCCGCACCGCATCCGCGATGTAATCCTCACCATTGACGCGCGCGCCCTGGAACGCACCGAAGATGGTGCCTGGTGCAACCTTACGGTGATCGATCGCGAAACCGGTGACCTGCGCCGTCTCGGTCCCGCCGGTCAGCGCCCCGAGCTTCATTCGGCGGACCCCGGCGGCTGGTTCTTCGCCCCCGGCTCCTGCCACAACAGCGGCATCATGTCGCTGACATCGATGTCGTGACGCATATCGGGGATCACGCCAAGCAGCGATCCCGTCCGGGCGATGGTGCGGCCGACGACGGGCGCTGCGTTCCAGGCGGCGGTCTTCCAGCCCCCCGTTTCCTTGGTTCCTTGCGGCGAATCGAGCATAGCGAGCACTACATAACGTGGCGCGTCCATCGGGAAAGCCGCGACGAAGGTCGCAACGTTGCGGCTGCGATCATATCCGCCGGCCGACGCCGCCTCGGCAGTGCCGGTCTTGCCGCCGACGCGATAGCCCGGCGCATCGCCCTTGCGCCCCGTGCCGCGCATTACGACCAGGCGCAGCATCTCGCGGATCTTCGCGCTCGTCGCCTCGCTGATCACGCGCCGCCCCGCCGCGGCATGCCCCGGCGCGACCTTCATCAGCGTCGCCGGCCGCCATGTCCCGCCGTTGACCAGCGCGGCATAGGCACTGGCGAGCTGCAGCGGGGTGATCGCGATGCCGTGGCCGAACGCCGTCGTCATGGTCGTCGTGCGCGCCCAGAAGGTCGGCCAGATCGGATGGCCCTTCTCGCGCAGCTCGATATCGGGCTTGGTATCGAACCCCAGCTTCTTGAACATCGCCTGCATCCTCTCGGGACCCAGTTCATCGGCGACTCGCGCGGTTGCGACGTTCGACGAATAGATCAGGATTTCGGGCATCGTCAGCCACCGCTTGGGATCGCCGCGTTCGTCGTGGATCGTGAACCGGCCGACCTTCAGCGGATGCGTCGCGTCCCAGCGTTTGGCCGGGCTGCCGACCACACCGGTATCGAGCGCGGCCGCCATCGCGATCGGCTTGAACGTCGATCCCAGTTCGAACACGCTCTGCGTCGTGGCATTGCGCAGTTCCTCGGGGCTCGACATGCCGACGCGGTTGGGATTGAATGTCGGCAACGACGCCATCGCGATGACTTCGCCGGTCTGCACGTCGAGCACGACGCCGCCCGCACCGCGCGCCGAGAACGTCGTCATTGCGCGCGACAATTCGCTTTCCATCGCGGCTTGCACGCGCGTGTCCAGCGACAGCGCGACGGGGGTGCCGTTGCTTGCGGGATCGAGCAGCCGCGCATCGAGCACGCGCTCCATCCCCCCCATGCCATGACCCTCGCGCGTCAGATACCCAAGCGCGTGCGCCGCGAGCGTCGACTGGGGGTATAGGCGCTGCGTCTCGCGCGCGAAGACGAGTGCGGGCTCGCCGATCGCATTGACCTGTTCGACCAGCGCGGGGCTCGCGCGGCGCTGCAGATAGGTGAAGCTGACGTTTTTGGTGAGCTGGCCGTAGAACCATGCCTGGTCGCCGCGGTCGGGCATCAGCGCCGCCAGCCTGGCCGCGATCTCCATCTTGTCGCCGAGCACCTTGCGGGGGTGAACCGCAATCGTCCATGCATCGATGGTGCGCGCCAGCGGTGCGCCGTTGCGATCGACGATGTCGCCGCGCGCGGCCAGTGTCGCGACGCGGGTCTGTTCGTCGGTACCCGACAGTGCCGCGAGCATTGCCAGCCGCGCGATCACCACCACCACCGCCGCCGCGAAGAGCAACATCAGCATCATCAGGCGCGTGTGCGCCGTTGCAACCAGCGCATGGCGCTGGCTGCTGCTGACGCGTTGCGCGACGGGCCGGGCGACGAGGACGGTCAACGCACGCGCGATTCCGCCCGCGCGCTACGCAGGATCGATCCCAGCGTGTCGTCGGACAGCAATTTCTTGTCGAGCATCGCGACGGCTTCGGGGCGCACCTTCGACACCGCGACTGCGGCGCGCGCCGTTTCGGTCAGCTTCGCGAGCATCGGCGCGCTGCGGGACGCGGCGACCGGCTGGATCACGGCCTTGCGCGCGGTCGGCATCGCCTTGGCAACCTGGGTCAGGGCGGGCGCCGCAGCGGCGGCGGCGGGGGTCGCCGGCACGTTGAGCAACCCGTTCGGCAACGACGGAACCACCAGCGAGGCGGTCTGGATCGCGCCCCCCATCGACGTCACATCGACCGACGCCAGCGCAACCTCATCGGGCAGGAACTGGCCGGCGGTCGGCGCGGCGAGCGCGAGCGTGTCACCGTTCCAGCGTTCGAGCTGCGCCAGATTGGCACGCGTCTCGAATTCGGTCTCCAGCGCGCGGATGTCACGCTGCGCGGCGTCGATCCGCCCGTTGACCGTGTCGAGTTTCTTGCGCTCGGCCGCGACCTGCAGCGACACGAGATAAAAGCCGAGGACGATCGCGACGCAGCCGCCGAACCAGCCCACGCCCTTCAACCGATATGCCGCCGTCATACGCTCAACTCCTGTTCTACCGGGCGGTCCCACGCCGGGGCCGCCGTCCGCACTGCCATTCTCAACGTCGCCGATCGCGCCCGCGGATTGCGCGCGATCTCTTCCTCGCCGGCGCGCACCGCGCGCCCGACCCGTTCGAAACTCGGTGCCGTCGCGACAACCGACGCCATCGGGAGATGCCGCGATCCCCCCGGCGCGTTGCCCGACCGGTCGCGCAGGAACCGCTTAACCATTCGATCCTCAAGGCTGTGAAAGGTTACCACTGCGAGCCGCCCACCGGGTTTCAACACCCGCTCCGCCGCCGCCAGCCCATCGGCAAGCTCGCCCAGTTCACGGTTCACATGGATGCGGATCGCCTGGAACGTCCGCGTCGCGGGATCCTTCTTGTCGTGCGGTCGATGGCCGAGCGCCTTGCGCACGACCACGGCGAGCGCGCCGGTTCGCGTCAGCGGGCGCGCCGCGACGATCGCGCGCGCGACGCGGCGGCTGCGCGGTTCGTCGCCATAATGATAAAGGACGTCGGCGATTTCCGCCTCGTCGGCCTCGTTGACGAAGTCGGCCGCACTCATCCCGGCCTGTGCCATCCGCATGTCGAGCGGCCCGTCGGACTGAAATGAAAACCCGCGCGCCGCCTGGTCGAGCTGCATCGACGACACGCCGATGTCGAACACGACGCCATCGACCGGTGCGTCGATCGATCCATCGAGCCGCGAAAACTCGGCTTCTACCAGCGTCAGCCCGTCGTCGCCCGCCGCGCGCCCGGCCCGGATCGCATCGGGATCGCGATCGAATGCGATTACCCGGGCGCCCGTCGCCAGCAGCGCGCGCGAATAGCCGCCCGCGCCGAAGGTCGCGTCGACGATCGTCTCTTCGGGCGCTGGCGACAGCGCGGCGATGACTTCGGCGAGCAGGACGGGAACATGGGAGGCGTCGGGAATCACAGCGCGATCCCCTTTTCCTGCGCATAATAGCGGCACGCGGCGATCATGTTGCGCGACAGGCCGGGCGTTTCGACCAGCGTCTTGGGATCCCATATCTCGATCGTGTCGAGCATCCCCCAAAAGAATGCGTGCTGCTCAATCCCTGCGTGAAAGCGCGGATAGCCGGTCATGATGAACCGCCCCGATCCGTCGAAGGGCACTTCTTCGCCGTTCGCCAGATCGCGCTTGATGTTCTGATCGACCTTGCCGTCGGGGCCACGCGACAGCTCGAGGCGATGCGCCAGCTCCGCTTTCAGCGCGGCGCGATAAGCAGGATCATAGGCGACGAGGCAGGGGTGATCCTCGTGCGCGGCGATGATGATCGTGCCGCCGTCCTTGCCGTCGGCGCGCGGGGAATTGGCTGCCAGCGTCGAGCGAAGCGCATTGGGGATGGCGACGCGACCCTTGTCATCGACAAGAGCCAGTCCACTCCCCTGATAATCGCCCCGTTCTGCCACGCCGTCCTCGCCACAGGCGCGCAAGACCCCACCCATTCGAAAAGCAGCCGTCGCCACGCTCCGATTTTGCCCATGCAAAAGGTGAAACTTGCCCTGTTGATTTCTTAGGTATCAACAGCCTGTTGGGGATGCAACGGGATTGTTGGGGAAATCAGGGGAGATCACGCCTATCGAGCGCAAACAGGCCAATTTCACCGCGGGACGAGCAGCGGTCTGGCCGCCGCGACGCGCCGAAAATACAGGGAATCAGGCCGGTGATGACGCGCGTCCCCGAAAATCCCCGCGGCTGATTGCCGCATATAGTCACTTGAGGGCAGCGGAGGCCGTGTTGGTCGTTGCGGGGGCGACGCCGAGTTCCGCCATCGGCTCGGCGGAGGCGCCGACCGAATTGCCTGCCGCCATCGTCGCGACGACATCGGGCTGCGCGGCCCCCGCCGTGACGATCGGCTGTTCGCGGCTCGCAGAGCCGATGATCGCTGACGCCACGACGATCAGCAGCACGACCGCAACCAGCCCGATCAGTCCGACCTTGACCCGTTGCGACGTCGATGTGGGATAGCGCGCACTCTTCATTCGACCCTGAAAATAGCGCTAATGATGGTAAATGTCGATCCGGCCTTACGTCAGCCCCTTCGCCGCACGCCATTCGGGGTTGTGGAGGGAAGAGAGGTAGCGGAAGCCCGTATCGCACAGGATCGTCGCGACGCGGCTGCCCGGCCCCAGATGCCGCCCCAGCCGGACCGCGCCCGCAACGTTGATTCCTGACGACAGGCCAAGGCACAGCCCTTCCTCGTCGAGCAACCGCTTGACCCAGTCCCAGCCCTCCTGATCGCCGATGCGAAACTGCGTATCGATCGGCGCGCCTTCCAGATTGGCGGTGATCCGCCCCTGGCCGATCCCCTCCGCTACCGACGATCCTTCGGATTTCAATTCGCCATGCGCGTAATAGTCGTAGAGCGCCGCGCCATGGGGATCACTCAGCGCGATGCAGATGGTTTCGTCATGCGCCTTTAACCCCATGCCGACGCCTGCGAGCGTGCCACCGGTGCCGACCGCGCAGGTAAAGCCATCGACCCGCCCCGCCATCTGCGTCCAGATTTCCTCCGCGGTGCCCATGATGTGCGCACGGCGGTTGGCGATATTGTCGAACTGGTTCGCCCAGACCGCGCCGGGCGTCTCCTCCGCGATCCGGCGCGAGGTGTGGACGAAATGACACGGCGATGAAAAGGGCGCGGCCGGCACGAGCACCAGCTCCGCCCCCAACGCGCGCAGCGTATCCATTTTTTCCTTCGACTGAGTGTCGGGCATGACGATGATCGTCTTATACCCCTTGGCATTGGCGACCAGCGCGATACCGATGCCGGTATTGCCCGCCGTCCCCTCGACGATCGTGCCACCGGGTTGCAGCACGCCGCGCTCCTCGGCATCCTCGATGATGTACAGCGCCGCGCGATCCTTCACGCTGGCACCGGGATTGGCATATTCGCACTTGCCGTAAATCTCTGCGCCTGCCGCCGCGCTGGGTCCGGCGAGGCGGACGAGCGGGGTGTTGCCGATCAGGGCGAGCGTGTTGGGTATAATCGTCATACTCGAACAGATGGCGTTCGCACGGTGGCGTGACAAGCAACGAAAACCTCGCCTGCCGATGCCTGCGCCATCATCGCGCGCCATCTGTATAAGTCAGGGAGGCGAGAACCGGACGCGCGCCGCAGACGATACTCGAACTGACACGCCACCGTCCGGCGCGTCGAGTGGCGCTGCGCTCAACGTTCCTGTATTGTTCCCGGCATGAAACCCGTCGCCGAGTCGCTCCCGCCCCGCCCGTTGCGCTGGCTGTTCCTCGACCTCAATTCCTATTTCGCAAGCGTCGAACAGCAGTTGCAGCCGTCATTGCGCGGGCGGCCCGTCATCGTCGCGCCGATCGGCAGTGACACGACCGTCGCGATCGCCGCTTCGATCGAGGCGAAGCGCTTCGGGATTTCGACCGGCACGCCGGTATGGGAGGCGAAGCAGTTGTGCCGCGACGTGATCGTCACCCCCGCCCGCCACGACCGGTATGTCGCGTTCCATGACGCAATCGTCGCAGAGGTATGGAAGCATGTGCCCGTGACGAAGGTCTGCTCGATCGACGAGATGGCGTGCCGGTTGCTCGACAACGAGAACGACCGCGAGTCCGCCATCGCGCTTGCGCACCGGATAAAGGCGGGGATTCGCCGCCACGTCGGCGACCGGCTGACCTGCTCGGTCGGGATAGCACCGAACCGACTGCTCGCAAAACTCGCCTCCGACCTGCAAAAACCCGATGGGCTGGTCGTCTTCGAGGCGGACGATCTGCCGCATGCGCTCCACCCCCTTGCGTTGCGCGACATTTCGGGGATCGGCGCGAAAATGGAGCGGCGGCTGGCGCAGCAGGGGATCAACGATATCGGCGACTTGCTCGCGCGCCGCCCGCGCGATGCGGGCACTGCCTGGGGCGGGACGAACGGCGACCGGCTCTGGTACCTGCTCCACGGCGTCGACCTGCCCGAAAAGCCGACGCAATCGCGCACCATCGGCCACAGCCATGTGCTCAGTCCGTCGAAACGCGGCGCCGAGCCCGCCCGCCTTACTGCACGTCGCCTCGCGCTGAAAGCCGCCAGCCGCCTGCGCCGCAAGGGGTATCGCGCGCGCCTGCTGGTGCTGCACGCAAAGTTCGAGGACGACAAATCTGCCTTTCGCACCGCGATCAAATTGCCCGCGACCGAGGACAGTTTCATCGTGCTCCAGCATCTCGATCGCCTGTTTCCGCGATTGCGCGCGGCGGCGGGCGCGCGACGCGGCGGTTTTCGGTTGCGCATGATCGGCGTGACCTTGTGCGAGATCGAACCGGTCGCGGGCGAACAGACGTCGCTGTTCGCGCATCTCGATCCCGACGATCCACTGGCGCGCGAAACGCGCGGGCTCGCGCTGTCGCGGGCGATGGACCGGATCAACGAGCGCTTCGGTCGCCACGCGGTCAGCGTCGGTCCGCTCGACGGCAGCCGGATCGATCGGATCGGCACCAAGATCGCCTTTGGCAGAATCCCTGACATGGACGAATTTCATGAATGACCCCGCCGCGCACGGCGCATCGCAGCATTAAAATGAATCAAGTAATCACAGCCGCTTCGGCCGCAATCCGGCTTTCGGTCTTGACGGATATTGCTGCATGCGCGAAGCGGCTAGGCGATATGAAGAGCCCCCTCGCCCTCGCCGCCACTGCCGCGCTGATTACGCTGGCTGCCTGCAACTCTCAGGCGCCGGAGGTCGTGGATGCCAATCCAGACCCCATGGCTGCCGAACTCGCCAATCGCGCGCCCGTCGAATTGCCGCCCGCGATGAAGGCGGACAAGTCGATGCGCTGCCAGCCCGGCAATATCCTGCTTTATGTCACCTTCTTCCAGGGCGACAAGCTCGCCTTCGTCCGCACGGAAAAGGGCGGCGCGATCAATCGCTTGACGGCCGAGAAGGCTGGCGATCCGCTGACCGCAGCGGGCGGCTGGAAGCTGACGGGCACGCCCACCAGCGCCAAGATCAGCGTTCCCGGCAAGGCGGATTACACCTGTAAGGGGTAATTGCCGTCACACGGTGAACGACCATCAGGGTCGGCGTCGATGGCGCCGGCCCTTTTTATTGTCATACCCCCTGCGCCCCTTTTCTCCACAGCCGCGTTTGGGCGTCGGGGCGCGACGAACTGCGTTTTTCGCCGTCGGCCAATGGGCGGCGATATGAGGGGCTAGGGGACGACGCCGTGAACGAACTCGATGATGTGGCAGGATATCAGAATGTCATCACCGGTGAACACGGCGAGGCCGAACCGGGCGCAGTCCAGGTAAACGCGGCGTCCTCTCCCGAACTCAAGAGCCTGCTCGGCGTCGCGGTCGGCACGCTATCGATCGCGGCGCTGTATTTCGGCAAGGACGTGCTCGTCCCGATCACGCTGGCGGTGATGCTGTCGTTCGTGCTCTCACCGATCGTCGCGATGCTCCAGCGGCTCCGGCTGTGGCGTGCGCCCGCGGTGATCCTGACGGTCCTCGCCGCGCTCGGGGCGCTTGGCCTGGTGGGCACGCTGATCGGCAGCCAGGCCGCCGCCCTGTCCGCCAACGCGCCGCAGTACGCCAGAACGATTGAGGCGAAGGTTCAGGGCGTGCAGGGGTTTGCGGTTACCAAGATCGCCGCGCTCACCAAACAGCTCGGCTCGTCGAAACCAGCGACGCCCAACGCCGCCACGCCGACCGTCGCTGACACGCGCGCGGCGACCGGAGCGCAACGCGCGGTGCCCGTTGAAATCGTTGGCGCCGATACCTCGCCGCTGTCGATCGCACGCACCGTCCTGTCACCGATCCTTGGCCCGCTCGAAACCACGATCCTCGTGCTGATCGTCGCGATCTTCGTGCTGATGCAGCAGGAGGATCTGCGCGACCGGTTCATTCGCGTCTTCGGATCGAGCGACCTTCACCGCACCACCCGTGCGCTCGATGACGCGGCGGCGCGCCTGTCCAAATATTTCCTGTCGCAGCTGGCGGTAAACACCAGCTTCGGCGTCATCATCTGGCTGGGGCTGTGGTTCATCGGCGTTCCGTCGCCCGCCATGTGGGGCGTCATGGCCGGACTCCTGCGCTTCGTCCCCTATATCGGCTCGTTCCTCGCGGCGGTTGCGCCTGCGGCGCTGGCGGCAGCGGTCGATCCCGGCTGGACGATGGCGATCGAGGTGGTCGTTCTCTTCGCGGTCGTCGAACCGATCCTCGGCTATGTCGTCGAACCGCTGCTCTATGGCCATTCGACCGGGCTATCGCCCGTGTCGGTGATCGTTTCGGCGATCTTCTGGACATGGCTGTGGGGACCGATCGGCCTGATCATGTCGACCCCGCTGACCTTGTGCCTCGTCGTCCTCGGCCGCCATGTGAAGAGCCTCGAATTCTTCGATGTCCTGCTGGGCGATCGTCCGGCGCTGACCGCGGTCGAAAGCTTCTATCAGCGGATACTCGCCGGCAATCCGGACGAGGCGATCGCCCAGGCCGAAACCCTGCTGACCAACCGCACGCTCACCGCTTATTATGACGATGTCGTGCTCGAAGGGCTCAAGCTCGCGACCGAGGACAGCGCACGCGGTACGATCGATCGCCCGCGCGCGGTCGCGATGACGCGCACGATGCTGG
>ENA-ORXF01002796-ORXF01002796.1-marine-metagenome-genome-assembly--contig:-NODE-2796-length-10215-cov-4.639673_pt1 | contig 10215 bp, 7 predicted proteins | sample MGYA00237864_ERZ511476 | MGnify/ENA primary metagenome ERZ511476 (study PRJEB26306, sample SAMN06343908) | marine metagenome | isolation source: coastal waters | place: Atlantic Ocean: West Antarctic... | reverse complement strand
TAACTACACTGGCACTACCATGCAAAACCTTAGTTCAATATCTCAGCAAGGCTTTGGTGGACAACGATCTTATAGAAATAAATTTGGACAAATAATAACTGTTTCTGTCGATGGCACAGGTAAAGCCCTTACTTATGTACCACCAGGGTTTTATCCTTCTGATATGTGGGATGAAACTACAAATACATTAAAAAAGATTGCAGCTTCTGATGATGCTACAGTAACAGATGGTGTAACTGACGCAGCTGGTGCAGCTGGTGGTGGTCTTATGGGCTACGCCCTTGGTGGTGATGTACAAGGTCAACTAAGATTAGCTAATAAGTTTCTTGGTTATCAAGGAGAAGCTACACAAGAAAGTCTTAATCTTTTTCTTAACTCAAACCCTGGTGCTGCTGCTAGGATGGGTCAGTATGAGCAAGCTATGAAGAACATGGCTCAACCAATACAGAAGATGTATCAAGGTGGACAAGTACAAGGTTATAGTAATGGTAATGTAGTTATTAAACCCTTTGGTTCAGGAAAGTTTGCTTTTTATGGCGATGATGGAAAACAGTTAAGAAACAGTCAGGGAAATACATTTTCTTTTGGGACACCTGAAGAAGCAGCAAACTATTATAATATGGACTCACCAACACCAAATTCATATTTTAATAGAAGTGATACTTCCACTGGTAGTACTCTTTTGTCCTCAGATTCATATAAACTGCCTGATCCTACTCCTGCAGTACCTGGTGCTACTGCTGCTGATGGTACTACCCCTGTAGTAACTGATCCTGGTACTTTTATACCTACTGATCCAAATCCATATTATGATCGTATTAGGCCAATGGGTGTTAATGCTATTGAACAAACTCTACAGCCTACGCAAGCTCCTGTAAATTACATACAACCAATGGCTGCTGACTTTATTGGTTCTACTGCAGGACAGACTGCACCTATAGCTCCTATGGCAGAGGCTGCTACTGCGGCAAATGTAACTCAATCTAATATGGCTACAGCTAGTGATGCTGGTCAGATGACTAATATTAAAAAAGCAGCTACAGGTGTTGGTACAGAGGTAAATAAACTATCTGCTCAGACTGGAGATAAACCTGGTGCTATAACAGATCAACAAAAAACTACTAGTGCTGTTACTGCTTTAGATGCTGCAACACAAGATATATTTGCACCTGCTACTAACGAATACAAAAGAACACTAACTAAAGACCCTATTACAGGAGACTTTACAGAGCTAGTTAGTGGTTCAGCTAATGCAGTTAAAGCAGCAGCATTTACAGAAACTATACAAGCATCTACTGCTACACCTACAGCTAAGGCTACAGTTGCTGGACAGTTAGCAATACTTATGGCTGACTTTGAAGGTGGAGAAACTCCTGCATGGGCTGCAGGTTCAATGAGGGCTGCTACTGCTGCTATGATACAAAGGGGCTTAGGTGCTTCTAGTATGGCTGGTCAGGCTATCATACAGGCCACTATGGAAGCAGCACTACCTATTGCTATGGCTGATGCACAGACACAGGCAAGCTTTGAGGCACAGAACTTATCCAACAGACAGGCAAGAGGTATGCTTGCTGCTCAACAACGTGCTGCCTTTATGGGTCAAGAGTTTGATCAAGCGTTCCAAGCTCGTGTACAAAATGCAGCTAAGATATCTGATATTGCTAATATGAACTTTACAGCAGATCAGACAATACAGTTAGAGAACTCTCGTAATGCTCAGACATTAAGCTTGACCAATCTATCAAACAGTCAAGCTATGGTAATGGCTGAAGCTGCTGCACTTGCAGGATTGGACACACAGAACCTAAATAATCGCCAACAGGCTGCTGTGCAAAATGCATCAAACTTCCTACAAGTAGATATGACTAACTTGACAAACAAGCAACAAACTGCTATGTTTAAAACACAACAAAATGTACAGGCTTTGTTTACTGATCAAGCTGCTGAGAATGCATCTAAACAGTTTAATGCTTCTAGTACTAACCAAACCAATCAGTTCTTTGCAAACCTAGCAACACAGACTTCACAGTTTAATGCTGCACAGACTAACGCAATGGATCAGTTTAACCTTAATGCTGTTAATGGACTACGTGAGTTTAACGCTAACATACAGCAGCAACGTGATATGTTTAATGCACAGAATGGTTTGGTAATAGCACAGGCTAATGCTAAATGGAGACAAGACCTAACAACAATGAACAACGCTACGCAAAACGAAAGTAACATGGATTTTGCTCAGACAATAAATGCTTTAACTGGTAAGAATATAGATGCTATCTGGCAGAGGGAAAGAGACCTTATGGATCAAGCATACAAAGTTAATGAGTCAAAGCTAGACAGAGTTGTAAGTGTACTTATAGCAGATAAGACGCTAGAGGGTGTAAAACTAAAAATAAATGAAGAAACAAAAGAATCTAATGCAGAACTTTTGTGGAAATTATTATTTTAAAATTAGGAAAATATAATGTCAGCAAACTTTAAATCAGGTCTATCAAACTATAAATCACTTTATCAAGGTGCTCACTCAGTAGACTCATCTTCTATTGGTGGTCAACTAGCAACGCAATCTGCTGAAGCATCTCAGATAATAAATTCTATTGGTAATAAATCTTCACGTAAGGGCTTAATGAACTCAAAAAAAATTTCACCCGAAGAAATAACTTCCGAAGATGGGTATATGTTTTCAGGTATGATGCAAAGTTTTAAGAGTGATGCAGAGCAAATAAAAGAAGAAGTAAAATTAACAAGCTCTAATAACTCTGACTTGGGAGGTAATACTCAAACTGACTATCCAGACTTTGATATTAGTCAAATAGAACTTGCTAAGGCTGCTCTACGTAATGTAGAAAGTCGAGGTGGTGGTGGCTATACAGCAAGGGGGCCAGTTGTAAAAAAGGGAAGTAATAAAGGTGATAGAGCTGTAGGTGCTTATCAGGTAATGCCAAAAAATATTCCGTCTTGGACTAGAGAACATGTTGGCAAAGAAATGACTGTACAAGAATTTTTAAATGACCCTCAAGCTCAAGATATAGTAGTTGAAAATGAACTAGCTAAAAACTTTGAGAAGTATGGAAAGATCGAAGATGCTATATCTGTTTGGTTTACTGGTAGACCACTTAAGAAAGCTAAAAAAGCAAATGCTTCAGATGGCAGTATAGGTGTACCAGAGTATCTTTCTCGTTGGTCAGAAGAATTTGATACCCTAGTTGAAAAGGATAAATAACTAATGGCACTATTTGACGCACCAATTCCAGGGCAATCTTTAACTACAGAGCCTAAGAATGCTCCCTTTGAAAGACCACCAGAAATTGTTAATCCTGAAGAAGCTTTGATGGTTCATCTAAAAAGACTTAATGATGTTGATAAGATGGAAGCAGTTGTATTAGCAGTTAATACTGGTATAGATGTACAAACCCTTACTCAAGGTATTCTTCGTAGTGCAGTGATGGAAGGTATTCACAGTATTGATGTAAGTCTTATTATTGCACCTGCTGTTCATAGTTTTATTGCTACTACTTTAGATGCTGTTAATGTAGAATACGATGATGGATTTGAGGATAAAGAAGAGGCTAAAAGAGTACGTGAGGCTTCTCATAAGTTTAGAATTAAAGATATGCTTATGGATGCAGACCCTGAGCAAGATAGGGTTGAGACAAAAGTAGTAATGAAAGAAGAGGTTCCTGTTGAAGAAAAACAACCAGAACCTAAAGGACTAATGGCAAGGGGATAAGTATGTCGTACTCAAGAGGTATATTAAATTCAATATACAGAAAAGAAGATCAAGAAGCTGAACTAGCAAGGTTTAATGCACAGTTACTTGAGAAGCGTAAGACTACTCTTATTCCAGCCCTAATGGAAAGAATAGGTAACTACACAGAGTCAGCAGATGAAAGTAAAGCTAGAGTAAGTCAGGCTGAACAACTTGGCTTTAGTAGAGAAGCTGCATCAATACTTGAAGTAGATGGTCAGTTGGGTATGCACTTAGAAAAATTAAGTCTAGCAGAAAAGAATAATAAATTAAATAAAGAACAACTTAAAATAATTAGTAAGACTATAGTTGATTCTGTAGGAGAAGACGAAGTTTCTGCAGCAATGAATTATATTTTACAGGGTGATCTATCTTTCTCTGGACTTACTGATGGAGCTGATGCTGCCTTACTTGCAATTTGGAACTCTGGTAGTCAAGAGGAATTTCTTGAAAAATATGGAGATGTAGCAAGGTCACTAGGAACTACACCAAGACCTGAAGTAAATCCCCTAGAGTTTACTAATCGTCCTGCAATTAATATGTCTTTATCCGATAGAGCTTCAGCAAATAGTAATATTGCAGGAAATATTGCTGCTACTTTAGGTTTAGGAGTAATACGTGATACAAGTACAGGAAATGTTGTTGGGTTTCAAGGAGACGATGCAGACCAAGCACAAATTGTTTTGAATAATGCTTTAGATGTATATGAAAGCTTGTATAATAATCCTTTACACTTTGGAAACCCTAATGAAGTTATTACTGATATAGCTAATACTATTCAGAAGTTAAAACAAAAAGGAAATACCATTACAGGTATAGCAAATAATCCTACCTTTAATCTTAACGTAGATCCAGCATTAGTAAGAGGTAACCCTAACTCCCCATCTGTTACTGAAGAATTAATAATTCCAAGACCTATTGTTGATGAAGATGATGATGATAATGCTCTTGGTTAAATTAAAAAGGTAAATATTTTATGGAAAACTACACAAATTTAGCTGTTGATGGTGTGTTCACTGAATTAAAAGATGACAAGGGTTTTAGAAGAGACCTTGTTAGATTTTTTAGTGGTGATAGGTATAACTATTCAATAGATGAAATAAAAGAAAAAGGTGCAGAAAACCTTACAGCAGAATTTGTGGAACATATGCGAAAGCAGTCTTGGAATGAAGTAACTGCAATTATGGATTACAATTATGTTGTAAATAAAGACTCTAAAAGAAAGGGTGTGGATGCCTTTGGTAGACTTACACAGGCTTGGGACTCTTCTGATAGAGCAGGATCAAGCAGTTGGGGAGAAGCTGTAGGAGACTTTGCAGAAGGTGTTTTTACAGCCCCATCTACATATGCAGGTTTTGGAATAGGAAAACTCTTTGGTAAAGTAGCTTCTAAGGGTGTACAAATAGGTGTACGTAAAGCACTTAAGGACCGTTTACTCTCAACTGCAAAAGGTGCTGCTGCTGGATTTGGAACTGAAGCTGCTATAGGTGGGGTACAAAGTGGATTTCAAGGAGAAACCAGAGAAGAAATTATAGAGGGGTTTGAGTATACAGGTACAGACTTAGCTAAAGATGCAGTTATAAGTGGTGCTGGTGGGGCTTTTTTTGGTGGTGTTGGTGGACTAGGTAGTTCTTTCTCTCAGTCTAAAAAGGCTTCTATACTAGAAAAAAGAAAAGTTGTAACAGATAAATTAGAAGACACAGCTAAAACAAACTCAACAAGTACATTTAAAAATGCCTCTAAAAAGAAATTAGCAGACGCTGCAAGACGTGTAACAAACCTTGAGTCAGTACTGGCAGCTAAGGATGGAGATAGAACTGCTAAAATTCTTAATCCACTTGACCCAGAATTAGTTAATCGTGGTGGAGAGTTACTTAAGGTAATAGGCAATCCTCAAGCTGATGGAACACTAAGGTCTGGTCTATCTATAAATACTATAAGATCTGTTACTGCTGCTACTATAGATTTACTAGATACCTTTAAAGTAAAAGAGGGAGAAAGGATTACCTCTGCCGTAGCTAGAGCCATAAGTGATCCTAATGCTAGCCCTCAAATAATAAGTAAACTTGACGATATTAGAGCTAAGTACAACCTTACTAAAGAGCAAATGTCTTTAATATATCTAGCTGAAGTATCAGAGTCAGGTAAAATACTAGCAGAGCAATCTATTATTGCCAGGGCTAAAGGTAAAAGTGCAAGCGTATTTAATCCAGACGCTATTAAAAATGTAGTCTTTGATAAAACGGAAGCAAATTTAGACTTAAAAATTCTTTCAGATAGTAATGTCTCTACTATTTCAGATCAACAAGCAATAGATGCAAGTATGGCTGCTATACGTAACTCTACTAAAAGAGGTACTTTAGGGTCAATACTTGACTTTGTACGTGATACAGATGCAATGCGTGTTGCTTTTATGACTTCTCAAATTGCTACAACAGCAAGGAACGTAACCTCCACTGGTATATTAACTGGTGTTGATTTAATGGATGAGTTCTATCGTGAGCTTGGTGGAGCTGGTAAGGATATACTATCTGGTAAACTACCTAAACCTAGAGATGCACTTCGTAGGATGACCGCAGTTTTACGGGGATTAACCTGGAATGATGCTCAGAAGTCAATCTTGCGTGAAATGTTTAGAGAAGAAATGCCTGAAGCTTACTTAACTGTATTTAATGATGCTATGCGTATTGAATTGGGTACAGGTAGTAATAGCTGGATTGCTAAGACGGGAAGAGCTGTTAATATTGCTAATACAGCTACAGATACTTTCTTTAAAGAGGCTGGATTCTTTGCAAGTATAGATCGTCAACTTTCTACTCGTGGTATAACCATGAAAGATTTCTTAGAAAAAGGTATGTCACTCTCAGACTTAGAAGATGGTGTAGTTACTAAAGCATATGATGATGCTAATAGATTTACAATGCAACGTAACTATGCAAATGATCAATCTGCTTTTGGTAAAGCTGCGAGAACTGCACAAGTTATAAATAGAAAAGTTCCTTACCTTGTTTCTGCAGTGTTTGGTATACCCTTCCCTAGATATGTAGCCAATCACTTAGAGATGATATCTGACTACACACCTATATGGGGAGAATTATTAAGGTCTATGGGTAAAAAAGGTCTTACTAGTGACCCTGTTAAAACTGGAGCTGATAGGATTGTAAGACAATTTACTGGAGCTACTATGTTATTTGCTGGGTATCAACTGGCAGCATCCAAACAAGGTGAGATAAACTATGACTCCCTTGAGACCTCTTTAAAGGCTGAAGCAGACGTAGCATCTTCTGCAGGATATGTTATTGCTCATATGTACGCAGGTGATCTTGTATACCGTTATGTAAATGGATTACCAATTAAGTTTGATGCACGAACAATGTCTGATATTTTAGGTGGTGTTAGTGACTTAAGTGCAGACTTCACCGTGATAGAAGAAATGTATAAAAGCGTTAGAGAAGGTAAAATGACAGACGGACTTCAAAAGTCCATAGGTAGTGTTGCTGCAACCTTCACGTACCCTGCAACTATTCTTAGGGATATGCAAGGGCAAGTAAATTATGAATCTGCTGGCACACCTTATGTTAAAGATGTATTTGGTATAGGTCCAAATGAATTAAAAGGTGATGTAAGTTTAAAGGGAGAAAATGCATTTAATACTCAACTCTTAGTGGGACAAGCTACTAGGTTTTTACCTGACACTAAACTACAGCAATACACACAAAGTTTTAATGGTGAGACTGATATAGATTATTACACACCTTTTAACCCTGCTCCAGTAGGTAAGATTAACCCTCTTATGAAACAAATAACTGGTATCGTACAAGCACCTCCTTTAACTGGTCTTCAAAGGGAGTTAAATGTCCTTGCGTTAGAAGAGTTTGATTTGTACAGGTCTTCAACAGAGAAAAATGCTTCTGTAGATTTTATACTTAGACAAAGACTATCACAAACAATGCCCAAAGAGTTTGAACTTTGGAGGTCTGAAGTTCAGTTAGGTGGTTTAGCTAAGGGTAAAACTTATGATGAACTTGATGATGACTACAAACTTAAAAAACAATTTCTAACTGGTTGGGTAAGTAATAAAATAAGTTCTGAAAAGAAAGTTATTGAAGGTTATCTATCAGATTACATAGCAAACAATAGGGTAGCAGCTCGTGGTTACATTAGAAATAACTACGCCATAAAAATAAACGAACTGGGTAAAGACCTCTTTAACGAAGCTGCAAGAGAAGCATCTAATGGTACGTTTGAAAACAGTAAAGACTTTCTTGCTGACTCTGAAAGTGTAAAAGAGGAATTAACTAGACGTTTGATTATGTTACAGGTAGTTGGAGATATACGTAAGACACCTGGCATATAAGAAAAACCCCTAGTGGTTAGCTAGGAGGTTAATTCTATTAATCATCATCTAACATGAAGTCAGCCCAGTCGTATGACTCACGTTTTATATCAACTCTGTGTACAGGAGCAGGTGATCTTGAAAGCAAAGCAGCCATCGCTTGACCAGCTAGATATCTTCGTGATGTCAAAGGCTTGTCTTTAAGCGGTGGCTTTATCTTTTTCTGAGTATACTTCTTAGCTTCCTCCTCAAGATTGTTTATTTTTTTGACGTTGCTCATATTCTTTTAACCTTCCGAGATTTAGAAAATAGGCCTTGTTAAAGCCCATCTCCCATTCCCTGTTATCTTTAGTCTGGGCTTGATATGGATTACCAATTTTACCAGCCTTGAAAGCTACCCTACCTTGTTCATAAGGTTTCACCTATGCTTCTCCTTCATTGTTTCTAACATCTTGTTTAGATACCACTGTGCCTTCTTCATGTCTTCTACTGGGTTACTCTTGTACCTGTGCCTGTGTTGATACTTAATCATATTACCCTGGCAGTAACTAATAAATCCCTCAACACCTAGTGTCTGCTTAATGTAATCAATACACTCAACACCACCACCCAGATTATAATGTGCGGGTTTATTGACAGCATCATAGCTGAACATGTCACCAAGGTCAAGAGTTGTTTTTCCGTCAATAGTTATTGTATCCGTGTTGTCCATAGTAGTTAAGCTCCTATATCTACGATCTCACAGACATCACCAGAACAGGCTAAAGTTTGACTACCTGCAGTGTTGTCTTCCTCTTCATACGCTGAAAGCTTACCCCAGTCAATAGCCTTTGGCATAAGAGATAGTAGATTATTATAGTCAGTTTTACCAACCTCTTGATAAGGTGCTTGCTGATAAGTATGATCTGAGTGTGGTAAAAAAGACACACCTGACATCTCATCAAAATGTTCATAAACAAATGCACCCACTTCAAACCATTCTTCTTTACGTACTGTGCATGTGATGCTTGGCTTATGCTCACAGTATGACCGTTGATACACCAACCATGTTTGAAGTTGTTCAACAGCAGACATATCATTACGAGTTACAGAGTTTGTTGGGGACTTAATAGGAAAACTAAACACTGTAGTAGCATCAGGCTTCATTACGTCAGGCTCACTAGGTACTCCCTGATCTTTCATGAACTGTGTTAGGGGGTCTTTATTGTCTCCTCTGACAGTTCTAATATAGTAATTGGAGTGCCTTGCGTGTATCCCACTGGAGGAGTCAACCAACTGCGAAACGGTTCCGGAGGGTTTGTTACAACTGATAGCAGTGCTACGAGGAATACCAAGCTTATCAGCATACTCACTATTAGTGTCCACAGCAATTCCTTTAAGGTGGGCAAGGGTCTTCTCCAATCCTTTATTCTTCAATGTCATTAATGGGTTATCCATAACACCTGTAAGTGACACGCCTAGTAGACGCTCTTCTTCTGTGTTGTTCTTCCACTGCTTACGTAGGTAGGGGAACTTAGTAAAGGTTGATTGTATAGTACCAAGTATGGTAGCTAAGCGTACCTTCTCTGATAGTGTGTCAATAGTGTCAGTTGCACGTACAACTACTTCCGTTAAGTTGCAAAATTGCAACGGTCTTAAAATTATCTCGCTGCACGGATTGGTTCCGAACTCATGATCAGTCTCACGTCTACCGTTTTTAGCTGCTTGTTTCTTAGATGCCTGGCGATTAAAGATACCACGTTCACCTGAGCCTGACTCAACTAGAGCCATCCATTCACGCATGAATGACAGACTGTCAGGCTTCTCAGTGTAGCTTACAGAGTTGTTAGCCAAGGCACGTTGCGGGTTGTTATCCCACCAAGAGCCTGACTTAGCGTGACGCATACGGTCATCAGATAAATTACTCAATGAAATCATAGCACTACGCCGAACACCACCTACTACAACTACCTCACCAATCTTGCACATGATGTCGTGGCACTCAATAGATGATAGCCTTCGCTCTTGTGCATCCTTAAAGGTCTTGATAACAAAGTTGAATAGGTCTACTAATGGCGCTGGGCCACTAGCTCTACCACCAAACGTCTTAAGCGGGGCACCTGCTGGGCGTACTTTAGAAACGTCCCACGTT
>ENA-ORXF01002795-ORXF01002795.1-marine-metagenome-genome-assembly--contig:-NODE-2795-length-10218-cov-11.224633_pt1 | contig 10218 bp, 8 predicted proteins | sample MGYA00237864_ERZ511476 | MGnify/ENA primary metagenome ERZ511476 (study PRJEB26306, sample SAMN06343908) | marine metagenome | isolation source: coastal waters | place: Atlantic Ocean: West Antarctic... | reverse complement strand
GATGCTGCCTTGTTATCCTCGTTACGACCAAAAGATACTGAGATCTCGTTCTTAATAATATCTCCTAGTCCATTGTTACGAAGCCAGTTAAAAGCCGATTCTTTATTTGCTTGTGTAATTGAAGCACTATAATTCGGCTTAACATCTACCGAAGATCCATCTACAAGTTTAAGGTGGGATAGACCCATCTCAGCCATTAGTGTAGGGATTACCTCGCTAGATAAATACTCAAAATTCTTTTTTTTATCTTTTAGGATTTCTTCAGATTGTTCTATTTCTTTTTGTAATTGATCTAGTTTTTCAACTTGATCTGCCAGGGACTGAATATTATCAGTTTTACCTAACATCGTTTGTTTGTCTTCTTCAAAATTAATTGTCATCAATTTCTCCTTTCTCGTATAGATTGATTTCTATAGGATAATATTTGCTTTCTTGCTTATCCCATTTTAACAACTTGTAGTTACCGTTAGTCATGTCAGAAACTATAGAACACGCTACACCAATAATTGCAGGATCTCCAGTTAATAATAAATAATCATCTTTACTAAAATTCTTTAAAGATTTTCTTAATTTATAAATTAATGGTCCTGGTGAAAAAATTATCTGTGATAACTCTGGTAATAAAAATTTTAAATTACCGTAGTTAGATGCACCCATAATATTTATTTTAGGTCTCCCATCTTTTGTTCCTGGTACTTCTTGTATTACGTATACTATATTTTCTTTCATGCTTGACAATATAGTCATAAATGTTATCTTGTCAATAGAAAGAAAAAATAAATTTAACAGAAAGTTATTATGGATTACAAGTTTAAAACAAAACCTTTTGCACATCAAATGACTGCATTAGAAAAGTCATGGAACAAAGAAACATTTGCATATTTTATGGAAATGGGAACTGGTAAAACAAAAGTTTTAATTGACAACATGGCTATGCTTTATGACAAAGGCAAAATAGATGGTGCTTTAATTGTTGCACCTAAAGGTGTAATTAAAACTTGGTATGAACAAGAAATACCTACACACTTACCTGACCACATTGAAAAATTAACTATTTTGTGGCAAGCAAATATTACTAAATCACAACAAGATAAATTAGATTCTTTATTTGCAACTGAAGAAACATTACATATTTTAATTATGAATGTTGAATCTTTTAGTACAGAAAAAGGAAAAGACTTTGCATTTAAATTTTTAAATTCTCACAAAGCTTTAATGGCTATAGATGAGTGTACAACTATTAAAAATCCCAGTGCTAAAAGAACTAAGAATATAACTTATTTAGGAGAAAAAGCTAAATACAGAAGAATTATGACCGGTTCTCCAGTGACTAAAAATCCATTAGATTTATTTTCTCAATGTAATTTTTTAAGCCCTTGGCTATTAGACTTCACTTCTTTTTATGCATTTAGAAATAGATACGCAGAAATGAAAACAATTAATGTTAGTGGTCGCTCTATACAAATAGTAAATAAATTTCAAAACTTAGGTGAGCTATCTGAAACACTAAAAGAATTTTCTTACAGAGTTTTAAAAGAAGATTGTTTGGACTTACCTCCAAAGACTTGGACTAAAAGGCATATCACATTGACTCCTGCTCAAAAACAATTGTATGAGACAATGAAAAAACAAGCCTTCGCACATATGAACGGAAAAGTTACATCTACTGTAACTGTGTTAACTCAATTAATGAGATTACACCAGATTACTTGTGGACACTTCACAGCTGATGATGGAACGACTCAAGGTATTGCTAGTAATAGAATGAATGAGTTAATGAATGTTCTTGATGAGATAGAAGGTAAAGCAATTATCTGGGCTAACTATCAATACGACATAACTAATATAATTAAAGAAGTTGAAAAGGTCCATGGTCCGGGATCCATTGTTGATTATTATGGGCTCACGCCTCAAGATAAAAGACAAGGCCACATTATAAAATTTCAAAACGATGATAATTGTAGGTTCTTGGTTGGTACACCTCATACCGGCGGATATGGTATCACGTTAACTGCCGCCAATACCGTGATTTATTATTCTAATGGGTATGATTTAGAAAAGAGATTACAATCAGAAGATAGAGCACACAGAATAGGACAGAAAAAACCAGTGACTTATGTCGATATAATTGCTGAAGATACAATCGATGATAAAATTGTAGATGCTTTAAGAAAGAAGATAAATATAGCTTCTGAAGTCTTAGGAGAAGAATTAAAGTCATGGATTTAGTAGGATATACGCGTAGGCGCGCCCAAAATTTGAAATTAGAGATCTACGGCTTTGCCTATAATAGGTTTATATTTTGTTTTACCTTCTTCTCTATAAGCCCATAAAAATTGTTTTCTAGGCTTGTCTTCTATATAAGAACAATGGCACCATCCAGATGAGGGTTCACCTTTTTTGTAGTGCTCGAGAATCATCTGGTCAAAGTCAAGATTTTTATATACCCAATCACAAAGTTCTGCATTGTCCACAGTAGGACATTCAAAATCTACGGCTTCAGCATCGCAGTGCTGACTATTAATTGAGCTACCTATAGCAACTGACAATTCAGGTGATCTATAACAACTAGTCACCACTACAGGACCAAAATGATCTCTGACGGGTTGTAAAATATTATCACAAATTAATTTTAACTTTTCTATCTGATCTGAGTTAGGGTTATTATCTATGCCCTTACGAACAGCGGTATCTGATTTAATTAATTCTTGAAGCGTAAAGTTCCTACTTAGATTCACAGTAATATCCTCCCACAGTTTGTTTGTTATGAAATGCTTGTATCCAAATCTCTCCATTACCTGTAGAATAATTTGGATTCTTAACGTAGTATACTATCTTATCATAGAGTTGAGAACAAGACATTCCTGGTGGAACATCAATAGGTTTAAATTCGTATAGAGTACTTGAGAGTACGATTATTAAAATAAGTTTCACTTTATTTAGTTATTAACATGAAGAGCATACTAGCCATACCCGCGATCAAAAATCCAACAGATGTCAGTAAAATAGTTTCTATTCTACAGATCTGTTTTTCTATTGCACTAATTTTTTGATGTGTTTGTTTCTGCATGATCCTGCAAAGTTTTTCGTGATCTTCTATTTTTTGTAAAGCGTTTTTAACCATTAAGTTGTCTGCCTTTGTGCAATTACTTTTTCACTTGGAGATAATAATGCTTCTTGAGTTGTTGTCAAGCCTGTGGATTGATTAATTTGTGGTGCACTTGCTACTAATTTAGGCTGACCTGATTCAGGTAACGGAGGTGTAGGTAGTTCAGTTTGTAACCCTGTCTTAGGTGCTCCAGGAACTATTAAATCTTTAACTGCTCCAGGAATTTTTCTAATAGTTCTTTCAATAAATCCTTGTTCCAAAACAGGTTTCCCCTGTTGATCATACATTATATTACCCTCTTCATTTGTTTGATATTTTTCTCTATCAGGATAATATCCTCCCTCAAATTGTTTTGTCTCTTCATTATATGTTTCAGGGAAAAATTTAACATTACCGTAAGCTGCTTTAACTCTATCTAATTTTGTTTGAGGAAATAAAAAAGTTCTGTTTGCTGAATAATAAAAATCTTCATTATTTTTATTAAGATTTTTCATTTGATCTTTAACGGCTTTAACTTTGTTTTCAAATCTAGGTTTAGAATAATTAACTGGAGTAAATCTACCTGATATAAGATTATTGATTAATGCGGAAGGAGTACCTTGAGCTTTCATAATCTCAAAAATTTTACCTCTAGATAAATCTAATAGTTCTAAGTCTTTCATTCTAATATACATATCCCTTTGAACTCTTAAAGCTTCTTGTTGCATTTGATCGAATGTCTTAACCATATCTGTTGGCGTTTTACTTGCAAAATTTGCTACACTATAAAATTGTTCTGTCTCATCCACTGCTCTTAAGTTAGCATTCATTGTACGTGTAAAATATCTAAGATCTTTTTTAACATCAATTCTAATGATCCGTGTTCCAGTAAACAAGGCTAGTAATTCATCCATTAAGTTTACAGGTTTACCACCTTTAGTTAAATCTTTAGTAAGTGCATCCCCTATTTTTCCACCACTGGTAATAATACCAGGTTTGACTCCATTTAATATGTGAGCAAATGATTTAATAAATTTATCTCCCAAGTCATCTGTTTGTGTATAAACAAATCCTCCGCCATCTTTTCTACCATTTCTTGTAGTAACATCTATAAATCTATCAAACCCTAAAGGTTCTGATACAAAAGGTTCAATCAATGTTCTTACTGGACCGTCTTCTGCAAACATAAGATTTAATACAAACTGTTCTGTCTCTTGTGGATTTAAATCTTGAGCTCTTGCTTGAGCAATAGCTGCCTCTAAAGGTTTAGCTAAACTATCGTATGGACTAAAGTAAGAAAAATTAATAGCTGCACTCTCCCCATTCTTCCATTCTTTAACAGCAAGAAGATTTGAGTTTGCATCCCATGATGCAGCGGATGATCTTTTATAAGCGTCCCACTGAGAATCTGTACTGCCTGTAAGCACTTGAGAAATTTCTTGGAAACCGTTACCTATTGCATAACTAGTTAAGAAAGCTCCGGTTAATCTTCTTAGACCCATTTGTCTAATCACTTCATTAGGGTGAGCAGCTTCTTTTAATCCTGTGCTTATAATATTTGTCCCTGTTCTAAGAATTTCTGCAGGGAAAGATATGAAATTCCCAAAAGGAAGTTTTCTTAATTCTTGAATAACTGGAGGTACTTTACTGTAAGTGGGGTAAGTGTTTCTTAAAAGATAAGCTGACCCTTCGTCTATGGCATCATCATAAGTTTTAACTACACCTGTAATGGGATCAATCGAATCAAATTCTTTACCCATGTATCTAAACCAACTTTTAACGTCGTCTATATTTTTTAATCCTTGAGACAGTTGTGACTTACCATACTCCCAACCGTATTGTTTCCATAAGTTATCTCCACCAGCATAAACTCTTGCAACTTTATCTGTAGGTGCCATCTTCATTAACCTATCAAACAAAGCGTCTGTGGTGTTAATAGAACCGTCTTTTAATTGACTTAAAACTGCTTTCATTTCTGATGCTACTACGTTTTCATCCCACACTCCTAATCTTACTAATTTTTCTACGTAAGTATTAAATTCTACTTCATCAATTTTATTACCACCGGCTTTGAATATATCTCTTGCTACAATTCTCATAGCGTCAGCAACACTAGCTCTGTTACCCACGTGACCATTCATCAATGAAAAGAATGAAGCTGAAGTTACATTTCTAACTTGTGTTTGAGGAGAGTATAATGTTTTACCTATCTGTACCCCAACTTTAAATTGTATTGCGTGTCTGTAGAAAGCCATTTGAACTAATTTATCTAAAGCATTTCCTACACCTTGAAACATTTGTACATATTCTGGAGAAGTATATTTATTTAATAAATCTGATTTCATAATTCCAAGTCTTGGAACTTTAGTTATTTTTTGTGCACCAATAAATCCTGCATTAATTGCATCTTCAGCATTATTAAATAACCAACCATTTTTTACTCCTGATTTTGCAATGTAATCTGCAGCTCTTTTGTTAGCCATGGATGCTATAGCTTCGGAAGTTGTGTAAGCAACAGATCCTTTTAAATTTCTTTCAGGTCCAAGTAAGTTTTTAATTTCTGTAGGTAACTCTTCTCCTGTTTTTAAAAATCTAAATTTATCATTTTGTAATATTCTTGTACCAATTTCTTTTAATTGTACTAAAGGTGATTTACCTTCTGCTTTACCTGTTCTTAATATATCTTCCGCATGCATTCTAGCTGATTCTTTATACGCTTCTTCTGCATCTAATTTAGGAAAAGTTTTTACTGCTGATTCTCTTAAATTTCTATTTTTTTTAATTACATTATTTACAAGATAACCTATAGCTTTGTCCATTACCCCAGCTTCGGGAACATGTTCTGGGTTTGTAAAAGTTTTAAATGATCTAACTAAATATTTGTTAATGTTATTAACTTCTAGATTAGACATGTCTTTCATTATTTCATCTGCTTCTTTACCTTTAGGTAAAGCCTTTTTCATTTCACTCATTATTTTTTTAATGTCAGACATTAAATCTTTAGTTAAAGCTTGCAATTCTTTAGGTATATCATCTATTAATCTTTGACCTTTTAAAACTTCATCAATTTGATCTAAATAATATTTCTCCATTGGATCAGAAGTAGTTGCTTTATTGTATCTACCTTCAAATGTTTTAGCTAATTGATAAGCAGTTTTTTCTAACCCTTCATAAGTTCTATCTATTTTTCTAGCTCTAGCTTTTATATATAATTGCACCGCTTCTGACACACCTTCAATATCTTTTGGAGCTTTACCATAAGATCTAAACCAAGATAGTTTATTGTCTAATGACTTAAGACTTCTGTCTACTATTTTAGGAGACGTTATAGATTTTAATCTCCACTTTTCAAATGGAGGTAGTTGAGTTACAATTTTTTTAGACATACCTGATATAATTGCAGGTGCAATAAGTCTATTAATTGTAAACCCTGTTGCGTTTTGTATCTCTTTAGCTAATTCTTTAGCTACGGGAGCAAGTGGATTTTTAATTCCTCTATAATTTTTTAATCCTAATTTAAACCTGTCTGCTCCTAATAAATATTCAGCAGGTCTAACCATTAGATTATTAATTCCTTTAGCCCCTAATTGAGCTGCTCCAATACCATCAACTAAAACTTTCTTACCCATTTTAATTTGAACTTTATTAGTTAGCAAAGGTTTTAATCCAAATTTATAACCAAGTTGAGTCGCTTTACCTACTAATGGAAAACCTCCTCCAATCATTACACCCTCTAAACCATATTTAACTCTGTTCCTAAGCTCTACTCCTGCTTTTTTTCTACCTGACAAACCTTCTGTGCTTTCTGGTTCAAAAAATAAAGATTCTCTTCCAGGTTCTGATGCTAAAAAATCTGTAACCCCTACAATCGTTGCGCCTTCAAGTGACCGTGTTGCAACTTGACTTATTTTTCTAGCCTTACCTCCTTTAACAGAGTTTGCAGCTTTCCATATCTTACTTATTGCAGGTATTCTTCCTACAAGTTTTGTAACAGCGGAACCGGGTACCCCAAATTGAGTAAGAATTGAAGTCACTTCACCTCTCCATGTTTCAGGACGATTGATTAATGTTTCTTCTCTATCCATTGCTTTTTCAAAAGCACTATATAAATCTGTTCCTGCTACAATATCTGTACCTGCAAAAAATAAAGACCCTACACTGTTTTGAAGATCCGTGATCCCCGATTGAATACCCTTGGATATCTCATCAAGTCCTGCGATGTAATCTTTTTCTTCTGTGATTGTTCTGTCATTGACTTTAAAGGTTGCATTGTATTTGTCATCTCCTGGAAGTTTTGATATAGCTTCCATTGGATCCTTGCCCGTTAAAATAGTGTCAACCATTCTTTTACCTGGTTGCAACGTTTGCATTAGGCTCAGTACATTTTTAGGATTAGGCTTTGCAAACCACTTGACAGGTTTCTTAGGTTCGCTGCTACTGGTTAAGGCTTCTTGAATTTTCATCTTGACTTGCTCAAGATCTAAAGGTTTGGGATCCCTTACTTCTACTTCGATAGCTTCGTTATCTTTTTCTTCTAAGAGAAATCGTTCGTAGGCAGTTTCAGCCATGTTACGCCTCCGCTGGTAATACTAAATTAACGCTATATTTTTTATTAAATTGATCAACATCTTGTTGAGTAGAAATCATTGCAAAATCTTCTAGTGCTTCAGCACTGCTTGTCATAAGATTAATAATATCATCTGTAATTTCTTGTGGTAATCTTGCTCTTAACTGATCAAAACTAATGGGGTTATCATTTTGTGGAGCTACTGTTTCTTCCATAGCCATGTTGCCTTGAGGAGCTTGCATGTCCATACCCATTTGTTCTTGCATTACATCGCCACCCATATTGTAACCCACTCTTCCACCGGAAGCAAATTGACCTAAGATTCTTTGTATCTCAGCAATAACTACAGAGTATAATTTTGGATCTGTTACTCCTGAGTATAAACCTGTACCATCTATTTTATCTTTTTTTACAGCAGCGTCAGCTAGGTCATTGTATAAATTTTGACCTGCACTAGACTTAACAAACAATTCTAATGTTGCCGCAGTGATAGGATTGTTTTTAGAAAGATTGTTTCTAGATGTTTTTAAAACATCTAATTCAATTTCAAGTTTTTGTTTTGCTTCTGGAGTAAGACTTTCATCTGTTAATTGGGATTCAATATCATATATTTTTGGAATAATTTTTTCTAGCTGTGCTACTTTTTGTAACTCAACAGCCATTTTTGCACCGCCTTCGTTAGCTGCTCCAGCTGCTGCGATATCTATATTACCTTCTAACATCATTTTAAATAGATCAGCTTCAGATTGAGTCTTACCCATTCTTTGTGCATCTATGTCAGCGTATAATTGTTCTGTTGGACCTTTAGCAGACGTTGCCATTGCAGATAGTAAACCTTGTGTTGGAGATGTTGATGCTAAGTTTAATCCAAACGAAGTTAGAAACCTTGACATGCCTTCACCTTGAGGTCTTTCTGGATAAGGTTTGTAAGATTCTATAACCTCATCAGTCATTCCTTCTCTAGTGTCTTTTACTATATCTCCCATGTTGTAATTTTGTCTAGAAGATTGTAGACCAGAAGTAATACCAGAGCTTGTGGAACCCCCCATTCTAAACATTGGTCTTTTTAAAGTTCTATTGTTCATACTAATCTTTGTTATTTATAGCGCCGTAAATTCCACCAAGTGTTGATCCAATTGAAATTGCATTTTGTAATGGTGAAGGGTTAGGTGCAAATTGTGAAGTTGTTTGACCTGGATATCCGCCCATCAATCCTGCTACTTGACCTGCGTATCTAGATAAGTTTTCTTGAGGTAAGAAAGCAGCTTGTTGATTAGCTTGTGTTGTTGCAGCTAATTCAGCTTGTGTCTGCGCTTGGTTTGCAGATCCTACTTGACCTAACGATGCAACATCTGATCTTTGTAATCCTGGTAACAACTGAGCTAGGCCCTGTTGATTTGAAAATTGTTGTTGTCTTTGTTGTTGAGCTTGACCAAATCCTTGTTGTTGTAATCCAGCTTGAAGTAAAGCTCTTTCTCTATCTGAACCTAATTGATATTCAGATTGCATAACACCTTCTCTACCGCCGCCATAAGCTCCAGCAGCAATTGCTGAATCTCTTTGACCTGTTCTTTGAATAGCTGCGTTTCTGTCAAACTCTGAAAGCGAAGCGTCCATTACTTGTGATTGATACGGAGACATGTATTCTTGAATGGATCCTGCTCCACTTCCTCCACCGGCTCCTGTTAATGATTGTGCTTCATTTAAATAAGGTTGATAACTCCCCACTCCTGATTTTGCTAAATTGTAAGCTTGTGTTTGTGCTGCGTCTTGTCCTGCAACTTTTGTTGCAACTCCTGATAAACTTTGTTTTCTAGTTTCAAATGCTTTAGCGGCCTGTTGTCTAGCTGCAAAATCTGCTGCCGATTCTCCTGCTTGCTTGGAAATACCTGCAAGACCCGTTCCTACTGTAGGAACTGCTGTTGAGGCTACAAGTTGTTTTGAAAGGTCAACACCTATGTCTTCTATAAATTTCGGGGGTAATGTTCTTGTTTCTGTAACAGTCATTATTTTTTCTTTTCTTTATTTTCTTGTTTAATTTTACCAGCAATAGTAGCTGCACCAAGTGTTCCTACAGCACCTGCTCCTATTTTTTTAGCTGTTTTAAGTTGTTTGTTTAATTTGATAGTATCTGGATCTGTAACGTTACCACTATATTTATCAGTTCTTTGAGACTGATAAAGTTTATCAGCTTTTTTTGTTTTTTTGTGTGCTATGTATGCTTTTCCTAAACCTTTTATTGCTGTAACTAGTCCCATTATATTACTTCCTCTAATCGTTGTGATGTTTGAAACATTTCATTAGCACCTTGCATACGTTTTCCTACAGATTCTAATTCTTTCATTTGTGTATACAGCTTTTCTGCACCTAAATCAACATCTCCTTCGCCTGCTCCTCTTACAGCATCTGCTGTAAATACAAACTCATTCTTGCTTAATCTAGCTGGAACGTCATCTTTTTTCTCATACTCTCCAAGAGGTACAAAACCTCCATCTTCTCTGTAATCTTTTTCCATACCATTCATGTCTAGTAATTCTTCTGATTCACCTTCCATTACTTCGCC
>ENA-ORXF01002794-ORXF01002794.1-marine-metagenome-genome-assembly--contig:-NODE-2794-length-10221-cov-4.123028_pt1 | contig 10221 bp, 8 predicted proteins | sample MGYA00237864_ERZ511476 | MGnify/ENA primary metagenome ERZ511476 (study PRJEB26306, sample SAMN06343908) | marine metagenome | isolation source: coastal waters | place: Atlantic Ocean: West Antarctic... | reverse complement strand
TAAAACTTATACCTATATAATTGGCTATTTCAGGGACTAATGAAAGTTTTGTCATTCCTGGTTGAGTATTAATTTCAAGTAAATAAAATTTTCCTTTATAAAACTTAAAGTCTGATCTGGTAACCCCTCTGCAACCAATAATTCGATGAGCTTTGATCGTAATAGATTTAATTTTTTTCAAATCTTTTTTACTAAGATTAACTGGAATTATATGCTTTGTTTTTGCATTTAAATTATATTTCGCTTCATAATCATAAAATTTTCTCTTTGGCACCAATTCAATTGGGTCTAATGCTTTGGTGCCTATTACAGCTACCTGAATTTCTCTTCCATCGATAAATTCCTCAATCAAAATTTGATTATATATACTTAATATTTTTAGGTTTTTAGTTATGTTTTTTTTGTTACAAATATATACGTGTACACTGGATCCTTCGTTAATTGGCTTTATGACAACAGGAAATTTTAATTTTTTTTCAATTATTTTTATAATATTTTTTTTATTTTTTGTACAATCAAATTTAATAAATTTAGGAGTTAATATTTTATTTTTAATAAAAATTTTTTTTGATATTTCTTTATCCATTGCTATGGAAGAAGCAATTATGCCTGAATGGGTATATGGTATTTTTTGAGTTTCTAAAATTGATTGAATATAGCCATCCTCCCCAAACTGTCCGTGTAATGCATTAAAAATTATATCTGGCTTAAATAGTTTTATATTTTCAAGTAAAGCTTGATTCGGCTCACATGTTATAACTTTATATTTATTTTTTTTTAACTCATTGGCTACTTGTTTTCCTGTGTCCAAACTTATTATGCGTTCTTTTGAAATTCCCCCACAAAGTATTAAAATTTTTTTTTTCATATCTATTTCAGTATCTTAATTTCTTTTTCTAAAATAATACCTGTTTTATTTTTAACTGCATCTTGAACAAATTTTATCAATTTATTCATATCATTAAAACTTGCATTATTTTTGTTTACAAAAAAATTACAATGTTTATCTGAAATACATGCATCTCCAAAACTTATATCTAGTGGAACTGATTCTTTTATTAATTGCCAAACTTTTTTATCAGATTGATTTATTGGATTTTTAAAAGTGCTACCACTTGTTTTGATTTTTGTAGGTTGAGTAATATCTTTTTTATTTTTTAATTTATAAATTTCATTTTGAATTTTATCTTTGTTTTTCTTTTCACCTTTAAAAGAAGCACTTAAAAATATTAAATCATTTGTTAAATCGTTATTTCTATATCCAAAAATAACTTTGCTTGCTGGGATTGTTAAAACTCTACCTTTTTTATTAATTACCTGAATAGATATTAATATATCTTTAAATTCTCTATTAAAACATCCTGCATTCATCTTTAATCCTCCACCAATTGTTCCTGGTATACATGCTAAAAATTCAAAACCTCCTATTTCATTTTCTAAAGCAAAATCCGATAATTTTTTATCATGACAAGCACTGCCGGCTATTATTACACCGTTAGGCAGCTTTGAAATGTTAGAAAAATTTTTTCCTAGTTTAATAACCGCACCATTAAACGTATTGTCACTTATGAGTGTATTTGATCCTGCCCCTAAAATATGGATTTTTTCTTTATTTCCAAATCTTTTCAAAAATAGTATTAGATCGGGCAAATTATCAGGTTTAAAGAAAATTTTAGTCTTACCACCAATATTAAACCAATTACTTTTTTTTAGATCATAATTAAAATAAATTTTACTACTTATTTCATTGGAAAATTTCAAAAATTCTTCTGATTGCATTATATTAACCGTGGTAATTCCCTCATCCATGCTGAAATAGTACCAGCACCCATACCAACCACTATTTTTTTTCCATAAATAGTATTTTTTATTAACTTTGCTAACTCATATTGATTATTAATCATAAATAATTTAATTTTTGAGTTTTTAATAATGTCTTTTGCAAAAGTGTTATAATCAAATTCTAATTTTATTTTTTCACCTGCAGCATATACTGGGCATAAGATTACAGTGTCTGCTTTTTTAAATGATAAACTAAATTCTTTCCTAAGATCGTTTAATCTAGATATTCTGTGTGGCTGAAATACACATATAACTTCCTCATTTTTATAGGCAGCTCTAACTCCATTTAAAACTTCTTTAATTTCTGTTGGGTGATGTGCGTAGTCATCATAAAAACTAGTTTCTCTATATGTAAAAATTTTATTAAATCTTCTTTGAACTCCCTTGAATTCTTTTAAACCATTTTTAATAACATCTTTAGAAATTCCAATTGTTAATGCTACTGCAACAGCTGCTGTTGAATTTAAAATATTATGTTTCCCTAAAAGAGGAATATTAATTGCATTAATAACTATATTTTTTTTACCTGGTAAATTAATTACTAGATCATACTCTGAGAAAGTTTTTTTATGTTTAATATTTTTAATACGAAATTGGGATTTTGGATTCATGCCGTATGTATAAAAATTTTTTATTTTAATCTTTCTTAATAAAGATCGATTATTTTTATCATCAATACAGATAAATGATTTTCCAAAAGATGGAACTTTATTAATAAATTTTATAAATAAATTTTTAAGATCGTTTATTGAGTTATAATAATCCATATGTTCACGATCTATGTTAGTCACAATAGAGTAAGTTGGTGGCACATGAATGAAACTACCATCTGATTCATCGGCTTCTAATATGCACCAATCACTTTTTCCAAGTTTTGCTGTGTTTTTAATTGCATTAAGAACACCGCCATTTATGATAGTTGGGTCTAATTTTGTTTTTGAAAATATCGCAGCCAACAAAGATGTAGTAGTAGTTTTGCCATGCGATCCTGTCACCACAATATTTTTAGTCAAAGATACTAAATTAGCTAACATTTCTCCACGTTTATAAATTGGGAGTTGTTTTTTTCTTGCTTCAATTAATTCTGGATTATTTTTTTTAATAGCAGATGAAATAACCACAATAGTGGCCCTCATTATATTTTTTTTATTGTGTTTAATGCTGATTTTAATTTTATCTTTTTTTAGTCTTTCGATATTCTTGTTAATAAGAACATCACTACCTTGAACGTTAAAACCCATCCCCTTCATTATGAGCGCAAGACCACTCATACCAATCCCACCTATTCCAACAAAATGTATAATTTCAGTTTTTGCTAATTCTATTTTCATTAATAACAGATATAATTTTCTGATTTATATTATTCCAGGTATTTTGATAGCTAAAATTTTTCATATTTATTTTTTTATCTAAGAATTCTTCCTTGTTATCGATAATATTAAATAATTTATTTGCTACAGTCTCTTCATTAATTTCATTTTGATTTAAAATCCAATTACAGCCAATTTTATTGTAAAAAAAAGCGTTTTCAAATTGGTGATTATCTTTTGAGATGGGCAAGGGTATTGCAATAAAGGGTAAGTTTAAAAAGACTAACTCCGCTAATGTTGAGGCGCCTGCTCTAGTAATGCATATATTAGATTTAATCATAAGATTTGAAATATCCTCATTAAAATCAAATAATTTGAAATCAATATTATTATTTTTGTAAAAAATTTTTAATGCTTCAGAATTAAATTGATTACTCTGTTGATAGATTTTTAAATTATATTTTTTTGATAATTCAATTATTGAAGATTTAATTAATGTGTCAAAAATTTTTGCTCCTTGGCTTCCTCCTATTATTAATAAATTAATTTTTTTATCAATACCATCAGCTTTTTTAATACCATAAAAATTTTTTCTTAATAATGCAGGGATTACACTGATCTTGCTTATATATTTATTTGGGAGATTTTTAATTTTGTTTGAATAGCAAAAAATCTTGACACATGATTTAATAAAAAATTTATTTGATCTTCCTAGAACCATATTTGGTTCAAATAAAAAGAGTTTAATACTTAAAATTTTTGAGGCTAAACACAAAGGCAAAGACATATAGCCACCTGTTGAAATTAATATATCTATTTTTTTCTTTTTTAAAAAAAAAATAGATTTCATGACCAAGTATAATATTAAAAAAAATTGAAAAGGTAATAAAAAAATATTTTTTGATATTGGTGTTATATTAAAAATTTCTAAATTATATTTATTTTTATCTAGGAAATTCATACCCCTAAAGTCTGTAGTCATAGATACATGAAATTGATTTTTTAAATGTTCATATAGTATAGTTGCAGGCACAACATGACCACCTGATCCACCCGTACTAATTAAAATTTTTTTTTTCATTTAATCAATTTTTCTTTTGGTTAAATTTAATATTATTCCAGATAATATTGACACACCTACAATTGATGAGCCTCCATAACTTAAAAAAGGTAAGGTCATTCCTGTTGTAGGAAATAGTCTAATATTAACCCCAATATGTATCAGAGCCTGAAAAATAATTAAGCACATAGTTCCAGTTAAAATTAATTTAGTTTTTTCATTTTGCTTATTATTATATGTTTTACCAAACATTTCTGAAGAAGAGGCTTGATAAAATCTTGTTTTTGGGGACTCTAATCTAATTGTTTCTAAAATTCTTAAAACTCCCATTGCAGTAACATCACAAGAACTCAAGGGTGTTTCAAATGAAGATTTTACAAAAGATTGTGCTGCAAGATTATAAACTTCTTTAAAATTGTACTTTCTAAAAATTCTTATTATTGACGATATATCTGTCAAATCAATATCTTCTGTAATTAATTTTTTATTCACTGAAAGATTAAGAGCTTTCATTCTCCAATCATTGTTTCTTGATGATCGTCTATCTGCTGAAATTACTATATAATTTTTATTTAGTAAAAGTTCAGCTAAGTAAGAGCCATCTTGGCCTGAGGCACCAGTTATCAACGCAATTTTTTTTTTCATATTAATCTAATTTTATAAAAGAATTTTCAATTAACTCACACATCATGTGATAAAAAATAATATGTATTTCTTGTACTCTAGATGGGTTTGAAGAATTTACAATAAAAGATCTATCACATAAATTTAAACAAATACCACCTTTATTGCCAAGTAATCCTAGGCAGATCATTTTTTTTTTTTTTGCTTCATTTAAGGCTGTCATAATATTTTTACTATTTCCACTAGTACTGATTGCTAAAAAAATATCTCCTTCATTCGCAATTGCTTCAATTTGTCTACTAAAAATTCTATTAAATTCAAAATCATTTCCTATAGCAGTTAATGCAGATGTATCAGTGGTCAAAGCAATACATGGTAGTGCTTTTCTATCGTGGGCCATTCTTACAGTTAACTCTGTTGCAATATGTTGTGCATCCGCAGCACTACCACCATTACCAGCAATTAATAATTTTTTATTTTTTTTAACTGACTTAATAATATCTTTAGCAAAAAAATTTGTTTTTTTTTCAATTTCAAAAGATTGTTTTTTTAATATTTTAATATGCTCATTAATATTATTTAAATTTTTCATTAATATATGATAATTATACTGTTAAAGTAAACTCTGCAATATCAATTATAGTTAGTTTATATGTTTTTTAATAAAAAATTTTATATTTCTTAAAACTGAATTTAACTGCATGTCATAAAAATTAAATCTTAGATGTTTTCTACTAAGGGTATGTTGGATTAATTTTCCTCTTTTATGAAAGCCCATATTATTACAAATTACAAGTGAGTTTTCTGGTGCTTCACAAATAACAGCCTCTCCAAAGTATTTTTTTAAAATATCATCTCTTAAAGTTAATCTATTATTTTTTTTAACAAAACCAAAAAAATCTAAATAACGATTAAATAGGTTAGATCTGTAAAAAATACTATGAAGATATTCAAACTTGAGTCTATGCAATGTCAATTTATGGCTCTTGGAAATATAGACAAATGCTCCATTATTAATTGTGTTTGCAGACAAATAATAAAATGCTTTGCAACAAGGAAAATGTCGATCAACATGAAATTCTGAGTTTGTATCATCTTCATCAATGTTTTTATCGTTAAGAGTTATTTCTTGAAAAACTGGAGAGGGCAACTCTATAATTTTTTTTTTTATTACACTCTCTACATAAATTCTTAATTTACTTTCTTGAAATTTTTCTAAAATTTTATTTTGTGATTGTTTATTTTTTTCAGCTACTGGACCTAATAAAACATCTACTTGTCCATATTTTTCATTTTTAAAATGATTTTTTTCTTTTAATTTTTCTAATATTAATTTTATTTCTTTAAAATCATTAAAATTTAAAAAATCATTAATTATTGTATAACCATTATCCTTTAATGAAGTAATATTATAATCAACAAGTTCATCCTTTAGAAAAAATTTTTTTAAAAGGTAAAATTTTAAGTGTATAATTACTAGTCTAATAATTTGATAACCTAAAATATTTAAGATTAAAATATTATGTGTATGTAATGGGGGTGAAAAAATAAATTTAGATATAAAATTTTTCATTTATGATTAGCTTGCAAAACCACAAAAGTTATAAAAATTCATATTTTCTAATACGCCCTTATATTTATCAAAAAATTTATGGCCAACTAATAAGAAAATCAAATCTGAACTTTTTATGGCTTCTTGTGTAGAAATTTTTTCAAAATTTAAATCATTTAATAATTTTAAAGGTAACTTAATATTGGGCTCAACATAGAACATCTTTACATTTTTTTTGTTTTTTATACCTTTTAGTATCTCAATTGCTGGGCTTTCACGCATGTCATCTACATTAGGCTTGTAAGTAATACCTAAAAAAGAGACTTTAATTTTTTTTTTTGGTTCACTATTTATAATATTATTTATAATGTTAATAAATTTTTTTGGTCTTTGATTATTGAGTTTCCTGGCCTCTTTTATTAATTTCAGAGATTTATCAGTTTCAATTAAAAACATTGGATCTACTGCAATGCAGTGTCCACCTACCCCAATCCCAGGTTTCAAGATATTCACTCTTGGATGTTGATTTGATAATCCTATTACCTTGTTATGATCTACTCCAACTTTTTCACACACATTTGCTATTTCATTAGCAAAAGAGATATTTACGTCTCTAAAAGAATTTTCAGCAAGTTTACTTAGTTCTGCAGTTAAAATGTCGGTTAAATGAATTTTTCCTTTAACAAATGATGAAAAAAATAGTTTGATTTTTTTGGCGCTAGAGAGATTTAAGCTACCTACAATTCTATCATTATTAGTTAATTCATTAATTATATTTCCTGGCAATACTCTTTCTGGACAATAGGCTACATTTATGTCGGAAGTAGAATAATAATCAAGTGGCATTTTTAGATCAGGTCTCATTGATTTGATCAATTTTATCATTTGATTAGTAGTCCCTGCAGGAACAGTGGACTCAAATATTACAATATCATTTTTTTTTAATTTTTTTACAAGGCTCGTAGTTGCCTGTTTTACAAATGATATATCTGCTTTATTATTTATCAGAGGAGTTGGAACGCAAATAATATAAATATCACTTTCTTCTATATTTTTAACAAATTTGACATTTTTATTATTTTTGAATAAATTATTTAATCTTTTTTCTTTAATGTATAGTTTTTTATTATTCAAGTAATTAATTTTGATTAAATTTGTATCGTAACCAATAACTTTACAGTTTTTATTTTTTGAAGCAACTAATAGTAATGTTGGTAATCCAATATAACCTAAGCCAATAATACTTATTGTTTTATTTCTCATAATTTTTTTTTTAAAATCTTATAAATATTTTTTACAGATCTTCCATCACCATATGGGTTTATTATATTTGTCATGGAGAGATAAAACTTTTTATCTGAAAGAAGTTTTTTTACAAGAAATCTTAATTTTTTTGAATTAGAACCAACTAGCACATTTGACCCTGATTTTACTGCTTCCATTCTTTCAGTTTTTTTTCTACAAACTAAAACTGGTATATTTAAACTTGGTGCCTCTTCTTGTATACCACCACTATCAGTAATAATAATTTTTGAATATGACATTAGTTTTACAAATTGAAAATAATCCAAAGGTTCAAGTAAATGAATATTCTTAATATTTGATAAAATTGGAATCATTATCCTTCTTATATTTGGATTCAGATGAATAGGTATAATTATAGATATATTTTTGTTTTCTTTTGAGATTTCCACTAATGATTTTGCTATACTGGTTAATTGATGTCCATATATCTCTCTTCTATGTAAGGTAACTAGTATTATATTTTTTTTCTTATCAAAAATATTTTTAATATTTTTTTTAAAGAAAAGTCTTTTTACAATATTTTTAGTTTTTAACACTGTATCAATTGAAGTGTTACCAGTAATATAAATATTTTTTTTTATACCCTCTTTTATTAAAGATTGTTTATTTTTATTTGTTGGAGCAAAATGAAAATATGCAATTTTTGATATAAGTTGCCTCAATCCTTCTTCAGGAAATGGTTCTTTTAAATTCAATGTTCTTAATCCTGCCTCTACATGACCAACCTTTATATTATTTAAAAAACTTGAGTAAGCTCCAATAAATGCAGAAATAGTGTCGCCCTGCACAATTGTTAAATCTGGATTAAAAGCTTTATATACATGAGAAATTTTCGAAAGAATTAAAGATGAAATACCATTTAAAGTTTGATTAGGCTTCATGCAATTTAGATCAAAATCAACTTTAATTTTAAAAACCTTCAATACTTGTGTCAACATTTTTTTATGTTGTGTGGTAACGCAAACCTTTACTATAAAATTTTTTTTTAATTCTTTTATTAGTAAAGCTAATTTAATGGCCTCTGGTCTAGTTCCAAATACGAATAAAATTTTTTTCATTTGAATATAATTTTTGTTTTTACTTTATATGGTAAATTAATATTTTTTTGAATTTGAATATTCTTATTTTTGCTTTTTTTGAAGTAATTATAATTGATAAACGAATTTTTTACTCTAATTGTTGCTTTTTTTTGAAATAAAATCTGAGAATTGATTGTTTTTTTATTAAGAAATATAATATTTTTTTTCTTTGTAACATTAATCTTATTTTCTAAGAAAAAGTTAATGAATAGTTTTATTTTCCCCACACCATCTACACTATCATTAATTTCTATATAATTTTTATAACAACTTATTATTCTTTTATGAACAATTTTATTAAATAAACTATCTGTAAACCCATCATGTTCACAAAAAAATTTAACTACTTTTTTATTTTTAAAAGTTATTGCACTCTTAACATTTGGTCTTGTAGCAACTCTAAAACTTTTCCAAACTTCCATAGTATTTTTCTTGTTAACTGAAATGGTATTTTGAAACATGGTTCCTCGCTGTTTGAGCCTTAGAGCGTTATTTTCATAGGTTGAAATACCAGAATTTGAAAAAATTTTTTCATAACGGTTTGAAATCTCTATGCTTGTAGTATTTGCATGTTGGTGAGCAGGAATATAATTTGCTTTTATTCCTCCAGATCTAAAAATTATTTTATACTTATTGTTATTGTATATGATGTACCCACTGTCTCTGAAGAAAAATAAAGATTTTTTTACCTTAAATTTATTACTTAGTTTTAATTTTAGTTTACGAAAATATTTGATTAAATCTAAATAATTTGGCTGGATACCAATACAACTATCATTAAATAATGAAACTTCATTATTGTGGCTATTAGCTTTAGACCAATAAAGCATTTTACTTAACTTATTTTTTATTTTTTTATTTTCTAGTTTATATAATTTTTTAATTTGAACTAGATCTAACAAATCGTAAACAAATTGATTATGATACATAGGTGATTGCTCAAAATGACCTCCATCATTAAGTATTTGACATTCTAACTCTTTATAAAATTCTGAGTAAATCTTTTTTATTTTTTTATTTTCACAACTTTTTTTTAAAAAAATAAATGAAAAAATTAGAGCTTTATAATTTGAAAATAAATGATTACCTCTAAGGTGATATTCCAAGTTCATTAAAAGATAATTTGAATGCAATAATATTGAATCTAGTATTTTTCTTGAAGTATAATTATTTTGTAGTGACCATTTTATTAGATTAACCAACCTCAATGAAGTTGGATAAGGCTCCCAAGCTATAGACTTGCTTGATAGCTCATTTTTATCTATCCATGAATAAATGAATTTAATACTTTTTTTTTGGGGATATAAAAAAATAAAATTTAGATAATTTACGTTATAAATAAAGAGTTTATTACTTTGAGCTCTCCCAGGGTTTATTTTTTTTTTATCTATTTTTTTTTTAATTTGATTATCAAAATCATTATTATATTTTAATTCATAAAAATTTTTT
>ENA-ORXF01002793-ORXF01002793.1-marine-metagenome-genome-assembly--contig:-NODE-2793-length-10223-cov-7.057560_pt1 | contig 10223 bp, 11 predicted proteins | sample MGYA00237864_ERZ511476 | MGnify/ENA primary metagenome ERZ511476 (study PRJEB26306, sample SAMN06343908) | marine metagenome | isolation source: coastal waters | place: Atlantic Ocean: West Antarctic... | reverse complement strand
ATGTACGGGGCGATTTGTTTAGGAATGTTAACCTATGTTAACTACTTGTGTACTAATGTGTACTTGCAAATGTTAGCTAATGTTAGCAATCCGTGTTGCCGGGCCCCGGTTTAATGAAATAAACAAACTGGTACACCTAGAGGTTAACCTTACATGCTGATTACGACTCCATAGCCTACCAAATTTTTGAAAAATTTTTACAATTGGACTCTAGAACCCATTTGAAAATAATGGACTCTAACCGTCTAAAACTAACTATATAGTCTAACCCTAGGGACTCCTTTTCTGCATACTTGGGTATCACCCCTTTGCAATGATTCTTATTTGCAAACCCAAAGGGACCCCTCCAAAGATCGGAGGTGCAACAGCACCGACTCCATACGTTAGAGTCGTAGCACGTACGTAATTAATGCTTGAAACCAGACTCCAGTAATGGGATAATATAGGAGTGTTTATGGTCTGTTTAGCTAGATTCAGAAAGCACGGTCTGGGGCACCGGGTAACAGAACGCCCCTACCTGCTCAACGATAAGCTAACAACCGTAACACTTTTAGAAAACTAATTGGTTCCGTACGTAGCACGTACGTAATTCTGAAAGGAAAAGTTATGGCTTACACGATGAAACGTAATGGCAGATACCATGTTGCAATAAGAAAGAAAGGCTACCCCGAAGTTTACAAATCGTTCCACGATCTTAAGACTGCAAATAAGTTTATCAGAGATGTTGAGTCGCAGATGGAACGTGGTGTGTTTGAAGATTACTCTGGGGCCAGAGGTACAACTCTACGTGAAATATTAGTTAGATATAGAGACGAGAGAACTGTGTTGAAGAAAGGTGCACGTGAGGAAACCAACACCATCAATATCTTAATCAAGCATAAGATTGCATTGAATAGTTTGATGACGTTGCGATCTCATCATATCCATAAGTTGATGACTGAATTATCCATGGGCCGAAAGCCATCTACTGTGAATAAATATGTTAACCTAATATGCCATGCATGGCGTGTTGCTAAACGTGAGTGGGGTATAAATCTACCTGCAGAGAATCCTTGCGATATGGTTACGTTCTATAAGTTTGATGACACTAGAGACAGAGTCTTAACTAAAGTTGAGTACCATCAATTGTTGCAGGTTGCCCGGGTCCAAGATTCTGCAATCAACAGCCAAGGTAATAACACAGCAGACAAAGACCGTTACAGACATATGACTGATGCTATTATGTTTGCATATCAAACTGGTGCAAGACAAGGTGAGATATTAAAGTTGAAGCGTAATCATATAGACTGGGACCTAAAGCAATGTACGTTCTATGATACAAAGAATAAAGCTGACCGAACTATACCGTTAGCAGATGATACATTATCAATTCTAAAGAAGCACAGATTTGGAACATACGTATTTGATGTAGATAGTAGACGTTTAAGAAAGTGGTTTAACAAAGCTACTCGTACTGCAAAGATATCTAACTTTAGATTCCATGATTTGAGAGCATGCTTCTGCACAAATGCATTATTAAATGGTTGGAGTATTGCAGAGGTTTCAGCAATTAGTGGTCACAAAGACTGGAGTCAATTAAAGCGATATACACGTATCAAACCTGCTGACTTATTGCAGAAAATTAACAACGTAGTAAATCTAAAATAATGTCTGGGATAATATTGCATAAGAACTATTGACCTATATTAAGTGAGTCATACCGTGCCTAAAACTTGACTAGATTGTTTCATTGAAATTTATGAAATAGCATATATATACGTATCAACACCGACCATTACTTTTGAAAGTAAACTCTAGTAGTATTCGGGACAACCTTTAGGATGGGGACCGTATGGTGTTAGTGTCTTGCACTTTAAACCGAGTTAGGCTGATAGCCTAGGAGATCTCGACAAACTCAAATTTATCAAATGCTTAAGGATTAGAAAATATGGCTACGATGAAAATGAATATTGTGAGAGACAGAACTAAATTATTGGTAACAGACTTCACGTTTATAACGCTGGCCAGCGTTTATTTCATTATACGATTTCAAAGCTTCATCATCCAAACATTCTAATCCGATGAATTAATAAGTGGGAGTATCAGCCTAGAGCATAAGCAACTCTAGGTTCCTGCGAACTAATTATTTGGAGGTTTAAAATGATTGAAGATCAAGAACGAGGCTTGGGTGATAACATGCTAAAGTCAGAGAACAGAAGTTTAGTGGAGCAAATCCACTACTTAAATAATGCATTGCACGAAGCATTTAAATTCGTAGCTAAAACAATAAACAAAAGCGACAGAGTACAAACATCATTAACAAAAGCTGTTGATGGAAGTAACGTTGTTGCGAGAGGTATAGCACTAGCTGATGCAGTTAAAATAAATAATACTGCAGTCAAAGACCTGATGCCTTTTGCAAAAGTATGTGAAGCAATTAAGCATACGCAGGACATACATTCAGCACCATGGAAAACTCATAAGTTAGACATGTGTAGTGAGGCAGGTAACTTTGGAAACTTTGTTGCAAACTCAACTAATGATGTGATTGAGATTCAAAATCTTGAGCATGCAATTAAGGATGCACAGTACGAAACGTTTCATGAGTTGGAGGCTGAAAATGAGAAGTAAAAAAACAGCAGACGACCACTTCTACAAAGTTGTAGAGGGCTCTGGTTTCAGACAATTTAAAAATGCAGCAACGGGTCAAACTGTTGCTACATTAAAAGAAGCTGTTGCAGAGAATGACAAGACAGAAAAGCTGTTTGAAAATATCTTTAATAAAAAAGGTAACGGTCTAGCAGTACACAATAAGAAACCCACTAGGATGAAACCATCCACTAGTTATAGGTCATTGAACCCCATAACATTTTTTAACAATGCAACAGGTGTTGATGAGTTAATTAAAATCAGAAAAGAAATAGCTGAAATGAAACTGGTAGATGAGTCTAAAGCTAATGAGTTTCAGAATAGATATGTGCAAAGATACGACCCAGACCTAGATAAAGGTTTAGGCAGTCTGGAGGAACATGATGACTTCTAAAAAAAGAGGCAGAATGACAGATCTAGAAAATGCTAAACGTAAAGGTTTGAGTGTTGCAGAGTTGAAATATCCAAACTCAAAAGAAGTTGCAAAAGCAGTTACTAGACAGAGCAAAGTTAAGTGGCCGGAACCTCATCCATGTGAGCATGACAAGATTGATTACAAGGCAATGCAGTTCATGGCAAAGCAACAACTCATAATAATAAAACAACTGACAAAACAAATCGCAGACATGGAAGAGAAGTTCCATATATCACAGCAAGGAGTTACTGAATTAACAGATCAGTACACAACTGAAATTGATAGACAGAACGCTGTCATCCTAGGACTGCATACAGAGATAAATAGAATAGTCACAAGGAGGGCTAACTAAATGAGAAACAACATAGAAAAAAAGCTAGCACCAAAAGGTGATGGTTCAGAAAAAAGAAAACTGTTAAAGCTAGCGTCAGAAGATGGTGCTAGTGAATTCCAACTAGAGCTCGGAACTTTATATGATGAGTATAAAGACTCCGACTTTGATGGAAGCTTTGATGAATACCTTAAAAGTAAAAATGATGATGTAAGAGTTATCAAATTATCGGAGGGTGGTGACGTTGAAAGTGTTGCTGAACTTTACGATGCATATGAAAAAGGTATTGATGTAATGCCGGGTGAATCTGTAAGCCAATACATTAAGCGTATTAAGATGCAGGAGGCTTTGAATGACTAGTCAAATAAAGCATGATTTAAGCCCTATATCAGCACTATTAAAAGCTGATGCTATAATATTCTGGTCTGACTACGGTAGCAAAGCTGTTACTGAAAGTTGGGTACAGAGACTTAACAAACAAGTTAAACAATTAGATCAAGTTAAGGATTTTACAAACATCAACATAGCAACTGGTAGAGAAAGTTTAATATGTGATGCAGACCTTGATTGCCCTGAAGCTAACTTGCTTGCAGATAGTTTTCTACCACCAACAGAACTAGAGTTTGGTAGAGAGTCAACACCACGTGCACACAGACTATATAAAGTCATAGACCTACATCTAAAAAACACCAGAGCATATTGTAGCTTTGCAGATGAGACAAAATCTATGCTTGTAGAGATCAGAGGTAACAAACATTACACTATGTGTTGGGGTCAATATGACAATGGAGAAAAAGTTGTATGGACTAAATCTGGTTTACCAACAGAGATAAGTTGGGAAGCATTAAACAAAGCAGTAGCATTGTTAAGTGTGTCATGTGTGATCTTACGTAAATATGCAAGAGATGGATTACGCAATGAGTATATCCGTAAAATGGTAGCAACGTTGTGGCATCATAAGGTTGAACAAACTGATGCTGAAAAAATAATTACAGCAGTAGTTACAGCTGCAGGTGATGATGTTGAAGAGCGTGTTGCAAGAGTTGCAGATGTTTATAAACGGGAACGTACTGAACAGTTGCTAGGGTTACCTGCGTTAGCAGAAGAGTTTAATTGGAATAAAGATGAGGTAAAAGATTTCAAAAAACTAATGTTCAAAATAACTGGTCGAGATGCATTACCAGAGTTTACTGCAACATTTGTGCAAAGGATTGCATATATGATGAAGCAGAAGAAATACTACGATCTAGAAGATAAAGAAATGTATGACGGTGAGAGTATAGATGTGAAGTATGCAAAAGAGTTTAATGGTAAATACACACCGTTAAAATACTGGAAGATGTCAAAGGATAGTAAAGTCTGTGTAGATTTCTGCTATCAACCTGCAGATAAAAATAGGTTTGTAAAAGTTAATAAGAAACTGATGATTAACGTTTATGAACCTCATGACATAGTACCAGATGCTACTGCTGACACAGATGTATTCTGGGCATTACTAAAAAATGTAATACCACATGACAAAGAACGAGAGCACTTTCTAGACTGGTACAGTTACCCACTACAAAGCCCGGGGAAAAAAATCAGACATGCAATCATTATGCAATCTGATGAATTCCAACTTGGTAAAGGTAGCTTGTTTGATCTGCATAGAGATATGTTAGGACTACATAACACTCGTAAGATTGAGTTGGAGGAAGCTCTAGACAAAGGGAAAGGCTATTTGATTAATGCACAAACAGTATTAATTGATGAAGCTAAATCTAGTGGTAGTTGGGCAGAGAAATCTAAACTGATTAACACTCTAAAAACAATCATCACCGAAGGTAGTATTGGAGTTAGACAATTGTATAGAGAGTATTCTGAACAAGATACTTGCACAAACTATTGGATTAATACCAATCACAGAGATGCCTTTGCACTACCGTATAATGAAGTGAGGTACTGGGTTTATTTTAGTCCAGGAAAACGGAACCAGGAACTGCTAGATCAATTTCATGATGCAAGAGCAAATCATAAATTAGCAGAAGGTGTATTGCATGAATTACTTAATAGAGATTTGAGTAAATTTAATCCACTGGCACCTGCACCACACACTTCATACAGAGATGAGATGAGCAAACTATCAGATAGACCGCTGAATGATTTCATCAAAGAATGTTTTGAGCAAGGAGTACACCCATTTGATAGGGATTTGCTTACAACTACTGAACTGTTTGATTATGTAAGGATTGAGAAACGTGTGAAAGTTACACGAGAACGAGAACTTGCAAAAGCACTAGAAGATATTGGTGCTGTCAAAAAAACAGGATGTCTAGTCCCTAGTGTTGGTAAGAGAGTCAGCATATGGATTATGCCTGTAAATCAAAAAACTTATCAGAATATGACTGCATTAGAAATTGGGAAGAAGTACGTCCCATTCTACCATGACAGTAAATTCTAAAAGTGAAAGGAGGTAGAGAAGAGATGCCGAAAAGTTATAAAGATGCAACACGCATAAAAATAGATACACACATGGTTCCACAAAATGCGGAACAGGTGATGACTAGAATACTGCATGACTTGAGTACTCATCTTCGTAGGTCAAAAGAAACTTATGAAATAACAAAAGAGTTACCAAAGTTTCCTATGGTTGATTACGAGGAGATACGCAGGATTGTGCAAAACAACTTCCAATATTTGGGCGTTGCAACACGAAAATATAAAAAGGAACATAGTTAATATGAACCATCCGAAGCTACTGCGTGACTTGTCAAACATTTCATTCAGTAGCACAGGATAAAAAAAGTTTTTGACAACTTGCAATATAGCTTCGTGAGGTCTGTAAGGTCTGCAAACTGAAAAGGTTTTGAACGACTCCGAGAGGCCTCATAACATGCAAAAGTTACGTTCAGTAACTCTGAAACATTACCTTTAATAACCTCAAAATGTTACCTGATGATACCTACCCCAATTCACGGTTCATGAGTCTATATGCGAATAATAATTGCAAACGCTACTGGGTAACCTCTGCATAATTTAAGGTAACCATGACATGCTAACTGCATGATTTTCACCGTACATGTACGGGGCGATTTGTTTAGGAATGTTAACCTATGTTAACTACTTGTGTACTAATGTGTACTTGCAAATGTTAGCAAATATTAGCAATCCGTGTTGCCAGTGCCCTGTTTAATGACATTAACAAACTGGTACACCTAAAGTTAACCTAACGTGCCCATTACGACTCCATAGCCTACCAAATTTTTGAAAAATTTTTACAATTGGACTCTGATCTCAAAATGAAAATAGTGGACTCTAACCGTCTAAAACTAACTATATAGTCTAACCCTAGGGACTCCTATTCTGCATAAGGGTGGTCGGGGTCTCTCTAATGATTCTAATTTGCAGATTGGACTGGTACCTCTATTGATGTACCGGAGGTGCAACAGCACCGACATGATCTCACACGAACTACACGAACCTGACACGGAAATAACCCTTGTAAGCTGACTCTGCATATGGGATTATATGGCAGTGTTTATGAGCAGTTTAGCTAGATTCACGAAGATAGGTCTGGGGCACCGGGTAACAGAACGCCCCTACTTCATCGACGCAAAGCTAGACAACTCAACACTAATTAAATGCAAAACGTGTCTACACGGAATTGACACGGAATTAGAAAGGAGATTGTTGCAATGGCACACTTAAGAAAGCAAGGCGGTAAATGGTTGGTAGAGATTAAACGTAAGGGATATCCCGGCGTCTATAAATCTTTCTACAAACTTAAAGATGCAAGTAGGTTTGCAAGAGATGTTGAGTCTCAAATGGAGAGAGGAGTCTTTGAAGATTACTCTGGGGCTAGAGGTACAACACTGCGTGAGATATTAGTTAAGTATAGAGATGAGAGAACGGTGCTAAAGAAAGGTGTCCGTGAGGAAACTAACACCATCAATATCTTGATCAAGCATAGGATTGCATTGAACAGTTTGATGACGTTGCGATCACATCATATCCATAAATTAATGACTGAACTATCCAATGGTCGGAAACCATCTACAGTTAATAAGTACATCAACTTGATCTGTCATGCATGGCGTGTTGCAAAGCGTGAATGGGGCATTAACCTACCCGCAGAGAATCCTTGTGACATGGTCACTATGTTAAAGTTTGATGACACTAGAGACAGAGTCTTAACTAAAGTTGAGTATAGTAAGTTGATTGCATATACAGCAATCCAAGATTCCGGTGCCCTGTCACGTGGTGAAAATACTCCAGAGAAAGAACGCTATAGATTCATGACTGATATAATCAAGTTTGCATATCAGACTGGTGCAAGACAAGGTGAGATCTTAAAACTAAAACGTGAGCATATAAACTTTGAGAACAAGACTTGTACATTTCTAGATACAAAGAATGATGCTGACAGAACTATACCACTTGCTGATGATACAATTGCAATTGTGAAGAAGCATATATTTGGGCAGTTTATATTTGAGGTTGGTGATAGACGTTTGAGAAAATGGTTTAACAAAGCAACTAAAGCTACAGCAGTAACTGACTTTAGATTCCATGACTTGCGTGCATGTTTTTGCACCAACGCATTATTAAATGGTTGGAGTATTGCAGAAGTTTCAGCAGTAACTGGACACAAAGACTGGAGTCAATTAAAGCGATACACACGTATCAAACCTGCAGATCTACTTGCGAAAATAAACAACGTAGTAAACTTCAAATAATCGTATGGGATATTAATGCATAAGAACTATTGACCTATATTAAGTGAGTCATAGCTTGCCTAAAACTTGACTAGATTGTTTCATTGAAATTTATGAAATAGCATATATATACTACTGGTCGCTTGGAACTAAAGTCTTGCAACTCAAGACAGCTTTACTTCAATAGACGTTAAACCGAGTTTATGTACTGATAGTACGGATGTCTCGCATGTGATCATTTAATGATCTCAAAACTTCAATTTATCACGCTAAAAAACAGTTAGAAACTATGGCTAGATTGAATATGAATATTGTGAGAGACAGAACTAAACTACTACTAAACGACTTCACGTTTATGACACTTGCAAGTGTTTACTTCATAATCCGTTTTCAAAGCTTCATCATCCAAAACTTCTAACTGGTGAATTTAAACAGTGGGATTCCGCTTCAGTACCTTTAGCAAGTACTGGAGCCCCATGATTTAAACTTGAAGGAGTGCAAACATGGATGACGAAAAGATAAGAGGCTTTGGTGATAACATCAGACCTGACGAGACTTTGCTAGAGGGACTGAAAAGTTCTGTGCAATATCTAACTAAAATAATAATCAAAACAAACAAAGTAGCCGAAGCATTAACAGAAGCTGTTGATGGTAAAAATGTAGTGGATAGAGCCAATGCATTAACTGTAGCTAAAAAGTTAAATGATTCAGCAGTAGATTATGTTGAGCCATTTAAAAAAGTTATAGATGCAATACGTGATGGTGAGAACATTCATAGGTACCCACATAAGTCTAATAAATTAGATTTAGTAGATGGTGGTGTGCAGAATGACTTTGCACAACATATAATAGATGGTGCAGAAGGTAAGTTTGATGACACCGAAGCTGACAATGATTTAAGATCAGAAATCATAGAAGCAACTAAAGATGCGGAGGTGACTGATGAAGAAAAGTAAACCAGTCAAAGACCCCTACTTCAAACAAGTGCCAGGTTTGTAGCATATTTTTAAAAACTCCATCTGGTGCAATAGCTATAGGTGCACACATTAAAGGACTTGGAAAACCACATAATGGTCCCGATGTTATTGAAAACATGATTTGTTTGTGTCCTAATCATCACGAACAGTTTGATGATTATGGTTATTACATTGACCCAGAAACTTATGAAATCAAAGGATTAAAAGATTTTGAAGGAAAAAAAATAACAATTAATAAAAAACACAATATTGATAAAGAATTTTTTGAATACCATTCTTTGCAATATAAAAAGAACAACTAAAACTACGCTAGCTTTGGTTTGCAACGGGAATTACAGACCGTGCTTCTAAAATCCTTATTTTGCAACGATGTTACTGCAACTTAATCTAGAAACTTTAGAAAGTTGTGTGCAGATTGTGTGTTGATTGTGTGCTAGGATCTTGGTTCATGAATAAGGTTTCAAAGTTACTAATCGCTTTTGTTGTATTAATAAATCTAAACGCATGTATGACAACAGAAGAAGCAGCGGCTAAATATAATTCTATGTCTGCACAAGAACTCTGTACTTCATATTATTCAAATGAAGATTATAATATATGGCAACCTGATAGACGTGCATCAATTCAAAGAAGAGGACTTAATTGTTCACCTTATGTTGCGGAGGGATTGAGGAAAAAAAGCAATTCAAGAGCATTTGAAGCAGCCCTTGGTGCTCTCGCAGGAAGTAATCAAACAACAACATCGACCGGAACTTCTTTATCAACGGGTTTTACAAAGGTTTGTTATTATAATGGAGTTGGAGGACAATCAGCTATTACTGTTGCATCAACTTCAATTTGTCCAATTACAAATTCAAGTAATGTATCTGGATTCACAAAAGTTTGTAATTATCCCAATGCAATGGGGGGACCAAAAGCACTAACTGTTTCATCAACATCAATTTGTCCAATTAAATATAATTGATGAAAAAACTTTTAGCAATAACGATACTTGGAATGTTGTTTTGCAATACAAGCTTTGCGTTAAGTGCTTATATAGAAAAATCCATATATGATGGATGTTATCCAGATGTTAAATCAAGACTAGGGAAGAAAAATGCAAAAGCTTACTGTGGATGTTTTGTTAAATTGTCTAGTCAAAAATGGTCAGATGAAGAGTTTGATGTATTAACAAATAA
>ENA-ORXF01002790-ORXF01002790.1-marine-metagenome-genome-assembly--contig:-NODE-2790-length-10232-cov-8.723584_pt1 | contig 10232 bp, 16 predicted proteins | sample MGYA00237864_ERZ511476 | MGnify/ENA primary metagenome ERZ511476 (study PRJEB26306, sample SAMN06343908) | marine metagenome | isolation source: coastal waters | place: Atlantic Ocean: West Antarctic... | reverse complement strand
GAAAATGCTAGTATTAATAAAGGCTATCAAAAATTAAAGAAAAGTATTTCTAAAGAATATCAAAAAGCTTGGGAAGAAGGTAACACTGGTTTTCCTTTAATTGATGCCTGTATGCGTTGTTTGAAAGAAACGGGCTATCTAAACTTTAGAATGCGAGCGATGCTGGTTTCATTCTTTACACATATTTTGTGGCAACCTTGGCAAGCATCATCACGACATCTTTCAAAATTATTTTTAGACTTCGAACCTGGTATTCATTTTCCACAATTGCAAATGAATGCAGGGGAAACAGGGATAAATATACTTCGTATTTACAATCCTATAAAAAATAGCAAAGAACACGACGAAGACGGTACTTTTATAAAAAAATGGGTTCCTGAATTGGCACATTTACCAACCCCTTTTATACATGAACCCTATTTAATGACTCCTCTAGATGAGCAGTTTAACAACCTTGAGCTGGGTGTAAATTATCCAAATCCTATTGTAGATATTGCAGTTGCTAGAAAAAAAGCAAGTGATACGCTATGGAACATGAAAAAAAATTCTGAAGTAAAAAAAGAAAGTGAAAGAATTCTTAAAAAACATACACTTTCCAATAGAAATAGTATGTTAAATACAGACTAAAAGATCTTTTTTCCAAAGTATAATGTTGTGTTAATTTTTGTTGAACTAATGCATGTTATGGTTAAACATAATTATTTTTTTGTACCTTTGGGTTATGATATTTAACACAACTCATAATAATAAAGAAGATACGGCAACAATTAACAACCTTTTAGGCAAATCCTACAATTTTGTTACTGCTATAAAACTAGGTGGCGTTGGATCCAAGAGAATGATTATTGATGCAGTAAGCCCTAATTTCTTAAAAGTGTTAAATGCAGTCTCAGATGTAAATTACGGAAATATAGAATTGAGAGAAAAAGGAATAATTGTTCATATTAATAAAGGACTTAAAAACTTTAGTTGGCCAATTCCTTATTACCAACTTCACACCTACAAAACAGAAGGCTTTAGTATTCATGCACATGGAAATTTTGTAAGATTTAAAAACAACAAACTATTACAAGAAAATAAAAAGTTTCTCGCTAAAATAATCAACCTTAAGATAGAAAACAATAAACAATATGACTTCCAATAACCTAAATCAATTAAGCAATATTTCTATTGATAGAATCATAGAAATGGCTTGGGAAGACAGAACAACTTTTGAATCAATTCAATTTCAATTCGGTTTAAAAGAACAAGAAGTTATTGATTTAATGCGTAAAGAAATGAAACTGAAGAGTTTTAAATTGTGGCGAAAAAGAGTGCAAGGAAGAAAAACAAAACATGAGAAATTAAGAACGTTTGCTAAGGGTAGGTTTAAATGTTCTAGACAAAGATCAATATCAAATAACTCTATATCCAAAAGATAAAAAATCGTGCTTTGCTTATAAGTTTAGAGTACTCAAAGACAGCACACAAAAAAGATACAATGAATTCGGAAATACTACTAAAGGAAAATACGAAAAAGTTAAATGGTTTCTCCATAGAGGAAGTTGGTGACGATCATTTATTTACAGGTTTAAAAACACCTATGAAAGCAGACGCATTTAAACTTTCTGACGAAGATAAAAAAGAGAAAATTGCATCCTTGTTTTCCGAGATAATGGATGTAATGGGTTTAGATTTAACAGACGACTCTTTAAAAGGAACTCCAAAAAGAGTTGCAAAAATGTATATTGATGAAATTTTCTCGGGATTAAATCCTGCAAATAAACCGAAAGTTGCTCTATTTGATAATAAATATCAGTACAACCAAATGTTGGTTGAAAAAAATATTACTTTTTATTCTAATTGCGAACACCATTTCGTACCAATTATTGGCAAAGCACATGTAGCTTATATTTCTTCGGGAAAAGTTATTGGTTTATCAAAAATAAATAGAATTGTACAATATTATGCAAAAAGACCTCAAGTTCAAGAACGATTAACAAATCAAATTGCTGAAGAACTTAAAGCACTCTTACATACGGAAGATGTTGCAGTTATCATAGATGCGAAACATTTATGTGTATCCTCTCGAGGAATTAAAGACGATACTTCTGCTACTGTAACATCTTCTTTTAGTGGCAAATTTAATAGTCAAGAAAAAATAGTTGAACTACAAAACACACTAAATTATTAACTATGGAATTATTTGAAAAAGCATTAGAGTTTGAGCTAAGAAAAAAAAGGTTCCCTACAACTAGTGATCGTATTATGGCAGCAAGAGAAGCGAAAGATTTGATTTTGAGCTTGAACGAAGTTTATAAAGAAAATAAAGATGTTAAAATTATGGATCTCATGAAAAGATTAACCTTAATTAAACAAAAAATTGAGAGACGCTTGAAGGGAAAACCGCTAACGTCTTAATAATTAATACCTTTTTATTTTTGCCTTTCTAAGTTTTATAATTATATTACCGGTTATATAAAACTGAAAAGTAACAATGAATTTATTAGAAAGAGCGGAAGAATTTGAAAACAGAAAATTCTCATTCAAAAACACAAGCGATAGAATAGTGGCATCTAGAGAGGTAAAAGCACTTATTCTAGAGCTAAATGAAGTATATAAATTAGAAAAAAATCCAAATATTATGGATTACATGAAGCGCTTGACAGCTGTAAAACAGAAAATCGAAAAGCGTTTGAAAGGAAGACCTTAAAGCATATGAGAAAAATAGTAGTAGTTGGAGGAAGCAAAGGAATTGGACAAGCAATAGTAGCATCTTTAGTTGATGAGAATGTGGTTATAAACATTAGTAGATCGGCTCCTTTGCAGCCTCATGCTAATTTAACGCATTACAACTGTGATATACTTACAGACGATTTACCAGAAATTGAAGCTATTGATACTTTAATCTATTGCCCTGGAAGTATTAATCTAAAACCGATTTCGAGGCTAAAATTAAATGATTTTAGAGAAGATTTTGAAATAAATGTTATCGGTGCTGTAAAAGCAGTACAAAAATACCTTCCTAAGTTAAAGAACGGGAATAATCCTTCTATTTTAATGTTTAGTACAGTAGCTGCTAAACTAGGAATGCCTTATCATGCAAGTATCGCAGCTTCCAAATCAGCGATAGAAGGATTGGCTAAATCTTTGGGTGCAGAACTAGCGCCAGCCATTCGCGTAAATGTGATTGCACCAACTGTTACAGAGACAGACTTAGCCGCAAAACTGTTGAGAAATGAAAAAATGGTAGAAAACATTACAGATCGTCACCCTCTTAAAAAGTTTCTAAAACCCAATGAAGTTGCCGATTTAGCAACTTTCCTTATTTCAGAAAAAGCAAATTCAATTTCTGGTCAAATTTTCGAACTTGATTGCGGAATTGTAAGTTTCAAAATCTAAAAAAAAATGACAGATATTTATAAAATCAACATCAATAGTTTACAAAATAAAGCTATTGACTTATCCGAGTACAAAAACAAATATATTCTTTTTGTCAATGTAGCCTCTAAATGTGGTTTTACGTCACAATATAAAGAACTAGAAGAGTTGTATCAAACGCATAAAGAAAACCTAATGATAATAGGTTCTCCTTGCAATCAATTTGGAAGTCAAGAACCTGGTACAGCAGAAGATATTGAGGCTTTCTGCAAGGTTAATTTTGGTGTTTCTTTCTTAATGACTGAGAAAATTGATGTAAGTGGTAGTAAACAACACCCCTTATACGCTTGGTTAACGGATAAAAAATTAAATGAAAAGAAAAGTGTTTCTGTAAAATGGAACTTTCAAAAATATTTGGTTTCCCCTGAAGGAAAATTCATCGATTACTATCTTTCAATTACAAAACCATCAAGTTCAAAAATTACTAAATATTTAATCTAAAAATTATGTTCGGAATCTTTAAGAAAAAATCAGAAGTTGAAAAGCTTCAGGAAAAATATAAAAAAGTGATGGAAGAAGGCTTTAAACTCCAATCCATTAACAGGACAGATAGTGATTCAAAGTATAAAGAAGCAGACGATATTTTAAAAGAAATTGAAGTCTTACAAACAAAAGAATAAGTGAAACAACTAAAATTAACATTCTTATTTATAGTTGTAAATTTTAGTGGTTTAGCCATTGGAAGTTGGCTCATGAATAACGGGCCAACTTCTATTTGGTATACCACCTTAAACCAAGCGCCTTGGACGCCTCCAGGAATTGTTTTTGGCATCGCTTGGACCTTAATTATGATTTGTTTTTCTATTTATTTAGCAAAACATTTTACCGAAGAAAACCATTTTAAAAACAAGTTTCTTTTTTTTATCCATTTTATATTAAATGTAAGTTGGAATTTTATATTCTTTAATCGGCATTGGGTAATTTTCGGATTCATAACTATTGTTTTACTCACTACCCTACTATTTCTTTATTTTTTTAAGTTCAGTAAGAAAACAAATAATTACAAATACCTATTGTTACCTTACATACTCTGGCTACTTATAGCTACCTCATTAAATCTCTACATTATAGTTTACAATTAAAATGAAAATATACACACTTCATAAAAAACAACAATTACCAATTTCTCTAGAAAAAGCTTGGGAATTCTTATCAAACCCCAAAAATTTAAAGGTAATTACTCCCGATTATATGAGTTTTAACATTGTTTCTAATATTGATAGACCCTTATATACAGGCCAAATTATTCAATATATAGTAACACCTCTTTTAGGTATTAAAACGCAATGGGTCTCTGAAATTACACATATAGAAGAGAAAAAATACTTTGTAGATGAGCAAATGTATGGACCCTATGCACTTTGGCATCACAAACATTTTGTAAAAAAAATACCCGGAGGCGTAGAATTAGAAGATATTATAGACTATAAAGTTCCTTTAGGCTGGCTAGGTCAACTAGTTCATCCTTTTTTAGTGAAGCCAAAATTGGAGGAAATTTTTAATTATCGACAAAAAAAATTACTTGAACTTTTTGGTGAAATTAAATAAGATGAAAGAAACAATAAACATTTTTTGGTTCCGAAGAGACTTAAGGTTAGATGATAATGTTGGCTTTTACAATGCCTTACAAAGTAAAAAACCAGTGCTACCCCTTTTTATTTTTGATGAAGATATTCTAGACAAACTTCCAAAAGATGACGCAAGGCTTGGCTTTATTCACGATACTCTCCAAAGAATGCGTGCAACATTAAAAGAAGAAAATGAAAGTAGTATAGCTATGTTTCATGGAAAACCTGTAACTGTTTTTCAAGAATTGATTAAAAAATACAACATACACACTGTTTTTACAAACAGAGATTATGAACCTTATGCTACAAAGAGAGATACAGCAATTAAACAATTATTAACTGAAAATAATGTTGAATTCGAAACTTTTAAAGATCAAGTAATTTTTGAAAAGGATGAAGTTACTAAAAAAGATGGATTGCCATATGTAGTTTATACGCCTTATATGAAGATATGGAAAGAGCAGTTTAAAACTCTGAATTTAGACTTTTTCTACACAAGTTCATTTTTAAAAAATTTAGTGCAAAATAAAGAATTACCGAATTTAAGTTTGTCTGATATTGGTTTTACCAAATCAATTCAAAAAATAGAAAACTATACTGTTACGCCTACTCTTATTGAAAATTATGAAGACACCCGTAATTTTCCTGCACAAGATTCAACCTCAAAATTAGGACCACATTTACGTTTTGGAACCGTTAGTGTCCGAAAAATGATAGCAAAAGCAATTTCAGAAAAGAATGAAATATTCTGGAACGAGCTAATTTGGAGAGAATTTTTTACACAAATTCTTTGGCATTTCCCGCATACCTCAAAAACCTCTTTCAAAACTAAATATGATAGAATTGAGTGGAGAAATAATGAAAATGAATTTAAAAAATGGTGTGATGGCGAAACTGGCTATCCTTTTGTTGATGCAGGAATGCGTCAATTAAACCAAACTGGATTTATGCATAACAGAATTAGAATGCTGGTTGGTAGTTTTTTGTGCAAACATTTATTGATTGATTGGAGATGGGGAGAAGCCTATTTTGCAGAAAAACTACATGATTACGAAATGGCAAGTAATGTTGGTAATTGGCAGTGGGTTGCAGGTTCAGGTGTAGATGCAGCACCCTATTTTAGGATTTTTAATCCGACTACTCAAATTAAAAAATTCGATAGTGATTTGGCTTATATTAAAAAATGGGTTCCAGATTTTCAAGAATTTACCTATCCTAAAGAAATGGTAGATCATAAAGAAGCAAGAGAAAGGTGCTTGAAAGTATATAAAGAAGCCTTAAGTTAAAGTTCTTTTTTAGATAGAAAGATTTTTATGTAAAAAAAACATTTTATGTTAGGCTGTGTTCTAATTTTACGTTTTATTTGCCAACTCAAAACAAAAGCCGATGTAGCTCAGCTGGCTAGAGCAGCTGATTTGTAATCAGCAGGTCGTGGGTTCGAGTCCCTCCATCGGCTCAATTTCTTAAAAAGTCTCAAAATTTTTTGAGACTTTTTTTTTATCAAAAAAACAGATTATTGGCTCATTCACCTATCATTTAATCAATTTAAAATCGCTTTAAAAAGTTCCTTAAATTAGTTATCTTGCAATTCATCATCCCTTTTATTAAAAAAAAATATTATGAAACTTAAAGTTGGCTTATTAGGTGGTGGTTCTTGGGGAACTACTGTTGCCTCATTAACCTCAAAAAATAGTGAAACAACGCTTTGGGCAAGAAATGCAGCAACGATAAAAGAAATTAATGAGCATAATTCTAACGAAAAATACCTACCAAATGCAAAACTTCATAAAGGTTTAAAAGCTTCCAATTCCATAAAAGAAACGGTAGAAAATGCAGATGTGATTGTAATGGGCGTTCCTTCTCAAAATTTTAGAACTGTTTTACTTGAAGCCAAACCATATATAAGACCTTGGGTTCCTATTGTTAGTTTAGCAAAAGGTTTAGAGATTTCGACCAAAATGAGAATGACGGAAATCATTGAAGAGCTCATGCCAGGTCATCCAGCTGGAGTGCTTACAGGACCAAATTTAGCAAAGGAAATTCATGCTGGTAAAGCTGCTGCTGCTGTAATTTCTATGGTAGATAAAACAATTGCTAAAAAACTACAAGATGTTTTTAGCTCTGGTCTATTTAGAGTTTACACCAACACAGATGTTATTGGAAGTGAATTAGGCGGCGCTCTAAAAAACGTAATGGCGATTGCGTCAGGTATGGGAGATGGTGCTAATGCCGGAGACAATACACGTTCTGCATTAATTACTAGAGGTCTTTCTGAAATTACGCGATTAGGAACTGCAATGGGAGGGAAAAATAGAACTTTTGCCGGTTTAACAGGTTTGGGAGATTTAATAGCCACCTGTTCTAGTTCTAAAAGCAGAAATCATCATGTAGGAGTTCAATTAGGAAAAGGAGAAAAATTAGAAACTATTATTAACAATATGAATGAAATTGCAGAAGGTGTAAAAACTACAAAAGTAGTCATGGAGTTAGCAAAGGATTATAATGTTGATATGCCAATTACAAGAGAAGTTTATAAGGTGTTATACGAAGGGAATACAGCTTTTGACGCTTTTAAAGGATTAATTACACATGAGGTTGGTTCTGAAAAAGAACCTGGATAGCCTTTAAATTTATTTTTTTATAATACCTTTACCCTAGAATAAAAATTTTCATAAAAAATCATAGTATTATATGCTAATTATTGGAATTGCAGGTGGAACTGGAAGTGGAAAAACTACAGTTGTAAATCAGATTATTAAACAATTACCAACAGATGAAGTTTGTGTAATTTCTCAAGACTCTTACTATAATGCAACAGACAACTTGCCTTATGAAGAAAGAGCTAAAATTAATTTTGACCATCCAAGAGCAATCGATTTCGAATTGATTATTCGACATTTAAAAGCATTAAAAGCGGGTAATAATATCAATCAGCCCGTCTATTCATTTGTAACGCATAGTAGAACAAAAGATACGATAAAAACACACCCTAGAAAAGTAGTAATCGTTGAAGGGATTTTAATTTTTAATAACAAGGAGTTAAGAGATTTATTTGATATTAAAATATTTGTCCATGCAGAAACAGATGAACGTTTAATTAGGCGATTAAAAAGAGATATTACAGAAAGAGGAAGAGATATAGATGAAGTTTTAAGCAGGTATCAAACCACTTTAAAACCTATGCATCAACAATTTATAGAACCAACAAAGAATTTTGCAGATTTAATTATACCAAATGATAGATTTAATAATGTTGCCATAGATATTGTTAGAACTGTTATAAATGAACGTTTATAAACATGTCTTTTAGCCATATAAAAAATAATAGAATCTTTAAAATTTTGACCAATATTTTTGTCTTAATTTTTATTCCATTCTTAATATGGATGTTGTTTGTTGATGAAAACTCTTATTTGGTTCACCGAAAATTTAACAAAGAAATAGAAGGTTTAGAAAGTACCATTTCTTTTTATAGAATGAAAATAGCAGAAGACAAAGTCACTATTAATAAGTTAGGTGACTCTTTACAATTAGAACGTTTTGCTAGAGAACAGTACCTAATGAAAAAAGATAACGAAGATATTTATATTATAGAATTTGATACCATAAAAAAATAATGAGTGCATTTTTGTTTAGTGAATTTGAAGGAACAACGCCTATCGCTTGGAAACAAAAAATTCAAGTAGATTTAAAAGGTGCTGATTATAACGAAACCCTACTTTGGAAAACCAATGAAGGAATTTCAGTGAAACCTTTTTATACGAAAGACGATAGAACTAATCATAAAATAAAGCAATCCAAAGCAGCATTTAAAATTTGTCAGACACTTGTTATTTCTGATGAAAAAAAAGCAAATAGTTTAACTACGGATGCTCTAAAAAGAGGTGCAACTGCAATTCAGTTTATAGTAAAAAATAAATTTAACCCTACTATTGTATTTGATAAAATAAATTTTAAAGGGATCACTGTATATTTTAAATTCGAGTTTTTAGATGCTGACTTTGTAAGTGAAATATCTAAGCACATAAACTCCAATACTTGTTTTTTTCAAATAGATATCATCGGAAGTCTTGCAGAAGTTGGCAATTGGTTTGTTAGTTTAAAAGAAGATCATAAAACCTTAGAAAATATAGTAAATACTGTAGAAAACTCAATTTCAGTTTCAGCAGATTTATATCAAAATGCGGGTGCAAACATGGTGCAACAACTGGCATATTCTTTAGCACATGCCAATGAATACTTAAATCGTTTTGGTGCGGAAAATGCACATAAAATTCACTTTCAGCTTTCCGTTGGTGGAAATTATTTTCATGAAATAGCAAAACTAAGAGCTTTTCGCCTTTTATGGGAATCTCTTTTAAAAGAATATAATGTTGACAGTATTGAGGCACATCTGTTTGTAACTCCTTCTAAAAGAAATAAAACCCTTTATGATTACAATGTAAATATGTTAAGAACTACTTCTGAATGCATGAGTGCTATCTTAGGAGGTGCAAATACAATTTCTAATATTTCTTATGACGGAATTTACGCAGAAAGCAATGAATTTGGTGAACGAATTTCTAGAAACCAGCTATTAATTCTTCAGCAAGAAAGCGGATTCCAAAATGCTCAAAATATTGCTAAAGGTACATATTACATAGAATCTCTTACAGAACAAATGGCGGAAAAGGCATTAGTTATCTTTAAACAAATAGAAAAAGGTGGCGGTTTTTTAAAACAGTTAAAAGAAGGAAATATTCAAAGAAAGCTAAAAGAAAACGCCTCTAAAGAAGAAGCACAATTTCGTGAAAATGAATTGATTTTATTAGGCACTAATTTACAGCCTAACAAAGAAAATTTCATGAAAGATAATTTAGAATTAGACCCTTTTGTGAAGCAGAGAAGCATAAAGACACTATTTCCGCCAATAATTAGAAAACGCCTTTCTGAAAATCTTGAAAAACAAAGATTACAGAAAGAAAAAAACGCTAAGTAAAGAATTGTATAAATATCAAGTTAAAGTTGTTGCATTTAATGAAATTAAAAAATGAGTAGAAAACATATTGAAAACATATCCCTTTCTAACACACAAAAAACTTCAAAAAAATCATTTCTACATGAAGATTTTGTCGCAGGCATAGCTCCTAATTTAAGAGGGCCCTACGCAACTATGTACGTAAGAAGACCTTGGACAATTAGACAATATGCAGGTTTTTCTACTGCAAAAGAAAGTAATGCTTTTTATAAAAGAAACTTAGAAGC
>ENA-ORXF01002786-ORXF01002786.1-marine-metagenome-genome-assembly--contig:-NODE-2786-length-10247-cov-4.024975_pt1 | contig 10247 bp, 6 predicted proteins | sample MGYA00237864_ERZ511476 | MGnify/ENA primary metagenome ERZ511476 (study PRJEB26306, sample SAMN06343908) | marine metagenome | isolation source: coastal waters | place: Atlantic Ocean: West Antarctic... | reverse complement strand
ACTATATATCCCTCATTAGACCCTAGTATTTTTGAATTAAAATACCCTAACACAGATATAATTGGTAGAGTAACAATAGGTGGGGGAAACCCACAATTGACCCAAAGAGCATAACACCATGGCACATTATTTTTTATTTCCCGAAAAAGACACTACTATTTACTCTCATACTTCTAGAGAAGTTCTTAATACAGGTATTGATGAGATATTAACTCTAAGAGACGAACCATCATCTACCGATTTAAATTACTATCCTAGTAGAATTTTGATTCAATTTAAGCAATCTGAAATAAATGATGTTATAAGTGATAGAGTAGTTGGGCCCTTTTCAGCTAGTTTAAATTGCTACCAAACAGAACATAAAGAATTAAGCATCAATCAACATTTAGAAGTATATCCTCTATCAGGTAGTTGGAATAATGGAACCGGTAGATATGCTAATGTACCAACCATTTCTGATGGTGGATCATGGTTATATAGAGATGGAAGCCCAGATGCTATTTCAAATGATGATTTAGGAACCAAATGGACAACAGCATCCGCTGCTATGGCCACAGGGGTTACTTCCAGTTGGATAGCAGCTTCTCCAGGTGGGGGAACATGGTACACAGGATCAGGATTTGAAGTAACTAAAACTTATGGTTATAATGATGATTTAGATTTATCACTTGATTTAACCACCCCGGTTTTAAAACATGTAAGCAATAGTTTATATTCTTCTACCTACCCTACTGGAGTAGTAAATAATGGATTTTTAATCAAAAGGGCGGACTCACAAGAATTTACAGCAATAGATGATGGAGAATTAAATTATTTTTCTGTGGATACCCACACAATTTTCCCACCATACTTAGATATATCTTGGGATGATTCATCATACAACACGGCTTCAGCCACAGACTCTACTATTCTTAAAACTGGTGAAATATTTACAACATTAAGAAATAATAAAGGCTCATATAAAACTATTGAAGAACCTAAATTTAGACTAAATGTTAGGGAATTATACCCTACAAGAGCATTTGTTACTTCTTCAAATTATTTAGACGTTAAATATTTCACAAGTAAGTCTTACTACTCATTAGTGGATTATGCTACTGAAGAAACACTAATACCATTTGGTGAAGAATCTAAATTAAGTGCTGACTCAGAGGGTATGTATTTTAAAATGTATATGAGTGGTTTACAAGAAGAAAGATACTATAAATTTTTATTCAAACACGAAAATGATGATGGTATTGAAGTTTATGATAATGATTATTACTTTAAAATAGTTAAAACATAATGGCTTACGGTAATAAAAATACACCATCAGGGGGAAACGAAGAAGAAAAAGACCAAGGTGAGGGAACTGGGGGAACTGGGGAAAAAGAAGAAGAATTTTACGAAGTAGGGGAAGTTTCATTTGTAGATAAACCTATATCCCAGGATAGACCCGAAATATCCATAGTGGGTATCGACGAACCTTATGTAGAACCTATTGATCCAATACCATCTCCTATTTTAGGAAATATAAAATTTCAAAAAACTATTTATAGCCAAAATGCCTTTAGACAAAAAGTAGATGTTTCTATAAGCGAATTAAAATCTAAAACAGAAAAATTAGACATCCAGGGATTTTTTAAACAATACCATAAAATATTTTTTGATATCCCTAAAGAAGGCTTTACTTCTCATGATACTCTCATTAGAGAAAGTATGGATTACATGAATGACTTTAAAGATCCTAAAGATGAGCAAATAAGCAACTTAGAAAGCCAAGTGGAAGCCCTAAATACTCGAATAAATAACCATATTGTAGGAGATGAATTAATAGAAACTGCAGGGGATATAGAAAGTTTAGGAGGAATCATTGAGGAACAAACAGAACAACAAGAACAAGCAGCTCTCAAAGCCCAAGCAGATGCAGAAATAGGCGATTCAAATGATCCTAACATATATTGGGAGGAAAGCAATAGTCGTTTATTACACAAAGGCTCCCATAGTGGTCTTAGAGGAGTTGGTAAATATGCAAAAGCAAATCTCAAACTTCCTGATGGTTCTAATCCCTTTCAAGGGATTGATAGTAAAATCAAAAATGCATATTCAACAGATTTGGTTGACGCTAAAAATAAGGAAAGTAATGGGGCATTAGTTAGAAAATATAGTCAGTGGAAAAATGATATAATTGAGGTAACTGTAAGCGGGAAGCGTCGAAATAACGCAATAGACATGTTAGATTTCTGCAGAAGTTTCACACTATCAGCTTATAATAATTACACATAACCGCGGGATAAAATGATATCAAATACAACATCTATAGAAACAATAAGCCAAAGCGATTTAGACCAAATCCCTACAAGATTATTATTAAGGAGGTTTGGGAGGGCCAATGACTCTATTGAGTTAACAATCTCCGATCTACAGGGGAGTGTTGTACTTAGTGATGAAAGATTCACTGATTATACCTCTTACACAAACCCAACAGATAATTTAATTGATTCTATTGATATTAATTATGAGCAAGTTTTAAGGGATTATGGGTTTACAAGTGGTCAATATAAATTATCCTTTTCTTTTCAGAAAAATATTTTAATTGAAGAAAACAACAAACCGTTTTTTATATCTGAAATATCACCTTCAAGAACAGAAATTAGATTCTCTTCTAATATCCTTAGTGAGGATAATCTTATACAAAATATACAATCCTTAGTTGGTATTTTAAAGTCTTCTACTTTTGTTAAGGATCTAAACCTAAATTTTGGCAGAGGAACTACTGCCATGATTACTAATGCTCAATTAGATGACAACACAGGGTTAATAAAATTATATACCCCCCTCCCACCAAGACTAGGCCTTAGATCGTCTTTTAGGATATATGAAGACATAATTAATCCCCTAGAAATAACAATTGATTTAGGAGCTACCAAACCATCAGACCCGGGAATTTCACTTAGTGGTCCCAATTTCAATATAGATTACACCGATAATTTCACAGTTCCTTCTGAATTTAGAACCTACGATGCCATTTTAAACAATGGGGCATTAACATCGAGTTTCAATAATATTCAAAATTATTTAAGTGGTAGTATTCCTGTTGATTTAGAATTTGATAATCCAGACACCCCATCAGGTTACACTTTTGAAAATTTCATTCACTATAGCTCAGCAGAAGAAAGACTTAAAAACTTTAAATATAAGTTACAACTTATAGAAGAATATTCGGGTTCTTTAGCTACTTTAAATAACATATCAGGTTCAGTTACTTCATCAGATCCAGCATTACAAAATATAATAATATTTAATGATAAAACTGACAATATAATTCAAGGACTTGATTATTATGAAAGATATCTCTATTATGAAGATGGAGATTACGCTTGGCCTAAAACAACTACGGGAAAACCCCATACTAACGCCAAAGTAGACTCAGCGGCTGCTGTAAGTTGGTTTGGAGCACCTATTGATGAGTATGAAAGCGCTTATTATGGTGGTCAAATGTTAAGTGCCAGTAAATATGATGATTGCAATCCATATTATATAGGAAAAACAATTCCACCAGACATAAGAGACAACCCACAAAATGAAGCATATGTGTTATTCACTGAAATGGTAGCACAGCATTTTGATGGTATTTGGGCTCACATAGATAGTATAACTGACAAACACCAAGCAGATAGTGGATTAAATGATGGTATTTCAAAGGAATTAGTATTTAATGCCTTAACTGAAAGAGGTATTAGAGCATACTCCCAATTTGAAAATGCATCAATTTATGAGTACTTTTTAGGAGATGATGGTCAAGGAACTTTTCAATATGAGTCAACGGATGGCTCAACTATGGTATCTGCTTCAAATGCAGGATCAATTCCTAAAGGTGATATAACAAAAGAAATTTGGAAGCGTTTATACCACAATGCACCATATCTTCTAAAAACTAAAGGTACTGAGCGTGGATTAAAAGCCCTAATTGCTACATATGGTATTCCAGAGTCGGTACTTCATGTTAAAGAATATGGAGGGCCCCTACAAGACAAAACAGGATTTAGAACATTTTCTTACCAGAAGGAAAGTAGAGCTTTTAGAATATCACCCTCCCTAGGGACGAGTGAGGACGGTAACATAAAAGTTTCTTCTACTAATGTACTACCTTCTACTAAAACTATACAATTTAGATTTAAACCAGACTACGAATCAGTGTCAACCTCAGGTAATCAAACTGTTGTAGGAAATGTCAGCGGGTCTGTATACAATGCATTTGGTAAACAACTTAGAGTAGTAGTTTCCCAAAGTATTGACACATCTAAATTAGAAAGTGCTTCATTTGCTCATGTAGGATTAGCATCTGGTAGTAATTCATCCTATAGTGACTTAGTACCTATATTCAATGGCGATATGTGGAATTTTACAGTCACTTTTGATAGTGGCTCTTCTAATACCGTAAGTTTATATTGTACAAATACCACACCTAATAAAAACACTTACTTAGCTACGGCTTCTTTAGGGGTAGAGGAGTATTTTGACCTTTGGGCGGGGGGAGAAAGAGGATTTGAATTTGGAACAAATACCACCCAAGGATCGCAACATTTTAGTTATGGTGGAAGGAATGGAGGGGCAACAAGGGGCAATTACCAAGAAATAAGATTTTGGACAGAAGAGCTAACTGAAGCCACTATATCTACACAATCCCTATCTCCCTTTAATTATAATGGTAACCTTCTAAGTTCAAGTTATGAGGCTTTATATTTAAGAGTACCTTTAGGTTCTAACAATAAAGACACAGATGAAGTGTTATTTACTGATAATAAAGCCCCTAAAGCAGAATTTAGAAGCTTATATTCGGCAAGTATTGGTGCTGATCAGGCCAATAGTGGTTGGGATACAAGTGACTCATTTCTTGAAGAAACCCACCATTTACCTACACCTGACACAGTAGGCTCAGGAATGGTTTCTGATAAAATAAGAATTGACAATGGCACCTTTGATGATAATTTCTTAGATCCATTTATTTCAGTTGAAACATCACCCCAAGATAGACAACCACTTGACTATTCAGATTTAGGTGTATTTTTCTCACCAACTTTTGAAATTAACGAGGATATAATCCATACTTTGGGTGGATTTAGATTAGATGATTATATAGGTGATCCAACTTACTATACAAGTGGAAGTTATCCTGCTTTAAAAACTATTAAAGATATTTACTTCCAAAAAGTAGATAAAGGATTTAATTTCCAAGATTATATAAGAACAATACAATTCTTTGATCATACATTATTTAAAATGATTAAAGATTTTACTCCTGCAAAAGTCAATCTTAAAACTGGTTTAGTTATTGAATCTCATTATTTAGAAAGGGCAAAAATGCCGGGAAAAAATATTGATTATGAGCAAAAAACTGAACATTTAGCAACATATACACCTTCTGCTTCTTTATCAAATTCAACATCAGAAACAGTTCATGAGGTAACGATTGATGTTGTAGATTATATACTTACAGGAAGTGAATCAACTGCCACTGAAAATGTGGCTCAGACAAACCTTATTAGTACAAAATTATCCCTAGCATAATGCCAGCAATAAATCCAATATCACAATCAAATCAATTTGAATTTAACGATTCAGTTTTAACAACTAAAGCTTGGAATTCATTACGTTATGATGGAAGGCAACTATCAGGCTCAAAACTTAATAAATTCACTGCTGGGGATTCTTCATATGGATTAACTCCAGTTATAAGAAATTTATCTAGAACATTTTATATATCTTCAGATATAACTTCACTATCTAATACTGGATTAAGAATAGATAGAGTCAGTGGAGATGAAGTAGAAGATACAGAATATCCAATAGAAGATCCTACCCTACAATTTATTCCAGGCTTTTCTTATATTTTAATCAATAAAGCAGTTACCATAAATGATGACAATAGCATAAAAGTTACGGATTTAAGTACTTTTAATACTTCTCCTGGTGGTGCCGATAGAAGGAAGGGATTTGATAGAGAATTTCAAACAAATATACCTAATGGCTCCTTTATAGGAATTAAAAATTTAGATGCGGATATTAAAGACAGAACAGATGTAAGCTATCCAGTTTATTTTAACGGAGGTAGATTACAACCCATGTGGAGAAATATATATTCAGATGAATTTCAAGGAGGTGGAGCTGATATAGAACCCCGATACGATGTAGACACCAATGAACTTAGATTTGCGCGCACTACTAATCTTATTGGAGTTCGAACTACTGTTTTAAATAGAAAGAGAGCAAGAGAGTATTATACTAGCTCTTTTACTTTATCGGGGACTTATACACACCCAGCAGGTGGTTACTCAGTTAACATTTTCCGCGGTTTGCAAACTGCTAAATCAGAACCTCCTTTTCCTAGATTTTTTGTATCGTTATTACACCAAAGTGAATCAATTGGTTCTAATATAGACCCATATGCTACAGATATTACTCCAATTAGAACTGTAGAGGAGGCTGCGGCGACAGATGGTTCAACACTACACCAAACAAAAAATCTAGCAGAAATTTCAACAGCAGAATTTTCATCAGTAATTACAAATTTAACACAACATACTGCAAGTTTTAACATTATTAATAATCTAAACCAATCTTATAGTATCTCAGCCCCATCTCACTTTTCAGGCAGTTATGATATATCATATTTAAATGAAAATAAACCTGCACTTCTTGTTAATTTAACTAAGGAAGTAGAATTTCCTGAGGGCTTAGGAAGAACACCTCTTGTAATAATACCAGAAACACTACACCCCTACATAAGGGATAATATACCACAATTTATGGCGCGGGCAGGATTTGACATAGGTAATATAACCCAAATAAATACCTTAGATGAAACAAACCGAACTCTTCCTTAAAAAATATATATTTATAAACAAACAAAACAAAAATGGGATACTTAGATAATACAAGCGTTATAGTAGACGCAATCTTAACCAAAAAAGGCCGTGAACTTCTTTCAAGACAAGATGGCTCTTTTAAAATCACTCAATTTGCCCTAGCAGATGATGAGATCGATTATACATTATACAATGAAAGCCACCCAAATGGATCAGCTTATTATGGTGAAGCAATTGAAGCTTTACCCTTAATTGAAGCTATTCCTAATGAAAATAATACAATGATATCTAAATTAGTTACTCTTCCTAGAGGAACAACTAAAATTCCTGTATTAAGTGTACAATCATCTAAGATTACTGTGGGTAGAGGAGCTAATTTTACACTTTCTCCAAATACTCTTAATTTTGATAGTGCTGTTGAATCCGCTTATTCATTTACAATAGCAGATAGAAGATTAATATCACAAGGATCCTCAACTGGGGGAAGTGGAAAATCAAACGCCCCAAGTAATATCCCATTCACAGGCACTGCCCTATCACAAACATTCCTAGGAACATCATTTACAGGCACAGCACTATCAGGTATTACATTATTTGGAAGTAATTCAGCGCTTGCAACATCAATTATAGTAGTAGGAGTAGACACAGGAGCCAGAACCACAGTAACCCTACAAGTAAATAAAGATAATAATGTCACATCTACAGTCGCACTATCTTCATTCTAATAAATAACCAATAATGGCAACATACACACAATTTTTTAATAACGATACAGTAAACAGTATAGATAGGGTTTTTTCTTCTGCCTGGTCAGGTAATGTTAATGATTTAGGAGCATCTCATTTTTCTTCTAGTACCCAATATATAACTACTTCACCCACTTCTAGTGGTGCTTTTTATATGGAGATTTATGACAAAAATCCGGATTCCGATGATACTGCTGAAGTACAGTACTCTATTGCCTATGGCAGCTTAACAGGAAAAGGAGGTATGGATTTTAATGATGACTCCGGAGCTGAAAATATTTCTTCTACAAAGGCTATATATAGCCAATATAGAAATTTAGTATTTGGTGGAGATGAAACCCAAAACTTTACATTTGATGGTTATACCCCCGATGATATTTACATAATTAATGTTAATAGAGCTAGATATAAAAATGCCATTAGATTAGGTAATCTAAATATTACATTATGGGCATCACAATCAGAACAAATAAATATTCAAAGCCCCGCAGGAGCGCTTTCTCACTTACAAGGTGCTATAAACCTTACAGATGATTCAGTAACAACTTCAGGATCGGCAAATGCAATTAGAGCAGGTGTAGGAAGAGAATTTAACCTAGTTTCCGGATCAAATGGTATAAGATTTGGAAGTAATAATACACATGTTACTAATAGTGGATCTTATGGGTATGTTTATCCAGATGCAGGATTTATTATCTTAAATGCTGATGCTTTAGATCATAGTGCCTCAATAGCAGCCCCCGGAGGAATTCAACTAAATACTGTTGATGGTACTCTTACGGGCTCCGCGGATTCTGCCTCTAGAGCGCCACTTAAATTACAAAACGCCTTAATACAGGGAGGTTCATTTATATTAGATGCATCAGAAGATATATCTAGTAGATATTATTGGATAAGAGTTTACAATCAAGACTTTAATTATACTACTAATGACTCCTTTACTGCTAATGATGGTACTTTAAGTTTTGATTCTATGATTGATAACCCACAAACTTATATTACAACAGTAGGTTTATACAATGATAACCAGGATCTATTAGCGGTTGCTAAATTAAGCCAACCTTTACCTAAAAACTTTACAAAAGAAGCCCTTATTAAAGTTAAACTTGATTATTAATGCCCGGCATATTCAAAAAGCTAAATGCAAGTGACGTAAAAATAACACCCTTTGAAGCCCATAAACAGTATAACACTGTAGATTTAGCTTCAATAGGTGCTAGTACGGCTTCTTTATCTTGGAGTGGTAAGAATAAAAGTGAATTTACCACAGGTAGTAGAAAATATTACCAAATTAATAAACTCTATTATAGAGATTATATTAGGGAAAGAGCTCATCGTTTAGAATTGGATGATGCAACTTATACTACTCAAGAAAGAAGATTATATCAAAGCGCAAGTTTATTAAGTTTATCACAAAAAACATTTGGATCAGAAGTGCAACCCAATAGTTTCAATCTTTCGGTAATTGCAAATGGAAGAACTTCTAGTTTTACAGATGATGGTTTTGGAAATCTTTATGATAATGATTTAGGTAAAGATAATTTCCCAAATGAAGATAATAGGGTATTTTATTTAGCTCCGGTTAATGGGTTTAAAAGAGCCGATTTAACATTAGACTATGAAACAGGAAATAATTATGTAAATTCTCCTTTCTCTGATGGTTATTCAAGGACTATTTATGATGATTCATATTTTCAAAATGTAGTTACTTTTGAAAAAACAAAATTTTCATTAAATAGTTCGCTACAAAATTCCCATACAATGGGAAGACATTCTTCTTCTGCTGATTTATCAAGGGTTATTATAGAAAATAGTCCCTATTTAAATTTTAATAATGAGGATTTTGCTATAAGTTTCTTTTGGAACCCTAGTGCTGCAACAAACAATTGGGGAGCTGGGGTAACTGACACAGGTACAAAAAGTTATATACTTACTAAAGAAGGAGCACAAAATTCCCCCCCATTAGGAACCCAAGCAGGGGGCGGTTTTTCTTTGAATACCTCGGGAGCTTTAGATATTACAACAACTCCTTCCAATCCTGCATTCCCCTATAGGGTTTATACAACTGTAACCAACAACACAGGTTCTGTGCATTTAGAGAGATTTGATGGAGAAAATTTGGCTACTATAAGTGGTAGTTTCTACAAAACTTCTACTGACTATAATAAACCAATGCATATTTTACTTCAAAAAAATGGAAGTTCTTTAGAAGTATATAAAAATGGGGTACTTTCCAACTCAGGAACAGATACAACAACTAAAGCTTGCCAAAACAAAGCTGACGCCGTTTTATTTGATAGAAGAAACCCAGATGGTACTTGGTATGATGGCCCTGATAATTGGGGAGGTGCCTTCCTCCCTACTCAATTTCAGATATGGAATAAATCAATGTCCACAGATGAAATAGCAATGGTCTCAGAATCATTTACGGGGACTTATCCTGTAGGTAATATATTTTATGATAATGGGTTTGCAGTAATAACTCACCCCAAATACATGGATATATTTGGTGGTGGGATCTTAGATTCTTTATCGTACAAAAATACCCATCTAATTACTGAAAATGAATACCAGTGCACTATGAATGAAAGTGAGTTTGAATTTACACGAAATATCACAGCTCGTAAAATTGCATCCGATGAAAGTGAAGAAA
>ENA-ORXF01002784-ORXF01002784.1-marine-metagenome-genome-assembly--contig:-NODE-2784-length-10251-cov-3.882740_pt1 | contig 10251 bp, 6 predicted proteins | sample MGYA00237864_ERZ511476 | MGnify/ENA primary metagenome ERZ511476 (study PRJEB26306, sample SAMN06343908) | marine metagenome | isolation source: coastal waters | place: Atlantic Ocean: West Antarctic... | reverse complement strand
AATCTATATTTGGCTATCTCATGAACACTCTGACCATTTTTCTGTTCCATTTGTGATGAATTTAAAAAAGCGTGGACTTTCTGCTAAATTTTTTTTTCAGCGTACAATAGATAGGCGTGTAGCGACATATATAAGAAATATGGGATTTAGTGTAATCGAATCGAATGATACAAAAGAAAATATTGACTCTGAACTTTCAATAGTAACTTTTCCTTTTTCTGGAGGAGACTCTTATTGCTTAATGTTGTGTAAAGAATTTTCACTGCTAAATCTTAATGATTGTGTAATTAAGAATGAAACAAGAGTCAGATCTGTGATGTCCAACATCAAAAAATATACTATTGGTATAGATTTGTTGATGACACAATTTGGATATGCTAATTGGTTAGGTAACCGAGATGAGACGGAACTTCGTATTTCTGCTGCAAAAGATAAATTAACAAGGATTAAATTACAAATTGAGCATATCAAGCCCAAATACGTAATTCCCTTTGCTTCTTTTATTTACTTTTGTCATAAAGAAAATTTTCATACCAATGATATGCAAAATACACCTGAAGATGTAAAGGAGTTTTTTAATAAAAATGATTTAGACTCTAAATTAATTATGGTTAAGCCAATGGATAAACTGGATTTGTCACAAAATTTATTATTACAAAGTTCAAATTCAATTCAAGTAAATATCCAACATTGGAATAAACTTATATCAAAAATAAAACCTCATGACATAGAAGATAAAGTCTATTCTAAAAGTGAAATTATTAATGAATACAAAGTGTATAAAAAAAAAATATTTATTTCCTTTTTGTTTGTCCCAGCTATTCTTGAAAAACTAAAGTACATTACTTCTATCCAATTTTATATCCATGATTTAGATATTAATTTATCATTATCATATATTACAGGAATAAAGATTACCCCAGGAGAAAAAGACAATGCTGATATTGGAATTTCTTCTTCAACAATGGTTTTTATTCTAAAGAATGATTATGGTATGAATACAACAGTTGTTAATGGCAAATTAGTTTGTTTATCTGATAATGGGATTATTAAATTTGAAAGACATTTTTTACTACAAGAATATATGAAAATGGGATATGGATTGAAACATCCGTTGATAACATTATCAATTTTTCTAAAAAAAATTTTTCATAAATTTAAAGTTAGAAAATGGGACAATAACCCTAATCTAGATTCATAGTAAATTTATTAAATAGTTGAAGCTAGTAAGTACGCATGTATAAGTGTTTTTATATAAACAAACTATTTTGTAAAAAATTTGACTTAATTATTAAAGTACCTATGCAGAAGAAGGTAAATAAAAATGTTTAATATTACTGAGTATGAGGCTTTAATAAAAAAGCTAGTAAGCGCTGGACTTAAACCAACTACTAATTGGAATGAAAAATTGAATTCCAACTCCCTATTGTTGCGTCATGATATTGATTTTAGTATTGAGTTTGCTCATCAGCTAGCATTGGTTGAGTTTCAGCTAAAAATCTACTCTACATTCTTTTTTATGTTGACTAGCAATATGTACAATCTTTTATCAGTTCACAATCAAAAGCTTGTAAAAAGTATCGCAGATATGGGCCATAAAATTTCAATACATTTTGATCCTACAGTTTATGAAAATCTAGATTACTTTCTGTATGAAAAAAATGTTTTTGAAAACACGTTTAATCAAAAAATAGATATAGTGTCTATCCATCAACCAAGATTGTTTTTGAATAATAATAATATTACTTTGTCAGGAACACCTCAAACTTATCATGATATTTTTTTTAAAAAGATGAAATATATATCAGACTCAAATGGAAGAGATGTTTCACCTCAGATTGATAAATATCTTGAGGAGCCAAGAGAGATTGGCTTACATTTATTAACACATCCAATTTGGTGGATGGGTATAGGTAGTAATCCAACAGAAACCTGTAATGCTTGGCGTACTCAAAACTTAGATTTTATTACATCTGAAATTAGAAAAAACTGTACAACTTATATTGAATAAACTATGAATATTGTTCTCTTTGGCTGTACAGACAAAACGCTTCATGCTGCAAGATACTTATCTAAATTAGGATTGCAAATTGATTTGATAACAATATCACCAATCACAGCTGTAGCTAATAAAGTTGCTGGTTATACAGATTTAACAGTAAATAAAAAATTATTCTCATCAATATATATTTCAGAAAATTATGCATTAAAAACTAAAAAAGATAAAGATAACTTTAGGACAATTAAGAAACTAAAATTAGGTTTTTCTTGTGGATGGCAAAGACTTATACCAAGTGAAATACTTGATTGCTTCGTCATTGGAGTATTGGGCATGCATGGCAGTTCAAGAAACTTACCGTTTGGCAAAGGTCGTTCCCCAATGAACTGGTCACTTATCGAAGGTCGTAAATGGTTTCATACCAATCTTTATAAGTACCAATCTGATGTTGATAATGGACCAGTTGTTGACACATATACTTTTAGTATCAATTCAAGCGATACAGCAGAAACAATGCATTACAAGAATATTCTAGCTATGTGCTATCTAATAAAAAAAAATTTAAAGGCATTAATTGATGGCACTATAAAAGTTAAACCACAATTAATTGCAATTGGAGAAAGTTTTTACCCTAAAAGAGCTCCAGCTGATGGAGTTATTGATTGGAGAGACGATATTTTTAATATTGAGCGGTTAATCAGAGCTGTAACAAATCCTTTTTATGGTGCTTTTAGTTTTTTAAATGGTATTGAGGTTATTATTCTACGTTCTTCAATTTTATACACTGATATAGAGCAACATCCTTTCAAAGAAGCTACATTTGGTGAGGTTTTGGATGTATTTCCTAATAATAAATTTTTGGTTAGGTGTTCTGGAGGAGTTTTGCTCGTGCATGAATACAAAGGTGATACACCTTTAGTAGGAGTAAAATTTGACGAACATGAAGGAGCATTAAAATCATTCGAACGTAATCATTATGGTTTTTTTGATGTTTAGACACAACTGTAACGATGTAAAAAAAACTCATATAAAATTTTAAGAAAATATTAAATTTAAATAATATAAAATGAAAAGATTAAAAATTACAATCATTACCTATAGTTGGCCACCACGTAATTCTATGAGCACACATAGACCATATTCTTGGGCGTACTATTGGAGTAAAAAAGGGGCAGATGTAACAGTTCTCACTGCAAAAAAAAAAATCTTTGATCAGCCCCTAGATATGGAATTACCAAAATTAGAAGGGGTTAAAGTGATTGAAGTGCCATATCAATTAAAATGGAGTAAGCTATTAAGTGCACCTCTTAAATATGCAATTATTAAAAAGATATCTAAATGGTTTAGAAAAAAATTAATAGATTATACAGGATATAATATAGAACCAAGAAATGCTTGGGCCCATGCTGCTAGTCCAATTGCTAATAAACTTGCAAGAAATCAAGATATTGTGATCAGCACTTTTGGACCTCAAGCGGCTCATATCATTGGAAGTAAAATGAAAATATTGAATCCATCACTTTATTGGATCGCTGATTATAGAGACCTTTGGAGTGATAACCCAGGTTTGGAAAGTGTTAATAAAGAATTGAAAGAAAAAATGTCAAAAGATGAGATTGAAACTGTTAAGTATGCTGATTTAACCACTTCTGTATCTGAAGACATCTGCCAAAGATTGTATAAGCTACACAAAAAAACTTCAATTAAAATAACTAATGGTTTTGATATTAATAAAAAAAAAGTCAAAAAAAATCTTTCAAAAAAAATATCAAAATTAAATAAAACTTTTAAAATTGTTTATACCGGATCGATCTATAATGATCGTAGTCCGATCATACTTTTAGATGCAATAGTAAATCTAAAAAAAAAAAAAAAAATTCCAAAAAATTCAATTATTGTAGAGTTCTATGGATCTAGACTAGATGATATTAAAGAATTATCTCAGCTATCAAAATATTTAAATATAATTCAAATAAAAGGCCACATACCTAGATCAAAAGTTTTAGAAAAACAAAAAAAAGCTGATTTATTACTTTTGTTAACAGGCTCAAAAAAGATATCACGTGGTGAGCTTACAGGAAAAATTTTTGAATATATGTCAGCAGGGCGACCAATTATTTGTATTGGTGGTCGATCTAATTTTGAAACTAGTAAAGTTTTAAATTTGACCAATACTGGACTAGTCTTCGAAGAGCGTGATAAAAAAAAATTAGAGGATTTGCTTTGTAAATCTTATTATGGAGGGGGATTATTTAAAACCTATAAACCAAAAATTGATGAAGTTTTAAAATTTTCACGTGAACGTATCGCTGATAATTATCTTTATACAATTAAAAAAAAGTTTTTAGCTAACCAAAAATTACCATTAACAAAATTAAGTAGAATAATAAAATTAAATAACAAAAAACCTAAAGTTATCCATTTAATAACAGGTCTTGAGAGAGGTGGTGCTGAAAGATTTTTATATAATCTTATTAATAACGGTCTTAATGAAAAATTTGATAATAGTGTAATTTCACTAATGTCTGAAGGTTATTATGGAAATCTATTAAAAAAAAAAAAAAATTCCAGTTTTTAGTCTAAATTTAAATAGAGGCCAAATTACTTTTTATGCAATTAAAAGATTAAGAAAAATTTTGATAGAACAGAAACCAGATATAGCACAAGGATGGATGTATCATGGAAATTTAGCAGCACTATTGGGAACTATTATGCTTAAAAGAAAGATTAAACTTTCATGGACTATACGCTTAAGCCTTGAAATATTTAAAATAATGAAATTTAAAACTCGTTCAGCTATTAAGCTTGGATCTTATCTTTCACGTATACCAGATTTAATAATATATAATTCTATTCGTTCTCTCAATCAGCACCGTGATTTAGGTTTCAGTAAAGATAAAGATTTTTTTATTCCAAACGGATTTGATACCACTGCGTGGAAACCAAATAATAAAATCCGACATACCGTAAGAGATTCACTTGGAATACACAAAAATACTAAAGTAATAGGTTATATTGGTAGGGGTGATGATCAAAAAGATATACCAACCCTATTTAAGGCATTTAACATAGTTTGCAAAAAACACCCAAATACTATTTTAGTTACTATTGGAAGAAATTTGAAACAATATCCAACAAACAATAAAAATATAATTTTTTTGGGACAGCGATCAGATGTACATAACCTTATGAAAGGTTTTGATCTGCTATGTCTTTCATCTAAAGCTGAAGGATTTCCAAATGTGATTGGTGAAGCTATGTCAACGGGTATACCATGTGTGACAACTGATGCGGGTGATGCAAAAAGTATTGTTGGTGAAACAGGTTGGATTACGCACTCAAGTGACCCAAAATCACTTGCAAATTGTTTGGATAGTGCATTAAAAAATTCACAAGGCCAATTAAAAAGATATGGTAAAATTGCTAGAAATAAAATTGTTAATAATTTTTCTATTAAAGATGTTAAAAATCAATATATATCATTATATAATTCTATTTTAGACTAACTTAATGAAAATTTTAATAACAGGATCAGCAGGTTTTATTGGATCAATGCTCTCTATAAAATTACTAGAGAGAGGTGACGAAGTAACAGGAATTGACAATCATAATGATTATTATGATCCAAAAATTAAGGATGACCGGCTAGAACGTCTTAAAAAATATTCAAATTATAAACATTATAAAACTGATCTAAATGATAATAAAAAATTAATAGAGATATTTAAAATTCATAAATTTCAAAAAGTAGTAAATTTAGCAGCTCAGGCTGGAGTTAGGTATTCTATTGAAAATCCACTTGCTTATATAAATAGTAATATTGTTGGATTTGCTCACATATTGGAGAATTGCCGTCATAATAAAGTTGAACATTTAGTTTATGCAAGCACCTCAAGTGTGTATGGGGCCAATACGAAAATGCCTTTCTCAGAACATGATAGTGTTAATCATCCATTATCTGTTTATGCGGCTTCTAAAAAATCTAATGAATTAATGGCACATACATACAGTTATCTTTATCAACTTCCAACAACAGGTCTTAGATTTTTTACAGTTTACGGGCCATGGGGAAGACCGGATATGGCTTTGTTTAAATTTACTAAAGCTATTATAGAAGATGAAACTATAGATGTATTTAATAATGGTAAACACACTAGAGATTTTACTTATATTGATGACATTGTAGAGGGTGTTATAAAAACTCTAGATAGTCCAGCTGCATGTAATGATAATTGGAATAGTAAGCAGCCAGATCCAGCCACTAGTAAAGCGCCATGGCGAATTTATAACATAGGAAACAATAAGCCTGTGCAGCTTATGGATTATATTAAGGCTTTGGAAGAAACTTTAGGTAAAAAAGCAAAAATAAATTTTTTACCATTACAGCCAGGAGATGTACCAGATACATATGCCAATGTAGATAATTTAAAGAATAAATTTGATTATAAACCCTCAACATCAGTTATTAGTGGAGTATCAAATTTTGTTAAATGGTACAAAGATTATTTTGAATATGATAAATTCAAATAAAGATCTTAAATTAGCAATTATAGGTTTAGGTTACGTTGGTTTGCCGCTTGCTTTAGAATTTGCTAAAAAAAGATCGATAATTGGTTTTGATATTAACAAAGAAAGAATTAAAGAATTAAACTCTGGAATAGATAGAAATTTAGAGTTTACTAAAAAAGAATTTCAAGATTCAAAGCAATTAAATTTTACTGATAGTGAAGAAAATCTTAAGTCTGCAAACTGTTATATAATTACTGTTCCAACACCTATAGATGAATTTAAAAAACCAAATTTGAAACCTCTATTTATGGCCTCTGAAATGATTGGTGGAATTATTAACAAAGGGGATTTAATTATATATGAGTCTACTGTTTACCCAGGCTGCATTGAGGAAGAATGTGTTCCCATCTTAGAGAAATTTTCAGGCTTAAAATTTAATAAAGATTTTTTTTGTGGTTATAGCCCTGAGCGTATAAATCCTGGAGATAAAGATCATACCATATCAAATATTAAAAAAATTACCTCTGGCTCGACACCTGAAATTGCTGATTTGATAGATGATTTATATAATGAAATAGTAATTGTTGGTACTCATAAAGCTTCCAGTATAAAAGTTGCAGAGGCTGCAAAAGTGATTGAAAATACTCAGCGAGATTTGAATATTGCTCTGATAAATGAATTTTCAATATTATTCAGTAAAATGAATATTGATACACAGGCAGTTTTAGATGCAGCGGGTAGTAAATGGAATTTTTTACCATTTAAACCTGGCCTAGTAGGAGGCCACTGCATTGGTGTTGACCCTTATTATCTTACTTATAAAGCTGAAAGTATTGGCTATTATCCAAAAATAATTTTAGCAGGTAGAGAACTTAATGATAATATGGGAGCACATGTAGCATCAGAGCTAGTTAAGGAAATGAAAAAAAAAGATATTCAAATTAATGGAGCAAAAATTTTAATTATGGGACTTACATTTAAGGAAAATTGTGCAGATATTCGTAATTCTGGTATTGAAAATGTAATTAAAAAATTACAAGAATTTAATTGTAATCTAGATTTTCATGATCCATGGGCAAATAGAGATGAAATTAAAGAGATTTTTAATATCTATCCACATTCAGAACTAAGTCAAAATACTTATGATGGAATTATAATAGCTGTTGCGCACGAAAAATTTAAAAAAATGGGAATAAAAGCCATCTCAAATTTATGTAAAAAAAATCATATTATTTATGATTTAAAATATTTATTTTCTAAAAATCAAAATAGTCTGAGATTATAAGATATATTTATTTTTAAAATAAAACATAATTAAACATCTTGCGTATAAAAGTAGAACTACAAAATAATGAAGGTGTAATAATAAACAAAATTTAAATTATGAAAAAAAATAAAAAAATTTTAATTCTTGTAAATTATTTGAGTTTTTTTTTATCACATCGTTTACCAGTTGCTGAGGCTTTACTTGCTAAAGGATTTGAAGTGTTTATTGGTTATGGTGAACTTCGAGGTGCTGACCCCAAATTATTAGAGCAGAAAGGCTTTAATGTTGATTTTATTCCAATGCAACCGGGTAGTTTTAATTTATTAAAGGATTTAAAAACAGTTTATTATATATGGGTTTTCTTTAAGAGAGTAAAACCTGATATTGTTCATTTGGTAACCATTAAACCTTATCTTTATGGTGGAATTGTTTCACGTTTATGTGGTGTGCAAGGTTTAGTCACTGCAGTTTCTGGACTTGGAACTTTATTTGTTAATAAAGATATAAAGAGCAAGTTAATACGCTTATTACTTTATCCTATTTATAAATTGGCATTTAATCACTTGAACCAAAAAGTTATTGTACAAAATAAAGATGATTTAAAAGTTTTAGTGAATTGGGGTGTTTTAAATCCGTCTAAAGTTAAATTATTGAAAGGTTCTGGTGTAAACTTAGAAGATTTTGATGGAATTGTTTGGACTGGAAGCCTGCTTAATATTTATGATTTAGGCCCCTCAATTGAACGTCAAATTGAATTGGCAAAAAATCTTTTTACCAAGAAAAATAAAATTTTTGGAAGTTGTTGGGGATTGCAAGTTTTAGCAACTGCTGGCGGAGGGAGTGTTCGAAAGAATCCTAAAGGGTTGGAGGCAGTGATTGCTAATAATATAACCTTAAATATGAAAGGCATTAATCATCCAATGTATAAAGATAAGCCTGAAAAATTTGATTCATTTTGTTGGCATTATGATGAAGTTGATGAATTACCTCAGGATGCATCGGTACTTTCATCAAATATTTTTAGTTCTGTGCAATCAATTTCTTTTCGAAAAGGCAACTCTGAAGTTTGGGCAGTGCAATATCATCCAGAGTTTGATTCACAATGGATTGCAGACTTAATGTTGCAAAGAAAATCATTACTATTAAAAGAGAGAATTTATCAGTCTGAACATGAGTTTAATAATATGTATACATATCTTGCAGATAATAAAAAATTTGACTATTTAAAAAATGAATTATCTATTTGTAACTCTTTAATAGAGGAAAGTACTCATAATTTAGAAATATCTAATTTTCTTAAAAATATTATGAATGATAATTAATTAGAAATTTTTTTTATAATATTAAACATCAATATTTTTTATAAAATTAGCATTTTTTTGAATAAAATCATATCTTTTTTCAGCTTTTTTACCCATTAGTGAATCAAAAAGTTTTTCAGTTTTTAGAGCTTCATTAACCCCATCAAATAATTTTAATTGTATTAATTTTCTCTCCTTATAATCCATAGTAGTTTTTTTTAATTGATCTGCTGGCATTTCTCCCAAACCTTTAAATCTCGTAATTAGAGGATTATTTTTTATTTTGTGTTTTTTTATTATATTATCTCTTTCTGCCTCATCATAAGCAAAATAATTGTCATTTTTAAAAGCAATCTTATAAAGTGGCGGCATAGCTAAAAAGAGTCTTCCATTTTCAATAATTTTTATCATATATTTATAAAAAAAAGTTATTAGTAGTGTCGCAATATGAGAGCCATCAACATCTGCATCTGTCATTAAAATAATTTTTTCATATCTTAATTTTGATAATTGAAAATTTTTTCCAATACCACATCCCAATGCTTGAATTAAATTTTGAATTTCATTATTTTCAGCCATCTTGGATAAAGAAACACTATGTACATTTAATATCTTACCTCTCAATGGAAGAATTGCTTGTTTTTCTCTAAATCTTGCTTGTTTTGCAGAGCCACCTGCACTGTCCCCCTCAACAATAAAAAGTTCTGTATCTTCAACATTCTTACTAGAACAGTCTACTAATTTTCCTGGTAGTCTATTTTTATCTTTAATTGTTTTTCTTTCCAATTCTTTAAAATTTGATAGATCTGTTCGCAGAAGAGATCTCTCAATTAGTATTTCTATTAATTTAACAGAATCCTTTTTGTGACTATTGAGCCACAACATAAATTGATTTTGCAATACTTCTTCAATTTTTCTCTGTATTTTTGGCATTGCTATTCTTTTTTTAGTTTGCCCTTCAAAACTAGGCTCACTAATAAAAATTGAAATAAAAGAATCAGTAAAGTCAAAAACATCGCTTAAAGTGATATTAGCAGATTTTGTTAATTGATTTTTTTGTCCAAATATTTTTACTGCTTTTATTATGGAATTTTTTAAGGCATTTTCATGCGATCCTCCATCGGGAGTTTCGATAGTATTGCAAAAAGACATCATAGATGATTGTTCATTTTCAT
>ENA-ORXF01002782-ORXF01002782.1-marine-metagenome-genome-assembly--contig:-NODE-2782-length-10255-cov-5.932207_pt1 | contig 10255 bp, 14 predicted proteins | sample MGYA00237864_ERZ511476 | MGnify/ENA primary metagenome ERZ511476 (study PRJEB26306, sample SAMN06343908) | marine metagenome | isolation source: coastal waters | place: Atlantic Ocean: West Antarctic... | reverse complement strand
ATCAAGGTACTATTGCAAACGTAGATGATCTTCTTACAAACCCTAACACAGCATTGAGATTATCAATGGCTTTAGAACAAGTAGCAAGTCAATCTGCTGTTCTTTCAGCAGCACAAACAGGTGCTATTTTTGGTGGAACAGGTGTTGTTGGTACAGACTTTACAATTGCCGCAGGTGCTACATCGATTGCAGCTAATCAAAGTGTTGTAAGATATAATGGTAATGTTGGTTCTACTTTAGCTTTAACAGCTTCAACAACTGATCTTGCTTCAGACACACACAAAAGTTTAATTATTTTTAACAATAATGTTATAGCTGCATCAGCATTATTAACATTACAAGTTCATACAAATAACGAACTTGATGCGTCATCTTTTGAAGCCTTTGTTACAGGTGCTGGAACTAATGTACTAGAGCGTGAAGCAGGAACTACAGATGCACATGCTAAAATTATCTTAACAGCTTCTGGAGCAGAAACAACAATACTAGCAGGTTCATATATTTATTTTGAAGCCGCCAACAATACAGATGAGATGGCAGTGAAGATGATGATTAGAACATCTGGTGGAACTATAGCAGTTACAACAGCTAACAACTAATCGATAGTGGGGGTTAATTACCCCCACACTTTTATAAGGAGAATAATATGGGAATGTCAGGTGGTAAGTCAGACGTAAAACCAGCTTTTATAAGTGATGAAGTTGCGGCAGATGATAATTTTATAGTTACCGTAGCAAGACCTAATACTACCGCAACATTAGCAAATTCTGCATTTGCTTCTGGTGGAGCTAGAATTTTAACTGTAACCACAGCAGGAACAGGTGATAATGCTAAGACAAATACTATTGTTGGAACAGATGTTTTTGATAATGCTCTTACAGAAGTAATTGTTTCTACTGGTTCTGCTGAAGCTGTAGATGGTACTAAATACTTTAAGACAATTACTTCAGTAACAAGTTCTGCACAATTTGCAGCAAACATAGAAGTTGGCTCTATCGCTTCTGCGGCACAAGCCGTTGGTGGTGGTAGCAGAGTTCGTTTAAAAGGATTCTCAATTGTATCTGGCGGAACTGCTGGAGTTGTAGAATTTATTGACGGAACTCCAGAATCAGGAACAGTATTGTTTAAATCAAGAACAATAGGCACTGATAATACAACGCTTGATAGAACTATACCTCAAAACGGTATTTTGTTTGAGAGTGGACTAAGTATTAGATACACTGTTGGCACAATAGATATGATGACATTTTTCTTCGCATAGGAGTACAAATGGCTGAGAAAAAGAAAAAAGGCACTATGAAAGGTCACACCATAGGTGGTGGACAGAAAAGACCTACGAAGTCTGGTGCTGGCATGACTGCAAAGGGTGTCGCTAAATATCGTAAAGACAATCCTGGCAGTAAATTAAAAACAGCAGTAACTGGTAAAGTTAAGGCTGGTAGCAAGGCATCAAAAAGACGTAAGTCTTATTGTGCAAGAAGTGCAGGACAAATGAAGAAGTTCCCTAAAGCCGCTAAAGATCCAAATAGCCGTTTACGACAAGCTAGAAAAAGGTGGAAATGCTAATGACTGCAAAAGAAGTGTTAAAATTATTAGAAAAGCATGAAGAATCTTGTGACAAAAGATACTCTGATATTCAAGATCACCTAAAAAGACTAGACAACAGACTTTGGATGATAGTTACTTTAATTGTAGTAGCGTCTGGATTGGAGCAGTTAATATAATGGCTATGGGTAGATCTCAAATGAGTAGGCAAATATCTAAGCCTCCTTCAAAGAAAAAGAAGATAAAGAAGATAAAGAAAATAGTAAAGGTAAAAAAGAATGCCAAAAGACGCTTGTTACAGAAAAGTTAAAGCAAGATACAGAGTTTTCCCTTCTGCGTATGCTAGTGGAGCTATTGCAAAATGTAGAAAAGTTGGAGCTGCTAACTATGGAAATGCAAAAAAGAAAGCTGAAGGTGGTGTTGTTGAGATGAAAAAAGGAGGTTCTGTTGCAAGAGGCAAAAGAAAAAGAACATCTAAAAATCCAAAGATAGCCAGAGGATGTGGCATAGTTATGGAAAACAGACGTAAAGTTACAAAGTATAGATAATGGCAGTTCGTAAAACACAAAAAGGTCTGGCTTTAAAAAGATGGTTTAAGGAAGGCTGGAAAGATGTTAAAACTGGTAAAGCGTGTGGTCGTCAAAAAGGTGAGAAAAGAGGCACTCCTTATTGTCGCCCAAGCAAAAGAGTTTCTTCAAAAACTCCAAAAACTAGTTCAGAGATGACATCAGCAGAAAAAAGAAGTAGAATAAGTCAGAAGAATAAAATAGGACAACCCGCAGGTAAACCAAGAAGAGTTAAATCTCTTAGGAGAAAAAAGAAATGACAACTTCTAGCTCAACAAACTTTGAACTTGACGTAGCTGATTATATTGAAGAAGCCTTTGAGAGATGTGGGTTAGAAGTTCGTACTGGATATGATCTTCAAACGGCTAGAAGGTCTTTAAACATTATGTTAGCAGAATGGGCTAACAGAGGTTTAAACCAATGGACTATTTCACAAAGAACTCAAGCTCTAACTGCAAATGATGCAGAGTATTCTTTAGGTACAGATGTAATTGATATACTTTCTGCTGTTGTTCATAGAGGCACTACAGATTTTAGTATGTCAAGAATAAGTAGGGATGCTTATTTGTCTACTCCAAGTAAGACCACAACTGGAAGACCAACTCAGTTTTTTCTTGATAGGCAAATTACACCAAATTTAAAAATATGGCCAACACCAGAAAATAGTACAGATACGATTGTATATGATGCTTTAACAAGAATACAAGATGCAGATTCTGCTATAAACACAATGGAAATACCATTTAGATTTTATCCTTGCCTAACTGCTGGTCTTGCTTACTATATAGCCATGAAAAAAGCTCCTGATAGAATACAATTATTAAAAAGCGTTTATGAAGAAGAATTTGAAAGAGCTATAGGAGAAGATAGAGACAGGTCTTCTTTTACTGTAACACCTCAATTAAGTTTTTATAAGGTAGGATAATGGGAGCTTTTGCGTCTGGTAAGTACGCTTATGGATTGTCAGATAGATCTGGGTTTAGATACAGATTAAAAGATATGCGTAAGGAATGGACAGGATTATTAGTGGGCAAAGATGAGTATGAGGAGAAGCATCCTCAATTAACTCCTCCAAAAGTTTCAACTGATCCAGAGGCTATTAGGAACGCTAGACCAGACAATGATGATGATTTTACTGTTTTTACTATTTATACAAACACAGGTTTAGGTATAATAGGTAAAGAAATAGAAACTTTTGAAGCTACTGCGAGTGTTGGTAGCGTAACAGTGAGTATAACATAATGGCATGGACATTTACCACATTAACTCAATCTATTAAAGATTGGACTGATAATTCTGAAACAACCTTTGTTGCAGAAATACCTTTTTTTATTACTAATGCAGAAGAAAGAATATTTAAATCAATAGATTTAGAGTATTTTCGTAAAAATGTTTCTGGTGAATTAACTAGTGGTAATAAATTTTTAGCTATGCCTACTGATTATTTATCTTCTTTTTCTTTAGCTTTCGTTGATTCTAGTGGGAACACTAATTTTCTGTTACAAAAAGACGTAAGTTTTTTACAACAATATACTCCTGGTGGATCTTCAACAACTGGAAATCCAAAATATTATGCTCCTTTTGACTATCAAAACTTTATAGTAGCACCAACACCTGATGCTTCATATGTGGCTGAATTGCATTACTTTTATAGACCAACCTCAATCACAACAGACGGTACTGGCAAAACGTGGATAGGTGACAATGCAACTGATGCACTTCTTTACGCATGTTTAGTAGAGGCTTACACATTTATGAAGGGTGAAGCTGATATTATAAAAATGTATTCTGATAGATACATGGAATCTATTTCTAGGTTAAAAAACTATGCAGAAGGAATGGAAGACAAAGACGCTTTCAGAACAGGAAAATTACTAAAGCAAAGAACATGAGTAATTTAAAAAATAAAACAATAGCCATTGTTGCATTAGGAAATACTTTTTCAGAATATATTCTTGCTAAAACAAGAAGTGATATTTTTGATGAAGTTTGGGCTATAAACGCAATGTCCGCTGTTATTTTTCATGATCGTGTTTTTATGCTTGATCCAGCATCTCGTTTTTTAGATGGAGAAATGGCTGGAAAACAAACAAATGTAATGAAAGACAGGTTATTAAAAAAATTAAATATACCTATTTATTCGTGTTGTTTAGATAAAAGATGCCCTGATGTAGTAGAATACCCTTTGCAAGAAGTATTAGAAAAAACAAAATACGCATATTTAAATAACACAGTTCCTTATGCAATAGCTTTTGCTATATCTCAAGAAGTAAGTAAAATTTGTTTATATGGAGTAGATTTTAGTTATAAGGAAGTTCCTCATATGGCAGAAGCAGGTAGAGCTTGCACAGAGTTTTGGCTGGCTATTGCTACTACAAAAGGAATAAAAATTGAGATTGCACATAATTCTACCCTTTTAGATACTAATGTGCCAGATGAAGAAAAGCTGTATGGATACCATAGATTAGACGATCCCATAGTTTCTACAGTCCATGAAGGAAGTATGTTAATAACAAGAAAATCAAAATTAGAACCACCAGAGCCATTAGATGCAATTCCAAGAATATATGGTAGAGAGGAAGACACAAGATGACATTTTTTTCAGCAATACAGGGTAATACTGCTCCTGTTAATATTATGACTTCTAATAACGGAGGTCTTTCAGACGAACAAATAGCACAAATGGCAACAGATAAAATTGTTGCTGTATCTGAAAATGCTCCAGATGTTATTAGAGATCAAGCCAATGTTTTTAAAGAAAATGTCAAAAAACTTTTGTTTCATTATCTAGTCTTGGCAAGAAAAGAGGAACGTGCTACAATAGTTCATACTATAAGAAATTCAGGCCAAAAAGACTTGGCAGAATATATAAGGAGACTATAATGGCAATAGCACAAGCACTATGCACTACGTTTAAAAAAGAACTTTTAACAGCCACACATAATTTTGCAACTAATGGTAATGCTTTTAGATTAGCGTTATATGCAGAAGGTGGCGGTGGTAAATCTTCTACTACTGCAACATTAGGTGCAGCATCAACGGTATATGTTACAACAGGAGAAGTTGCAAACAGTGGTAGTTATGCTGCGGGTGGTGGTGTTTTAACAAAAGTAGCACCAACAAATGCTGGAACAACTGCTATTACAGATTTTGCAGATTTAAGTTTTACGACAGCTACAATCACGGCTATGGGTGCGTTAATTTATAACGATACTAATGGTAATAAAGCTGTTTGCGTATTAGATTTTACATCTAATAAAACATCAACATCAGGCACTTTTACGATTCAGTTTCCAACAGCAGATGCAAGTAATGCGATTATAAGGATAGCCTAAATGTCATCTCTACAAGGTTGGGGTAGAGGTACATGGGGTCAAGGTCCTTGGAATGAAGAAATTAATGTTGTTGTTACTGGTGTCCAAGGAACAGGTGGAGTAGGAACTCCATTAGGGATCCCTGGTATTTTTGTAAATGCTACTGCTGTATCTGCTACTACTCTTTTATCTAGGACTTCTCTTACAACGATAGTACATACTGTCACTGTTGTATCGGGTAATCCTTCAAATCATCCGTACTATAATGTTGGATCGAGCAACAAGTTTGCAATCGGTGGTTCAACAGCTACAGCCGATGTGACTTTAGATTTACAAGAAGGAAACACTTATCGCTTTGATCAAAGTAATAGTAGCAATAATGGTCATCCTTTAAGATTCAGTATTACACCGAATGGATCTCATGGTGGTGGTTCTGAATACACAACTGGAGTAACAACAAATGGTACTCCAGGGTCAAGTGGTGCTTATACTCAAATAGTAGTAGCCCTAGGTGCTCCAAGACTATATTACTATTGTACTAATCATTCTGCTATGGGTTGGACGGCTAATACGCCAGGTGCGGTTACAGTAGATGCTCAAACTGGAGCATCCGTAACTACTGTTGTTGGTACAACAGCGGTAGGTTCAGAAAATGTTAGAGCAGAAGTAGAAGTGGGTGTTACATTAGCGGCGGCACAAACAACACTATCGAGTGTTGTCACAATACCACAAAGTGTGGTATTCTTAACTGGAATTAGTGCTACTGGTAGCACAGGAGAAGAATTAGTATATAGTTTAATAGTTCCAGATCAAACGGCTAACTGGCGAGAGGTGGCATAATGGCAAGTACATTTGTAAATAATTTAAGACTCGAAGAGATGAACACTGGCGAACAATCGGGACAGTGGGGCACAAAAACAAACACTAACTTAGAGCTTGTGGGTGAAGCGTTAGGATTTGGCACAGAAGCTATCACAACAAACGCTAATACCCATGCAACAACAGTGGCTGATGCTTCTTCTGATGCAGGAAGAGCAATATATATTATATACACTGGAACATTAGATTCGGCTTGCACAATTACTATTGGTCCTGACACTTTGAAAAGAGTTCATATAATTAAAAATGGAACAAGTGGATCACAAAACATAATTATAAAACAAGGATCAGGTAGTGGTGCATCCATTACCATACCTCCAGGAGACACTAAAGTTGTTTCTTTAGATGGAGCTGGGTCTGGAGCGGTAGTCACAGATGCCTTTTCAAATGTTAATTTAGGTGGCACAACCACTATAGGTGATAACCTTACACTTAATACTGATAGTGCCGTTGTATCCTTTGGTGCAGATGCCGACACGACATTGACTCATACAGATGGTTCTGGACTTACATTAAATAGCACAAATAAAATTATGTTTAATGATGCAACTCAATTTATTCAAGGTGCTAGTGCAACAGTATTAGATATTGCAGCAACAGATACAATAGAATTAACTGCAACAAATATTGCAGTAGTAGGAACTATGGGAGTTTCTGGAAAAATTACTGCTGATGCTGGGATAGATATTGATAACTTTAATATTGATGGCACAACTATAGCTTTATCTACTGGTGATCTAACTGTAGATGTAGCTGGAGATATAATCTTAAATGCTGATGGAGATGATTTTAAATTTCAAAATGCTGCTATAAATTTACTTACTATAACCAACAGTTCAAGTGATGCAGTCATTAAACCAGCAACAGATGCAAAAGATATAATCTTTCAACAGTTTGATGGTACAGCAGTTATGACTGTTGAAGATGATATTTCTTTAACTATTAACAATGATGTAAGTGTCGTTGGTAGAGCAACAGGAACTATAACAACAGAAAATGATGGCAACCTTGATTTAGCTGTAAGTAATAATTTCAAAGTAACTACATCAGGTGACTTAACATTAACTCTAACTAATCCTGCCATTGGTCAATCTGGTAATATTCTATTTATCAATGATAGCAATCGTACAATATCAGCACACGCATCTTTACTAATTAATGCAGATGTGCTGTCAGCTATATCAGCAACAGGTTCTTATCATTTAACTTATTATTCAACAGCGACTAGTGGTAACAATACCATACTAGTGTCAGCTTCAGCTATATTAACGTAGGGAATTAGTATGAGTCTTATAGCAAATGGTGCAGGAGAAAGTGCAAAGAGTTTTTACAATGGTGTTATTGCACAATCATTAAGATTTGGTACTAATAATTATTTAACCAATGAACTAGATGCACCAAGTGATGACCAAAACTTTACAATTTCTACATGGTTTAAAAGAAGTAAGTTAGGTGCAGAAGAAGGTTTGTGGGCAGTAGATGCAACAGGTTCTTATTGTAGATTTGAGGCTTCTGGTGCAATCAGAGTAAGGCAATATAATGGAATAATAAATGCAATTACTACTGCTTTTTTTAGAGACACTTCGGCTTGGTATCATCTAGTGGTTGCATGGGATATGGATAATAGCACAGCAGCAGATAGAATAATTATATATGTAAATGGAGTTAGGCAAACTTTGGCTACATATCATGCACCTACAACTAGCGAAACTTCTAACGTAAATGCAGATGGAAGAACATTACACATAGGAAGTTCTTATTCTAGTGGTGCTGCTCAATATTTTGAGGGTTATATGGCAGACTTTAATTTTGTTGATGGGTCAGTATTAGCACCAACAGAATTTGCTGAAACAAAAAATGGTGTTTGGATACCTATAGAACCTGCTGGGTTAACTTATGGTAACAATGGATTTAGATTACAGTTTGCAAATAGTGCTGTATCTTCTGCAAGTAGTAGCACAATAGGTGCTGACACAAGTGGTAAAGCTAGACACTTTACATCAGCAGGAATATTAGCTTCTGATTGTGCAATGCCTGATACTCCAGAGAATAACTTTCCCACAATGGGTTCTTTTCAATTTAGAAGAGCTTATAGGTCGCAAGATAATGCTCTATCAGAAGGTGCTTTAAAAGTTGCACCACCTTCTACCTATAATTCAATTATATTAGCTTCAATGAGAATTAACGAAGTTCTGTCTAATGGTAGTGGTGCTTATTGGGAAGTTAGAGTAGATTCAGGGGGAGCAGGAAATAACAGTTATTCAGGAGTTGTAGGAGGTCAAGAGAGCAGTAATTTAGCTAGTGCAACTGGTCCTAATACATGGCCCATTGCAGCTGTTTTTGATTATCTTAGAGGGTATTTCTATGTAAATACTACATCTGGTGACTATAGTAGTATTGTTACTTATGCAGAAGATGACATTATAGGATTTGCTATAAAATCTGATGGCAAGTTTTTTATGCACAAAAATGGTACATACTTTAATCAACTTGCATCAGGTGCAGCACAAAACCCTGTAAACGGAGCAAACCCACTTGCCACTTTAGACTTAACAAATGATTATTTTCCTTTTGCTGATGGTCAACCGGGTGTTCATTATAACTTTGGACAAGACAGTACATTTGCTGGAGCAATCTCAGCAGGAGGTGAAACTGATGCAAATGGAATAGGTGATTTTGCTTATGAAGTACCAACAGGCTTCCTTGCTCTTTGCTCTGCAAACATGTCAGAACCAACCATAGGTCCTAATTCAACCACCGTTGCTACTGACCATTTTAATACAGTTCTCTATACTGGTAATGCTTCTGGACAAACTATAACTGGAGTTGGGTTTCAACCAGATTGGACTTGGAATAAAAATTTAGCGGCAAATGACTTTCATATTTTGCAAGATAGTTCTAGAGGAGCTGGAAAAGAAATCTTTTCAAATTCTAGTGCTGACGAAGAATCATATTCAACAAGTATAACATCTTGGAACTCAGATGGATTTGTTCTAGGAGGTAGAGAACCTATAAATGCAAATAATGAAGCTTATGTTTCTTGGAACTGGAAAGCAAATGGTGGCACAACGACTACAAATGATGCAAGTTCAACTAGTGTAGGCACAATAGATAGTGTGTTTCAAGCAAGCACAGAATCAGGGTTTAGTATTGTAAGATATACTGCTACTGGTTCAGCAGGGACAATAAAACATGGGTTATCAGTAACTCCAGATTTTATGATTATAAAACATTTGGATGCTGATGGTACTGGTTGGATAGTTTATCATGGTACTAATACAGTTGCTTTGAGTCTACAGAATCTTAATGCTAATGATGACAATGTCTATTGGAATGACACAAGCCCAACAGCTACTGTGTTTTCAGTAGGGGGAGATGGGGTAGACACTAATAATAGTAGTGGTGCTAGCACTATTGCTTATGTGTGGCATCAAGTAGAAGGCTACTCAAAGTTTGGCAGCTATATTGGAAATGCTAGTGATAATGGTGCGTTTGTTTTCTTAGGCTTCAAACCTGCTTGGGTTATGATTAAATGTGCATCTGCTACTGGTAATTTTACCTCTTGGACAATATATGACAATAAAAGAAAAACTTTTAATGATGATATTGGTGATAATTCAAATCCTCTTTATGCCAATAAAACTGCAGTAGAGGGTGAAAGAGGAAATGGTACAACTGATATAAGTGGTAATGCAAATGCAATAGATTTTTTAAGTAATGGTTTTAAGTGTAGAGATAATGCAAATGAAATAAATCAGGGAGATGTCTACATTTATATGTCATTTGCCGAAGTGCCATTTAAGTTTGCAAACGGAAAATAGGAGACAATAAGATGGCTTGGAAACACAACGATAGAGTTATAAAAATTGGTAAGGGGTGGATTGCTGATGACAATACTAAACACCCTAGAGGATGGTTAAGGTGGGATGCTGCTAGAAAAGAAGCTATGGG
>ENA-ORXF01002778-ORXF01002778.1-marine-metagenome-genome-assembly--contig:-NODE-2778-length-10266-cov-4.890666_pt1 | contig 10266 bp, 8 predicted proteins | sample MGYA00237864_ERZ511476 | MGnify/ENA primary metagenome ERZ511476 (study PRJEB26306, sample SAMN06343908) | marine metagenome | isolation source: coastal waters | place: Atlantic Ocean: West Antarctic... | reverse complement strand
GCGCAATAAGGTGATATTTCACTTGGCTTTAGAACCATAGTGCATCCTGTAGCTATTGCTGAGGAGACCTTTGTTGTAATTTGATTCATAGGCCAGTTCCAAGGTGTAATCATCCCCACCACGCCTATAGGCTCTTTAATTATAGTAAAAGTTCCTTCTAATTTTTCAAATTCATAATTTTCAAGAGCTTCAAGAGTATCTTGAAAATTTCTAAGGCCAGTAGTTACTTGCGCTGCGGTAGAAAGCCATATTGGCGAGCCCATTTCTTCTGATATAGTTTTTATAAAATCTTCAGTCCTGTTCTCGTACTCTGTGATGATTTTTTTTAATAGCTCTACTCTCTCTTCCTTAGAAGTGAAACCAAAAGTCTTAAAGGCCTCTGATGCTGCTTGAACTGCTAAATCTATATCCCCTTTGGTTCCTGCAGAAACATGTCCAATAACTTCTTCTGTAGCAGGATTTTCAACTTCAATTCTTTCATTAGACTCAGATGCAACCCATTTACCATTAATATAAAATTCTAATCTATCTTTCATAAGAAAATTCCAGTATGTTTGAGTGCCTAATTATACATAAACAGAGGTAGCTGTCCTATTAATTTTTTACAGTATTGAAAGCTTCGATAGCCCTTAATCTTGATTCTTTAAGATCAAGTATCTGCATTGGATATTTACAATATTTTCTATGCTCAGATGGTGGATTATGGATAACTGATTTATCTAAATCTTTTAATTCAGGAACATATTTTTTAATGAACAACCCCTCTTTATCAAAATTTATTGACTGAGTAATTGGATTGAAAATTCTAAAATAGGGAGCTGCATCTGTTCCTGTTGAACTACTCCACTGCCAACCCCCATTATTGGATGAAAAATCTCCATCTATAAGGTTTTTCATAAAGTACTCTTCACCAAGCCTCCAGTCATGAAGCATGTTTTTTGTAAAAAACATCGCGACAACCATTCTGAGTCTATTGTGCATCCATCCCTCATTAAGTAATTGCCTCATAGCTGAATCAATAATAGGAAAGCCAGTTTTGCCTTGCTTCCAAGCTTCAAATTCATCTTTATCAAATCTCCACTTTATTGATTTCGTATAATCTTGAAATGGCTGACCTTTGCTTACTTTTGAAAAAGAAAACATGATATTTTTATAAAATTCTCTCCAGACAATCTCATCGATCCACTTAGTTATCCCAACATGACCAGAGCTAAACTCAAAATTATTATGCTTTAGTGCCTCAAGAATGCATCTTTTGGATGAAATAATGCCTAAGGCTAAATAAGGTGAGATTCTGCTTGTCCCATCAATAATAGGATCATTCCTGTCTTTAGAATAATTAATAACCTTATCTTTAAGAAAATTTTGTAACCTTGAAAAAGCCTCTTCCTCTCCGGCAGGCCATAAGCCCATATCTGCTTTATGAGTCTGTGTAAAACTAAAATTAAAACTATCTAGATTAGATTTTTGATCTGTTTTATTCTTTTTTTGATATTTATAATCTATATCTAGGAAGTCCATCTTAAAAAATTCTATCCATTTTCTTTTAAAAGGAGTGAAAACTGAATAGGGGTTTCCCTGTCCTGTTTTTAGAGTCCCGGGCTTGTATACAACCTGATCATCAAAAGATTGATAATTAACTTTATTGTTAATCAAAGCCTCTGAGACCCTGATATCTCTATGCGACTCATCCTCTCCAAATTGATTATTCCAGAATACCTTATCAATATTATTTGTTGCTACAAAATTAGATATATATCCTTCATCAGAGTTAAAGCCTTCACTTTTGATAATGGTAAGACAGATATTTAAATTATTTAATTTCTTTTTCAACAAAAATAAGTTCTTTATTAGAAAATCAATTTTAATATTTGCTTCGTTATGGAGGCTGAACTGATTAGGTGAAAAAAGAAATATAGCTGAAACCTCATCAGAATTTTCACAAGCATTTCTTAGAGCTGGATTGTCATCAAGCCTAAGATCACCTCTAAACCATACTAAACTTTTCATAATGATATTTTGTCCATAATATTTTTTTTTAAAAGTTCTCTAATTTTATAAACCTTATCCTCATTGCCCTCTAGGAGGTCTATCTGAAGACTGGATTTAAAACTAAGCCTATTTATTAGGCCATTTAACTCTAATCTTGAAAGCATATTTTCATACTTTATATTAGTTTTAATTGTCTTGGGTGATAGTGTTGAAACAGGTAAGCCGCTACTAACTGATTCTGTGATCATCATGGCGCTATCTTCTGTAACAAATATAAAATCTGAGTTATTAAATAGTGTATTTAGGTCAGTATTTTCTCCACCTCTATGATACCAAATCGAGCCAGGGTCGCAGTATGCAACCATCTCATTATATAAATAATCTTCATGGATTTTATTGGTTCTTCTTGAGGTAACTATCAATGGTTTTATTCCGGTAGTACTCTCGAAATATTTAATATTTTCATGAAGATCTTTCCAGTCATCTATTGAGTATGTGTATCCAGCCCCATCTCCTCCTAGTAAAAATAATGCCTTATTTTTAGTCATCTTATTTCTTTCTAGATTAGGCTTATATTTATTTGGTGCTAATAAAGTAGCTATATTTGTAGAAGAACTAATATCATGCTCAACAGTTATATGAGCAGTGAAATATGTCGCTTTTAAACCTCTTAAAGAGCCAATTTGTATAGATGGGATATTATATTTTTTACTAAGAGCCGCTGTAATAAATAATGTATTTCCCCCAGTAGCAATTATTAAATCAAAGTCTGTTAAGTTTAAAGGATAGTAAATATCTAAAACTTTCTGAGCATTTAAAAAATTTTCATTTTTAAATAAATGCCTTAGATATAGCCTTGTAATAGATCTAATTAAGGGAAATTTATAAACCATGTTGAACGTGGTTTGTTGAGTGGAAGTATCCTCATCGAGAAGGTTTGCAACTCCTATTGATTGATTAAAGTGTCCGGGAATGCCGTCACTGATGATAGCTATTCTCATTAGTTACTCTACTATTTTTGAATTAGAAAAATATGCATCTACTTGAAAGTTCTCTCGTCTATTTTTAATATCAGCTCTTCCACCTGCTGCCTTTACAATCGCTGCTCCAGCAGCCACATCCCATAGGTATGTTCCAAATTCTTTATATAAATCTGCTTTACCTGATGCGACGTACATAGATGCCATTGCTGCAGAGCCTATCATTCTAACTTTTTTCCAGTCTTGAAAGTCTTTAATCATTTTTAACATTGCCTCATCTGAATAATCTGTATTGTTAGGAAGTCCTGTAACTAATATTCCATCGGTAGGCTTTGAAATAGAGGATACATTTAGTGTATGCCCATTTAATGATGCAGATTGATAAATTGATCCTTCATAAAGATCATGATTGTTAAAATCATAAATAACACCCATTACAGGCTCTAAATCTTGAATTAGAGCTATTGAAACACAGCATATGGGAATATCTCTAGAATAATTAGCTGTTCCATCTAAAGGATCAACAACCCAGAAAGTACTTCCAAGATCCTCAACAGATTTGCCACTTTCTTCTGCAAGTATTGGGAATGCAGATCCCTCTTCAAGAATAGATTTAATTAATATTTCAGCACTGGCATCTGCCTCTAATTTAATATCTTTACTGGATTCAAAAGTTGCTTTGATTAAATCCTTTTTATTATTGACTAGTATTTTTCCAGCCTCTAAAGAAGCATTCCTCGCAATAGATATTTCATATTCCATGCATTCGGCATTCATATTTTTTTTAGAGGGTAGGCGAAAGGTAAAAAGGATAGAGATGCAATAAATTTATTCATAATTGTCATGTATAGTTATATCAATATAATAAACTAAATTAGTAAAAATTAAATTTGTTATATAATTCATGTATACAAAAAATCTAAAAAAGTTATGGAATTAAATATACTCGTAGATTACTTAATTATAAGCATAGCTGCATCTATGGCTATTAATTCAATACTTCGTAACTACGCAGAAAAGTATGCTCTTTTAATAGATATACCGGATAGAAGCAGAAGATTTCACAATAGACCAACTCCTTTAACTGGAGGAATTGGAATTCTTATTGCTCTACTTGTTTCAGGAAAATTATATATTGATTTAAATAATCTTAATGGTTACGTTCCTGATTTTACATATCAGCTTATGGTAGCTTCAATACCTCTTGTATGCCTCTTCCTTGTTGACGATATAAGGGGGTTAAAGCCATATCAAAGACTTATAGGTCAAGCCTTGCTATGTTTATATGTAATATTTACAACTGGGATTTATCTAGAGGACTTAGGTAATTTATTTGGGTATGGAATTTTGAGACTTGGAATTTTTAGTGTCCCATTTACTGTTTTGAGTGTTGTAGGCGTTATGAATGCTTTTAATATGATAGATGGAATTAACGGTTTATGTTCTGGCTGTGCAATGCTGGCGTTAGTTTTAATAGGGTTCTATTCTGGACTAATTTATGACTCTATGTTGATTCTGATAATTGGATCAATGATAGGATTTCTATTATTTAATTTAGAAATTTTTGGTAAAAAAAGGAGTGTATTTTTAGGTGACCATGGCTCAAATCTAATTGGTTTCTGGGTAGCATGGTCTGCTATATATACTTCGCAAAATACAATCTATCAAACAGAGGCTATTACCATGATATGGATTATAGCCATTCCCTTGTTAGACTGCATTGGTCTTATTTTTTCGAGGATTAGTAAAGGTCTTAGCTGGTCAGAAGCAGGTAGAGATCACATTCATCATAAACTAATGATTAAATATACTTCAAAAAAATCTCTCCTTATTATTTTAATGGTTTCGTTAATTTCGGGGTTGTTTGGTATTTATTTAGATTATTACGCAACTTGGTTTTCTACACTTTTATTTATATTTTATAGTTGCTTATATTATATATATGCATATTATGCCAACATCAAACAAATAACTCTTAATAACAAATAATGTTTAGTATATTTAAAAAGACAAAAAAACTTGAAGAAAAAGAAAGTGAATTTGAGATAGAATTAACTGCATCGATCCTAGCTTATGAAATAGCGAGATCTGATGGTGATATTACTGAAGATGAAAAAACTTTATTGCTTAAAGAAGTAAAAAAAATATCACAAAAAGTTGGTAAAGATGAGGAAGATATTCTTAAATTAATAGAAATCTATAGCAATGATAGCGTTTCATTTTATGAGTTCATTGAAGATATTAACAAATACTTTTCAAAAGAAGATAAGATTTCATTGATAGGTTTTCTTTGGGATGTGGCTTATGCTGATTCCAATCTTGATGTAGATGAAGAAAGATTAATTCGAAGAATAGCTGATCTAATAAGAATTAAAGATATGGACGTATTAAAACTTAAGGATAGAGCAAAAAAATAATTTAGTAGCTCTCTTTAAAAGTCTATAAAACTAGCGTTATCCTTTAGAAATTTTTCAGACTCGCTTCTGACACAATTTCCAGGATAACTACTTATGTATTCGTCATACAAATCATCACCAACAAATGTAAGCATCTGAAGCAAAACAACGCATTTTTCCAAGTCAGTAACTTTTGTTTCTTCATATAAATCATTTACCAGAGATTTGAAAGAAACACTATCTGAGCTCATCTTAAGGTTAGGCTTATTATCTAAAATAATAAAATTAGATTTAGACATATCTGATTCATTATAAGAAGACCATTCGACTGAGCTTGTTGATTTACCAGGTACTCCATTTTTTGCAAAATTAGTCCAGAATCTCATCATATTTTTTGAGGTAAATTTCTTAGAAGGACCTCTGGGGTAGATCAAAAAACCATAATCACCTACTAACTTATTGTTTCCAGCTAAAAGAGGTATCTCTGTGGCATGTGCAGCCCCAATAAGCTTCCTAAAGTCTCCTACAACAAACCTTCTGTGATCATCCCAGTCGTATCTATACGCATATAAATTTTCATTGCCTGCCTCTCTCATGCTTCTCAAAGGACCATCAACTCCTCTTAACTTCCATGCAGAGCTTCTATAATAGTTAAACACTTCAAATGCATCTTCGTCATTCAAGGAAACCTTAGGAATGCCTAACAATTTACCTAGAGGTGAAAATTTTAAATCAACGAAATATTCAGCCGAGGCCAGCCAAAGCTTTACCTCATCTCTATTAGAGCCTGCAATGGTAGGGACACTATTTAGATGATCTTCATTTCCAAGAGCTTTTGACAAGCCTATTAATGGAACTACTATCCCATCAGCAGTTAGTAAGGGTATTTCTTCATATGAAGGCCTATCAGCATAGTGACTAAAGAAATCTTCAGCAGATTGATTAAGAAGTAATTGACGCAAATCATCTTTATTAAAAGATTCTTGTTCTTTTATTATTGATTTTTTCTTTAGAATTTTATCAACAATATTGAAACTTGAATGATTTGAGGTAGGGGAATTTTGAGTTGATTTATATGCAGAAGTTAAATCTGCAGTTGTTGTATAGCCTGATTGCGTTATAGCTTTATGAAATAAGCCTTTTGCTTGCTTTGATGCCAATAGAGACAAGACATTATGACCGCCTGCAGATTCACCAAAGATAGTTACGTTACTTGGGTCACCACCAAACAAAGATATATTAGACTTAACCCATTTTAGAGCTTCAATAATATCAAGTGTTCCAAAATTTGATGTTTTATCAAGCCCTGACTGAAGATCTTGAATAGCGGGATGGGTAAACCAACCAAACGGACCTAATCTATAATTAATAGAAACAATAATCACACCATGACGTTTTACCATTTTAGAAAAGTCATAAAGATCCTTTAAGCCAGATGTGTTTCCCCCGCCATGTATCCAAAACATAACAGGAAGTGATTTATTAGCTATGACTTTAGGCGATTTAATATCTAGATATAAACAGTCCTCTGTCCCAGAAAAAAAACCGTCGCCTTCTGATCCTCCCATGCCTGAGGGCCTTTGAACACAAAAGTTGCCATCTTTAGATAAAATAATATTATCAGGATCATCTATTTTAATAGGTGCCTTCCATCGAAGATCTCCAATAGGAGGTTTTGCATAAGGAATATCATCCCAATTAAGAACATTACTGCTGTAGTAACCATGAACAATGCCTGAAGAAGTGGAAATTTTATTAACATCTGCACTTACATAAGATGATAATAAAAAGGTGAGTATAATTAAACTTTCTTTCATGTATTAGGGACTTTGATACTTATTTAATGAGTAATTAGTACTATAAATTTTGTCGATTGATACCAGATTATACAACTAATATTATATATAAAGTATTTGTATTTATAATAAATATAGGAATGAAGCTAAACTTGGCAGCTTACTAAACTAGAGGGGTAGTATTAGTTGTTTCAAATATAGCAAATACTACTACCAATACTTAATTTAAAATACTTTTTACAATATTTGAGCTTTTAAAAATTAGTTTTAATCTTTTTTTAATCACAAATTCTTTCTTAGATTTAGGATTACGGCCAACTCTAGCTGGAGAAAATCTTCTATCGAATGTTCCGAATTTAGATATTTTTAAACTTTTATTTAGGGTTTCTTTCTTTAATAATTCAAGAAATGAATTAAGTAGTTTTTCACTTATATCAAAAGAAATATGAGCCTTGGTTGATATGCTTTTAGATATATCTTTTTTGCCAAGGCTCATTAATTATTATCCTGAGTAACGATTACAGAAACAGAGCTATAAGGCAATGAATTTATCATATATGTATTATGAAGCAAAAAAAAAGCCCAGTAAACTGGGCTTTTTTAATAATACTAATTTACGGTGTACCAGTACCAGTACCTGTTCCGGTACCTGTATCAGTTCCAGTACTTGTTGCACCTTCAGCGAAACCAGTATCATCATTATTATCATTTAAGACACTAACTGTGATATTTTGGTTACTCGCATTACCACTTGGATCTGTTGTAGTTACAACTGCAGTGAATTCAAGTTTACCATTTTCATCGTATTTACTGTCATAGTCCTGAACTCCCCAGAACGTTAGCTGTCCAGTAGAAGAATTTATATCTATATCAAAACTAGAGATAGTGAAAACAACTATTCCTCTAGTCGTTCCAGGAGTAAGTCTAGTAGCAAGTGTACTTTGTTCAACTGTAACATTACCAATAACTGATAATCCCTCAAGGACGCTAAAGTTAGCTGATGATGTATATACAGGAGCTGTTGTATCAGTAACATTAACTGTTCTTGTTTTTGTTCCTGCATTTCCAGAAGCATCTGTAGATGTATAAGTTATTGTGTAAGCACCAATGGTACCTGCATCAATAAGTGTACTACCAGCTTGATCATTATAAGTTCCACCTGAAGCTACGACAGTAACCGTTGCAGGTGAAGCATCAGTAACTGTTGCACCAGCATCTGTATAAGTATCGCCTAACTCATGAGTAACTGAAGTTGAGCCAGTTACAGTGACAGCAGGTGCTGTTGTATCAACAACAGTAACAGTTCTAGTAGCTGTTGATTCATTATCTGCACTGTCGATAGCAGTATAAGTAATTGTATAAGTACCAGTGATACCTGCATCAATAAGTGCACTACCGGCTTGATCCTGATAAGTTCCACCTGAAGCTACGACAGTAATAGTCTCACCACTGTCATCAGTAGCTGTTGCACCAGCATCTGTATAAGTATCGCCTAACTCATGAGTAACTGAAGTTGAGCCAGACACTGAAATAACAGGAGCCTGGTCATTAACTGTACCAGTTCCAGTTCCTGTACCTGTTCCTGTACCAGTACCAGTGCCTGTTGCGTCTTCGCTTCCAGTATCGTCATTAGGGTCATTTAATACAGTAACTGTAATAGTTTGGCTGCTAGCGTTACCACTTGGATCAGTTGCAGTCACAACTGCTGTATATTTAAGTTCTCCTTTTTCATCGTACATGCTGTCATAGTCTTGAGCATATTTAAATGTTAGAGCTGCAGAAGAAGAATTTATGCTTATATCGCTACTAGCAATAGTAAATACAACTATTCCTCTAGTCGTTCCAGAAATTAGCTTAGTAGCAAGTGTGCTTTGCTCAACTGTAACATTACCAATTTTTGTTAAGCCCTCAAGGACATTAAAGTTAGCTGATGATGTAAATACAGGAGCTGTTGTATCAGTAACGTTAACTGTTCTTGTCGCTGTTCCTGCATTTCCAGAAGCATCAGTAGATGTGTAAGTAACTGTGTAAGCACCAAGAGTCGCTGTATCAACAGTAGTTGTAGTTACAACAGTAACCGTTCCAGAAGCATCAGTAGCTGTTGCTCCAGCATCAGTATAAGTAGCACCAAGTTCAACAGTAGCCGGATTTGTACCAGTTACAGTCACAACAGGAGCTGTTGTATCAGTAACGTTAACTGTTCTTGTCGCTGTTGCAGTATTACCAGAAAGATCTGTAGCGGAATAAGTAATTGTATAAGAACCTATTGTATTCGAATCAACACTACCGGAAGAGGAAACGGAAGTTGACCCGTGATTTGCATCACTGGCTGTTGCGCCGGCATCTGCATATGTAGATCCTAACTCAATTGTTAAAGAGGCGCTGCCTGAAATTGTAATAACTGGAGGGACATTGTCACTATAGCCATCATCAGCATTAAAGATGCCTATAGCACCTAGAGTGATAAGAGCTTTTTGAATTAACGTTAATTCAGCTGTTATTTCACTTAATCTTTTTGAAATTGACTTACCTTTGTTTGGGCTTTGTGATTGACCTTGCTCTTGTTCAAGAAAAGCAGCTTCATTCATTAATTCAACTCGTTGAGTGTTGAGCTCTTTATTGCTCATTCTATCAATTCTATTTTCTATTTGAGCAAGCTCTGTTGTCGATAGGTTATCTTCTTGTGCATAAGCATCAACAGATAAAAATCCCGTGACTACAAATATAGCAGTTAGCAGTTTTATATTATTCAGTTTCATATTCTCATTCCTCTCGTAATGATTATTTAGTACTCTTAATTCATCAATATACCGCATATGACCTTAATTATCATCAATTAATTAATCATATGTTAAATACAGAGTTGTGATTATAAACAGTTTTTCATTACTATGTACATTTAAACTGTCTTTTTTTTAATTAATTACAATAAGTTGGTTAGTTTTAATTTAAAAAAAAATTACTGGGTAACTATTCATAGTAAGGACGAAATTTTACTAACAGATCATAGAGAGTATATTTTCTATTCAGCTTTGCCCCAGGATCTTTTGTTAAAGGTCTCCAAGTATAACTACCTATATTTCCACCAAGAGGGATATTAAA
>ENA-ORXF01002774-ORXF01002774.1-marine-metagenome-genome-assembly--contig:-NODE-2774-length-10268-cov-12.028064_pt1 | contig 10268 bp, 5 predicted proteins | sample MGYA00237864_ERZ511476 | MGnify/ENA primary metagenome ERZ511476 (study PRJEB26306, sample SAMN06343908) | marine metagenome | isolation source: coastal waters | place: Atlantic Ocean: West Antarctic... | reverse complement strand
TTAATGATTTAGGTGTTTTTAAGATTAAATGAAATAAAGTAAATTCTTCCTGGAGGTACCACAAAATTATCCCGTAACTCATTTATAAACAATGACTTACGGGTTTTTTGGTTTTTAGATTTGCTCTAAAGGTTGCTCGGGAGGTGTAAAAAGATAACTGAATTAGGGGGTTATATTTAACAGTTAAGTTACTGGAAAATTAAGTAAAGTATGAAACAACGAATAAAACATTGTGAAGTTTGTAAATTATAAGATAACGCCCTCTATCTTTTTTTATATGCTTTACGAATTCTGCAAAAAAATAATTATTACTTACTATGCTATGCCTTTGGAAAAACAATAACCTTTGAATATCTTTTTTGTTGTTAAAGATAATTATTTTGTTTTTTGACAATTTAGATAAGACAGAACCAAATAATTTCATATATTGTTTAAAATAGACTTATATTCTAAATGAAAACATGTTAAAAATTTTCAGAAATACTAGAAAGAAATTTCTATATTCTAGAAAAATTAGAGATTATTTAACTTATTCTATTGGAGAAATAGTTCTGGTAGTAATTGGTATTTTAATCGCAGTTTATATAAATAATTGGGATATAAATCAATTAAAACAAAGTAATGGTATTAAATCTCTAAAAATAGTAAAAAGAGATTTACTTACTGAAAAATATATTTTAAAAGATTTTAAAAAAAGGTATAGTTACTCAAGAAAATATTTAATAAATATTCTTTACAACAACAAAAAGGATAATCTTGATTCTTTAAAATTTCATTTCGGTCCTTTTGTTCATTATAAGATGAACTCAGAATATGTGAGTCTCAAATCTAGTGGACAATTAAATTTAATTACTGATAAAAAATTACGGTCTAAACTTGTTAACTTTTATGAAGTTTACTATTCTATTTATAAAGAATTAGAAGAAGAACATAAGCGTTTTATTAACGAAAGAGTACAGAATTATTTTTTTAATCAATTTCCAAGCGACACAACTAATTTTATAAATTCAAAGGCTGTTGAATTAAAATTAAACGATAAAGGTTTTAAAGCTATACTTGATTATCAAATTACAGCTCTTCAATACATCACCGAGAACATGTATATAGAAAAGATTAATGGTCTTTTAAAAATTATAGATATGGAATTGGCGAAAAAATAAATTAAGCTATCATTATCTCTTTATACGGATACGACTTATTGATTTATTTTTATGACTAAGCTTAAAAATATAAAACCCGGAAGAAAATCTTGATGCATCTATCTTGTTATTACCGATTTCTAATTTTTTACGTAATAAGATTCTTCCATTTATATCATAAATTTTAAGATCTATAGGAACGGTATTATCAATGTAATAAAAATCATCAAAAGGGTTAGGGTAAGTTTTGATAGTATTTAATTGATAAGTCAATAAGTCTAATGTCACATCTATAGACATTGTACCCATATTACTATTTAAATCTCCATCATTTGCTGTAAAGGTGAAACTATCAGAACCATCGAAGCTAGCATCTGCAGTATAAGTTGCTTGATTACCATCTACAGTAACTGAACCATTAGTTGGTTGATCTACAATAGAGTATGTCAAATCATCACTATCAATATCCGTTGCTATTAAGGTTACGATTTCTGTAATGCCTTGTTGTAGTGTGAATGTGTCATTCACAGCTACTGGTGCATCATTGACAGCGGTAACCGTAATTGTTAATGTTCCGGTTGCTGTAAGTGTACCATCTGAAACAGTATAAGTAATGGTTTCTGGGTCGTTAAAGTTGGCAGCAGGTGTGTAGTCAATTTTGTTATCTGTAATCACTACAGCTGCTGGTCCACTATAGGTTACTTCTGTTAATATTAGAGCTGCTGTATCGATATCGGTATCATTAGCTATTACATCAATACTTGTTACATCAGCATCTTCTAAAACAGTGAATGTGTCATTCACAGCTACTGGTGAATCATTGACAGCGGTAACCGTAATTGTTAAAGTACCTACATCCGTTAATTCTCCATCAGATACGGTATAACTAACTGTATCTATTGCGTTAAAGTTAGCAGCAGGTGTGTAGTCAATTTTGTTATCTGTAATCACTACAGTTCCTGTTCCAGTATAGGTTACTTCTGTTACTGTTAAAGCATCTGCATCCACATCCGTATCATTTAGAAGAACATCAACACTGGTTAAATCTGCGTCTTCATTAACGGTTGTTGCGTCAGCCACAGCAATTGGTGCGTTATTTATTGTATAAGTGCTCCCAATCAAAATAATTAAATTGCCTTCTTTTTTATAATACAAGATCTCTGGCTCCCCTCTATTTCCGTTAGGATCAGTTACTATAAGCCCAAATTTATAGTCACCATTTGCCAATGTAGATAAATCTAAATTACCCAAACTAGTCGTTTCAGTGTTTAGAGTTCCTTGAAAGTCTAAAGACAGTATGTTTGTCGATTTTCCTGATGCTGTGCTTTCTATATTTAAGTCATAAGTTCCACCAACATCTACAGATTCAATTACTACATCTATTATGAAATCATCTAAAGAACTGGTGCCGTCATTTTCCAAATTAGACTGGCTGTAATAGGCATTGGGTAATACGGTGTCTTTTGTATATTCTGCTGTTTTTGTTGCTACCAAATTATCCTCTGTATCTGTAACTTGTATGGTTAACTTAATAATACCATCTAAAACACCAGTTGTATTAATAGAACTTACAGAAATACTATCAGTTTCAAAAATTCCCTCTCCCCGAACTACATTCCCTCCCATAAGACTATATATAGTATACACATAATTAAGACCTTCGCATGGTTCACAACTCATTGAGGCTCTTATATTGTCTACATTATAGGTGTTTACCACTTTGTCTGTGATTTCCACTTCTAAAGGTTTTGTTAATTCTATATCTGATTCTATAATATCAAAACGTACATATTCTACAAAAGAATATTCTTCCCAATTACCGGCTTTATCTTCTATATGAGCTGACGCCATACCCCATTGCCCCGGGGGAGAACCTTGTGGCAAGGTGAGGTTAAAGTTATATACGCGCCACTCATTATCATTTTGCGGAGTACTATCATGTATATTTAAATCGGGGTTATTCATGGTGCTATTACCAGTCTGGTAACTATGCTCCCCTCCTAAAGGATCTCTTAAAGTAAAGCTAACACGATCTACTCCGGCCTCATGCCCTGCAAAATCAGATAGGTCTCTGGCTAATATAGATATGTCTACCCTAGTTTCTCCATTAGGTGCTGACGGATTGGTGGGTTCTGCTGTAATTGTTATATTATTGATATCTATTTCTGGTTTTAAACTATCGGGGTATAGTGTTTCTATGTAGATGCTATCTCTAACTTCTTTAAATATTTTATGTTTATATTTTTCTGAAATAATAAAATCTGCAGTATCTTTTACATGTAATGTTGTAGCCTTATTTCCTGCTATATCTGATACAAATGAATAGGTAGTAGAATAATAACCAGACTGCAAATAATCGTATAATAATAAATGTATTTCAAAATGTTTATCAGAATTGACCCCATTATTAAAACCTCTTTCTTCGTCTATGATAGCTCGTCCTTGAATATCTCTATTGTAAACTTCTTCGTTATTATTGTTAGGTACAATTAATCTTGCATATCCTCTGCTTGACGGACTTTTATCATAATGAGAAAAACTAATTTTTAACGCCCGCATTTCTTCTCCGTTTTCGTCTGGTATGGCTTGAACACCACTGGGGATAAACTTATCTTCTACAACTTCGTACTTATAATCATAATTATATGAAGGCGGTAGAATATCTTCTAATGGGTTTTCTATGTACAATTTCATTCCTATTGTAGAGGTATTCTCATAACGTGCATTTCCTACAGGATCTTTAACCCTAAAATAACCTAAAGTCCAATAACCACTTTTTTCTAGCATGCTGAAATTAGTAGTTCCAATTAAAACAGAATCCTGTGCCTGACCGTTTTCAGGAGATAAACGAATATCATGGATGGTTCCAATACTAGAAGCAAACCTTAAGTAAGCAGAACTAGCTCCGTCTATATTAGGATCTTTGGAGTCTGAATGCAAACTAGCTCTTATAGTTACTACCTTGTCTTCTTCAGAACCACCAACAACATTTACTTCTATTTTGGTTACTTTACCCGGGTAGGTATAATCGGGAAATAAATTATAAACCGTAAAAGTTAAATCTTCTCTTATTTGAGCAATATACCTAGTTCCGTGCATTACACGGTCTCTAATAAATTCATATTTCTGAACAGACACAGACAATAAAGCATCTGGATTTGTTAAATAATAAGCAATAGACTCTGCCATATCTTCGTTCGGACTTTTTAAATGCGCATAGGCAGAAACAGATTCTGTTGTATTTGTTGTAGACCAGCCACTAGCAGAAGTGGAATCTAAAAACCAACTACCTAATTCTGCCCAATCGTCTTTCAAGTTTTGATCAAAAGTATAGGCCCATAAAAAATGTGCTTTTTCATGTAAAATAATTCTTCTACTGTTGTTAATACTTCCACCGTTAAAAGCTTTAGACATAAATTCGATAACGTTTCTACCTGAAAAAGCAATGGCCGCTGCACTTGGCATTACAGGGTCATCTTGTCCGTTAATTCTTCTAACTAAGTATTTTAACCCATTTTGTTTGTGAAAACCTTCTGGCAACTCTTCAAGCATAGCTAAAATTTCTAATTTTTCTGAGTTAAAAAATTCTTGAAAATTACTTGAATCTTCGCCCATGATCTCCTCTGTTTGCTCATTAGCTACCATAAATTCTAAGCCAAATCGCTCTCTGGCTAACCAGGAAACTACTTCATCGTTATTTGCAAAATCTGTTATAAAATTTACAACTACGTGATATAGCCTTTTCGAGAAGAATTTCCCTCTAATACCATCTATAGTTACAATTTGCGGTTCTGCGTATGTGAAAGCCCTCTGGCTGACGGTTGCATAGGGCACTGAAGTTGCATTATTTATAGTTAAATCATTGTCTTGCTCTAAACTGGTTAACATAAATATACCACGAATATTTTCGCCAGTTTCATAATCTAAACCACTGCTTTCACCGTATTTACGATAGGGTAAATTTGAAAACATTTTATATAATCTATAACTATCTTCTGAAGACCAGGGTTGAATGGAATCTGATAATATAACACCATATTCTGTTCTTAATTTTACGGCTGAAAAATCATCAGGTACCGCAATAGAATCGTTTAATACAACTATTTTTGCAGGTCCATTTGCATATCTTTGTGTAGCGTGGCCTGCAGCACTTCCGTCGTCTTCCCAAGTATAATCATAGTCATCATCTGTAAGCCCTGTTAAAGTGAAGGTTATGCTAATGTCATTTGGTATATTTACAACTTGTTGCGAAGGATAGCTGTAGCCCGTAGCGTCTAATGAGACAGCCCATTCACCTTCAGCAAGGTTAAAACTAGCTATTGAAGCATCACCTCCATTGTAATGTGCCCAATCTTTTAGTAATATTTCTGCCGACTTTTTAACTATGACGCGAATGGAATCTCCTTCCTTAATGTTGTCTACTTTTACATTAAATTCATTCTGTGATAAAATTCCTACACTAAAAATAAGGGCAAAAAACAATGTAATTTTTTTCATAAAAGTATTTTTTTAAAGACAGATTCAAAAGGTCTCTTTTTTTTTGAAAAATGCTCTACATTTCTATAGAGCATTTTTGATAGCATAAGGATTTAAATAATCTGTGATTATGCTAGCAGGGCGCATTTGATTTTAAGTTCTTTTTGTATTTTTTAAAGATAGTGCTTTCCCTTTAAGTTTACAACCCCTGAATTCAGGGATAGTGGCGTTTGTTCTAATACATCATCCTTAATTATTATTATTTCTGTTTCTTAGGGGAAAAGGCGATAATTGATACGGTTTCCTGCAAAATTTACACTGAAAAATAGTAGAAAACAATAGCCTACTTCTATAGAGAGGTGGAGTAATTTATAAGACTAATCAGTAGCTGAATTGAAGAGGTAGGATATGCCGTTGGTTTAGTTTATTAACTTTATTTATTGAGCTAAAACACCTCTTCAAACACTGTCACAGATGATGTTTTAGACGCCTCTATTGAATCCTCTTGTGTCTTCCATATGGTCGTCATGTATTTGAGTAAATACTCAAGCAGCCTGAGCCAGAATACTTAATGGCTGAGGTTTACTTTCTGATGCTATTTACACCCATTTCCTGTTACTTAAATATGTTTTACTAAATGAAAGAAGTCAATAAAAGAAAGACAAAACCAAGGTGTAAAAACAGCAAAAGCTAAAGGAGCATACCTGGGCAGGAAAGTCGGAGCATTAATAACTACTGAAGCTTATTTAAAGCGTCACAGAGACGTTATTAGTCTTTTGAAAGACGGTTTGTAGGTATCAAAAATATCAAAGCTTACGGGTAAATCGTTTGTAACTATGCGTAAAGTAAAGATGAGGTATTATTAAAAGGCCTAGATATAATGTTTGATAATAATCATAAAACTTTCTTCACTACTTTTTAGATATTATTTTTTCCAATACTAGTTGAAATTACCAACGTGTTGAGCAATAAAAATAAAGTTTAGGCAACCACAAATATTCACTTCTCTACCTCTTTTTTGAGTATTCTAAATCAATGACCTACTAATGTGATAATCAAATCTATTTTTTTTAATAGTTTAAGCATATGGTTACTAAAACATTAGTTCCTATCCCCGGAAAACTTATTGGTAATTTCTGAATTGAGGATGTAAACATATGTTCCTAATATTCGAAAATCACTAGTTATTTCTCCTGTCCAAACAGTACTACTTGTTTCCATTATAAATGTACCATCATTATTTATTTTAATGTTATTCGCCGAAGAAAAACAGACAGATCCTGATGACCTAGAGCATCTGAAGGTTAATATAGTGTTATTTACAACTGTTGCTTCAAAACCATAAGGAGGATTTCCATTCATTCTAAGTACGGTGCCTCTATAAATACCTGTGAAGTCTGTAGAAGTTTGGTTTTCTTCTTGACCACAGGCAGAAATAACCAGAATTATTAATAATACAATAACCTTTTTCATTAATTTTTAATTAAAATTTTTAGCATGTCAAAAGTTTTAATAATAAAGGCTTAAAAGTATTTACAGATAACATTTTTTTTAGTAAATATTTTAATTCTTTCTAAATAGCCCATAAAACTGATATAATATTTTAAGATAACGACCTTTTTCACTAATTAACTGTCTATTTAATTAGTGAAAATCGTGAGCAACTCTAAATAATAAATGCTTTTATCACTCCAAAAGTTTATTTCTGTTGTATTTTATTGTTGAATTTCAAGTCTTATTTTCATGATTTCACTAAATGTAGGTTAAGATCTTTCTAAAAAGAGACATAAAGACCATACCTATCTGTGAAACAGATCTAAATAAAAAAGAAAAGTGTTTTAAACTTTAAATTTCATATTGTTTTACAGTATAAATTACATCTTTATACCTCAGTTTTCATGCAGTTTTTAGTTCAAAAAGATCTAGAACAGTCAAAACTTAACAATGAAAGGCATACAAAACTGAAAAAGTAAATACTACTAAAAAGATTTACTTATTAATTGTTGAGTTAGCAAATAAAATTACAAAACACCTAACCTCATCATCTCATTAGCAGAAAGTCCAGATTTAATACAAATATCTTTATTATGTGGTTTAATAGCTCGATTTAATGTGAATAATCTAATAAAAGCCCATATTCCTACTCCTCCTAAAGTTATATCTATGATCCTATTTTTCCTAAAGAGCCATAACTCCAGCCATGAAATAAATAAAGTAACCATACTGTTGTTGTGTTTGCTAATTGATTTTGTGCAACAAGCATTTTTTAAGCGTCTACTTCAATTACTATTTTTTTTTGTGTTAAATAAAAAGATATAATATTTTAATTTTACGACCAACATTAAACTTTTTAGACCTTACTACGGATTTCAGTAATGTCATCAATTTTATTTAAAAATGACCCCTCTGATTTATTTAGATCTCATAATAAATTATATTTTTAAATATTTGAAGATTAATTGATAAAGAGTAAGTTTATGTATTGTTCACTAGATGAAAAGGATCAAAAAAAGCCACTTTTTTCTTTTTTAAACTTTATGTATACATTTTAGCATAATAACCCTTTTCCTAACTATTGTTTTTTTTTCTTTTTTTTTCTTTGCCGGGGTTGTTTCTTCTTATATGTGGAGTAAAGAAATAGAATATAAAAAAGATTGATTTTAAAGGGCTGGAGGTGATTTTAGAAAAGTTATGAATAATTGTTTACCTTATTTAATAAATTATTGATCTTTAAAATTACTTAAGTTTTAGGCTAGTTAAATATTTAGTATTTATTTACACCGAATAGAGGCTTAACAGTATTATCTTGATAAACTATTATATTAATGTTTAGCCTATACCATAGATGTTGCCTAACATAAAATATATAATTTTTAAGCCTACCATAATAAGTATCTTTTTTGGAATGTATATGGGGTATCTTAATTATTCAAGTTAAATATTGTTTGTTTTATTTTTTCTTGTATTCTTCGGAATTAAAATATTCTTCTATGTCCTGCTCTGTGACGCTCATGGAGTCGATATTAATCTCTATCTCCTCTAATTCTTTAGCAGAGATCAAATAAGAATTAACTAGCAAATCTCCGTAACTATTTTCTCTATTATTTTTCATCCTCCTACTTAACCAACCAAGCTTTCCTGGTTTAGGTTTTTTTAAGTTAATAGTAGAATATGATAAGTTAATTTCAATTTCATCCTTAAACACAAATACCGAAAGAAGTATATCTTGTATTTGCTTTTTCAAAATATTTAAATCATTAGAAAAGTGCTTAATTTCATTTTCTAGGGAAGCCCTATAACTAGATTCTCGTTTGCTCAAAATTTCCTTCTCTTTTTCAAGCTTTATAATATCATTTGAAATTTTATCTAAAGCGCTACTATAGTTGGCATCCGTAAGTTTCCCTTCAGCAAATTTAACAGTAATAGTTGTTTCGGCTAAATTTTTAGTTTCTAATATTCTTTTAATATTTCTTACCCTTGAAGTTATAACTTTAACCTCATCCTTTATCTGAACTCTTACTATCTTGTCTTTGGTCTTTTTACCAAACTCATCCATTACCTGTTTAATAACCTCCTGCAACCAAGGTCTATTTATACTATTACTACAAGTTTTATTTTTACAACGATAAGAATTGGATCTCGCCTTTACAATTACAACTTGATGCATAGCACTCCCGCACATCTTACAAAAAATTTTTCCTTGAACTAGGTTTGGGTGCACATATTGCCTGCTAGCATAATATTTTCTTGAATCCACTGAATCATTCGCTTCTTTCCAAAGTTCTTTTGATACAATTGCCTCTAATTCTACATTTATATTCTTATATGTACGCTCCCCCTTATAAAAGGAATTTCTTAATATCCCTCCTATTGTTCCAGTTTGAAAATCTCTATCAAACTCATCCTTAATAACTTCTGAAATACTTCTCATTCCAATGGATTTAGAAGCCAATTCAAACATCCTCCTTACTATGGGTGCGTCCTTCTCATCAATCATTGGTCTACCATCAGCATCTTTCTTGTAACCAGTAGCTTTTGCGTTAAAAGAGAAACCTTGCCTAGCTGTTTCTAATTTACCCGACTTAATTCTCTCACCAAGAAGTCTAGTTTCATTCTCAGCCATTGAACCTAGTAAAGAAACAACCATATTAGCGAAGTATGATTTTTCCCCTTTAGAATCCAATGTAGAAAGATTTAAATCTTTAATATGGATATTAATACCCCGCTGATGATATTTCTCAATAGTATTTAAAATCTCTAAGTGTTTTCGACCTAATCTAGATACTTCAATTACAAGAATATTCTTAACATCAACATGGGATAATAGATATTTATCCATATCAACAAACCCTTCACGCTCATTTATCAAAGTTTTTGAAGCTGAAACAATATCACTAAACGTTTCAACTAATTTGAAATTTTTACTTATCGCAAAATTTTTAATATCTTCAATCTGTCGTTTAAGATCCTGTTCTGCAGAAGAAATTCTTACGTATGCAACTGTTTTCATATTGATCTATAGTTAATTATTTAAATATAATATATTTTTATCAACTATATACACTAAAGTTTTTTTAAAGTCTCTAGAACCATAGCTGATTTGGCGATTGCCTCCGATATTTCTCCAGACCACATTGCAGAAGCCATCCAATA
>ENA-ORXF01002773-ORXF01002773.1-marine-metagenome-genome-assembly--contig:-NODE-2773-length-10269-cov-5.726746_pt1 | contig 10269 bp, 15 predicted proteins | sample MGYA00237864_ERZ511476 | MGnify/ENA primary metagenome ERZ511476 (study PRJEB26306, sample SAMN06343908) | marine metagenome | isolation source: coastal waters | place: Atlantic Ocean: West Antarctic... | reverse complement strand
GATAAAATGACAAAGGGCATTACCCCCATCAAGAGAATTGAAACCGAGCAACAGGGAGCCGGAACAGTTTTTTGTGATGGAGATACTTGCACAGTTGGCTAAAACAGGTTATATTATACGAAAGGAGCAAATATGAAATTAACACCGCGAAACAGACACATCTTAGTGGGTATGCCGGAAGAAATAGAGACAGAAGAGTCTCAAAGTTCTTTCATACTTCCGGAGGACTATGAGAAACCGAAGAGTGAATATGTCAAGGTTTCAGTTCTTGATTGCACTGCGACGGAACTTGACTTGGGGCACTATGTAATAGTTCCCAGACATATGATTCAGGAAATTGCTATTGACGGGGAGACTTATCATACGGTTTTAGACAACTATGTTCTGGCGAGCATAGAATGAACTGGATAAATAATAAAGTTACAGAATCGCCGTATAAACTTGCTATGATCGGAGGAATAGTCATTTCTATTGTTGCAAGTACAGTTATGGGCACCATCCAGTCTTGGTTTCCAAGTTTCGACTCAAAAGGACTAGAGGCAGTCGATCAGTTTCTATCGGGCCCTCCTGTCTTCGCAGCGATCCTGTTGTTCACTATCATTATAGTCAGCCCTCTCCTAGAAGAGCTGCTCTTCCGTAAATTCCTGTGGCGGATCTCTTCGCTGATATTCTCGCCAATAACAACACTTTTTGTTATCTCTCTTTTATTCGCAGCAATACATGGAAGCCTTTTTCATGCCATCGGACTTCTACCCATCAGCTTCTTTTTGGGCTGGCTTCGTATAAAGACCGGTTCTATTAAGCACTGCACTATGGCTCACGTCGCGAACAATGCCACCGCTAGCGTTTTCTTTTTCTTGTAGGAAGTATGCGTGAACTTGAAAAACATGTTTATTTTCATGACACTTTGGTTATTGGTGGAAGCCTTCCTGCTTTCCTATACGCTTATACAAACAGCCTCCCGATTATTTTCGTGGATGGGAAACCGCCTTTTGAATTTGATGAGGTCGAGGATCTAGATTTTGAGGGACTGGGATTACAATACTCATACAACGAAAAGCTCCTCTACTCGGAGCGCTATGGGGGTAAAGAAAAGAGGCACCTTCGACTCTGGGAACGAATAGGTTTTCTTCTCGGACTGGCCGGCCTGATGCCGCTTTCAAGTTTTGCAGAGAGTATAAGAATACAAGACAATCAGATAAAGATAGCGACAGAAAGACAGAGAACAACAAAAATAAATTTTAACAAACTGGTAATATTTGACGATGAAAAAGTTTCTGGACTTACTCCAACCACAAAAGAAGAAAAAGGAAAAAACAGAGTTATCGACTGGTTCAGTGTTCGTTCTGGATGTAATCATGATGTTGACCATCTGGTGGATGGTGACGATTTTATAAATAAAGTTATCTTTTATCCTACAAAGAGAAGCGAGAACCGTAAACTTAAAGACCTGTATACAGAGTCGTACCTTACGGATGAACAACTTACCGATTTCGACTATTCAGAGACAATGGCGAGATTCAAGATTCTAAAAATGATGAAAGCAGAAGGAATGAGGGGCGAGCGCAATGGCAGAAACCCAAAGTATCCAGAGAACTCAAGCGTTCCCTACAAATACTATGCTGTAAAAATAGAGCCATCAGAGAGAGTTATCTATTCGGCCACAAAAAGATTATATAAGCCAGATCCCCGCTTTGAGTTCCGCTATGACACCATCGAGGAATCACTGGCAAATGCCAAGAAGCCAGAGGGCTACTTGGGTAAGTTGAGTGAGAAATTTTGAGTGAGATAAACGAAAGCCAGTACATAGCAAACAAGATAAAGAGAGTTAGGGGGGTAATAGCAAAAGCAGGTATAATCCCTGTTATAGCGCCACCTACGGACTTCAATCTTGACTGGGACGATACTTTGATCCCGATTGCTCCAAACTATTATGCAATCGAACAGGCAGTCTTGGAGTGCGCTTATGCCGGCTGTAAAACGATCTGGATCATAGCCAACAACGACACGACGCCCCTGATCCGCCATCGCATAGGCGACTATGTACAAGACCCAGTTTATCTGCGCCGCCCAGTGACTAAGTATCCATCATTACAAAGAAGGGAGATTTCAGTTTTCTATGTGCCTATGCCTCCGCAGCACGAAAACAAAGAACTGTGCACTGCTTGGACTATTCTTTATGGAGCAAAGACAGCCTATGAAGTTGGGCTCCAGATAAGCAAGTGGGCCACGCCAAAAATATTTTATGTAGCCTTCCCCCTGTCAGTGTACCCAGCGGACACAATAAGGCCGCATCGAGAGGAGATTAAGGACATAGACAACCTTATATATACTTACGGCGGGAAGTCTGTCTTAACTGGAGATTTACTTGGGTTTACTTTCACCGAGAAGCAGATGAGACAAGGTTTAGAACTATTTATGGATGTAGAAACCAGTCTTATTTTTGAGGAACTGGAAGAGGAAAAGAAACATTTTCTTGACAATTTCTCTCTTGAAAAGGTTTTCAAGCAGATTATATTGAATAACAGGACAGAAGTGGAGCTTTCTTGGTACTATCAGGTAGATAGTTGGGACAACTATTGTGAATATATGTCGTCAGAAGAACGAAAAGAGATCAGGCATCCAGGCAAACTTGTCATATCCTATCGGGAGTATTCGCCAATCGGCAGAGATGTAGAAAAAGTCCTTGACGAAGACGACTAAACGGGTTATATTATATATGTAAGAAAAGATCCTTGGGGGGATATATGAACAGCACACAACAAGACATTCCATTCGTAGGGCTACACGCCCACAGCACTTTTAGCGTCTTTGACGGCTTCGGCTTTCCAAGTGAACACATGGATCGAGCCCACGCTCACGGTATGGATGCACTCGCTCTAACCGATCACGGCAATATGAATGGCTTGAGCTACCAGATTCTCCACGCCCAGAAGATGAAGGCAGAAGGTAAGAACTTCAAGCCTATCTTCGGCATTGAGGCATACTTCATCCCCTCCATCTCCGACTGGCGCGAGCAATACGAGGCAACAAAGCTAGACAAGAAGCTCGCCAAGACTCTTGAGAAAGAAGGTTCTTCCGGCGCCGTCGTGAACGAGGAGGAAGCAGGCAAGGTAGACAAGAAGTCCCTTAACCGCCGCCGACACCTTGTTCTCCTCGCAGCCAGCCAGAAGGGCTTAGAGAATCTCTACACGATGATCTCCAAATCTTACAGCGATGACAACTTTTACCGCTACCCACGGATGGACTTCGATCTTCTCCGCAAACACAGCGAAGGCGTAGTTTGCCTCACAGCCTGTATGAGCGGCGTTCTAGCCGGCGCCTACTGGCAGAGTCGGGAGGATGGCCCCGAAGCAGTTCTCGCGTCTATGAGAGAGCTTGCAGTGGAGTTCAAAGACATCTTCGGTGATAGGTTCTATGGCGAACTCCAATGGAACGCTATTCCAGAGCAACACGAGATCAATAAGTTCATCATACAAATTTGTGATGAGTTAGACATCCAACTCGTATCCACCGCTGACTCCCACTATCCTCGCCGTGATGCTTGGAAGGACAGGGAGCTTTACAAGCGACTCGGCTGGTTGGGCAAGAGTGCCCCTGCTTGGGACGATGGCATGCCCGACAGCGTTGACGACATGAAATACGAGCTTTACCCGAAGAACGGGCAAGAGATGTTTGAGGCTTACCAGAAATACACCGCTGAGTGCGGCGTTGAGTATGATGAGCAACTTGTTATCAATTCGTTCACCACTACACACTTCATCGCTCACGACGTGATAGAAGAGTTCGAGCCAGACGTATCTATTCGCCTCCCCGACTTTGTTGTGCCAGAAGGCCAGACAGCAGAGGAAGCACTATGTGAAATGTGTAAGGAAGGCTTGGAAGCCAAGGGCTTCTTAGGCAACAAAGAGTATGAAGAGCGTCTCGACTATGAGCTTGATGTCATTGCCAAGCAGGGCTTCGCAAAGTATTTCTTGACTATGAAAGCCATCGCAGACAAAGCAAATGATATGATGCTCTCCGGTCCGGGCAGAGGTAGTGCCGCTGGTGCTCTCCTCTCCTATGTCCTCGGCATCACTCAAGTTGATCCTATCCGCTGGGGCTTGCTGTTCGAGCGGTTTATGACAGCAGAGCAAAAGGGTATGCCCGACATCGACTTTGATGTATCGGAGCCAATGCTCCTCAAAGAAAAGCTGGCTGCTGACTGGGGCGAGTTCTCTGTAGTTCCTATTACAAACTGGAACACACTACAACTCCGCTCACTTATTAAGGATGTCGCCAAGTTCTACGACATTGACTTTGGCGAGGTAAACCTCGTCACCTCCGTTATGGAGAACGAAGCAAGAACATCCGCGAAGAAGCGAGCAGGCATCAAGGCAGGCATCTATGCCCTCACCTTTGATGATGTGATGGACTTCAGTCCAACCCTCCGAGACTTCTTGGCTAAGCATCCAGATGTGAAGGTTCATGTCGAGTCGTTACGCGGCTCCGTCCGTTCCTGTTCTCGTCACGCTGGTGGCTGTCTCGTAGCAGACAACCTGAACGAGCATATGCCTCTCATCCGCTCTGGTGGTGTCTGGCAGACTCCATGGAGCGAGGGACAGAATGTTCGTCACCTTGAGCCACTGGGCTTCATCAAGTTTGACTTGCTTGGGCTATCAACGCTCAAGATGATAGAGGGTGCTATCGCTCACATTCTGAAGCGACACCATAACAACCCCGATCCGACTTACGCCGACATCCGCGAGTATTATGATAATCATCTTCATCCAGACAAGATAAACTTTGAAGACAATAAAGTGTGGGATGTGTTCAGTGGTGTCAAGAAAGCACCCGGCATCTTCCAATTCGCAGAGACAGGTATGCAGGGCTTCTGTGAGAAAGTCGCTCCAACCAACTTGGAAGAGCTTTCCGCGGTAACCTCTATCTTCCGTCCCGGCCCTTTATCGGCTGGCGTTGATGAGGACTATACGAAGACTAAGCGAGGACAGAAGAAGCCCAAGTATGAGCATCCCATCCTCAAGGAGGTTCTTGAGAAGAACTATGGCTTCATCATTTATCAAGAAGACCTCGCCAAGATCGCTCACAAGATGGGCAAAGACATTACTCTCACCGAGGGCAACAAGCTCCGTAAGCTGCTAACCAAGCAGGGAACTGGTGCGGCTGGTAGCGAGAAAGCAAAGATTCACGGCAAGTTCATTGTCGGTTGTGTTGAGAAAGGTATGTCCAACAGCGCAGCAGAGAAGTTGTGGCAGAAGATGGAATACTTCTCCGGCTATGGCTTCAACGCTTCTCACGCATACTCATACAGTATCATTTCATACCAGTGCGCTCACCTGTTCGCATACTACGCTCCAGAGTGGGTTGCTGCCTTCCTCGACAAAGAGCCGGACAGCCGTAAAGAAAAAGCTATCGGCAAGGCTAAGGGGCTTGGCTTTGAGATCGTGCCGCTGAACATCAATACATCAGGCAAGGTGTGGGAGATAAGCGAAGACGGCAAGTCACTCATCCCACCACTCACCTCTATCAAGGGCTTGGGCGACAAGGCTATCGATCAGGTATTCGTGGGGCGACCCTACAATAAGATTGAAGACTTCCTGTTCCACCCAGATGTAACCTATTCCAAACTGAACAAGAAGTCAGTAGATGTTCTGGTTCGCTCTGGCACACTCAATAGCCTAATAGATGACAGGTTCACGGGAGCAAAGCACTTCTGGTCTGCCGTTGCAGTTGATCGCCCCAAGCGACTCAAGAATCTCCTTGAGAACATCGCGACATACGAACCCGAAGGTGACTTCACCGAGGAAGAGAAGATTCAGTCATTCATTGACTTGACTGGGCAGTTCCCCATCATTCGTGTGATGGGCGAAGAGTTGCTACAGAAGCTCAAGGATAAGTATCTGAATCCTATCTCCGAATACGACAAAGCTCTCGGCGGTGTCGTCTGGTGTATCCCTCGTAAGGTTGCGGAGCGCAAGACAAAGACAGGTAAAGTTTACTGGATTGTTGAAGTGACTGACTCCAATTCAGTTATGGCGAAGATTCGTGTCTGGGGAGTCGACAAGCAGATGGGCGACACGCTCAAGATTAACAAGCCGTATCTCATTAAGCCAGCCTACCACAGCAAGTGGGGCTTCTCAACCAGAGGCCGAGTAAACAAAACTTGGCGCCTATTGGAGATGTGATGATAAGTAAACAAGATGTTGTAAATGCAGGATTTGAGATCGTTACTTGCGATGAAAAAGACTGCGGCCAGCAGGCAGTAGTTGTTCTTCCAAATTATTCTAAATGTGACGAGCACGATAAAGAGTACAAACTAACTGAGTTATTAAGGGAGCACGAAAAAAGAAAGAAAAGTTCCTTGACGACACCGAAAAATCGTGTTATATTATAAGAGTAAATAACAAAGGGGTAATTTATGTTCGATAGTAGTAATGATAATCAAATAGTAATGATGGCAACAACCGTCAGTCAAAAAACAGAAAAGATGGTGGAATACATCCGCTCACTCAAGACACTTGAGGAAGCGATGGAACCATACAAAGAGCAGAAGCGAGAACTTCGCGAGGAGTTCAAGCGTCAAGGCTGGCTCACAAAGGAAGAGCTTTCCACAACAGTCAAGGCTTATCGTATGATGAAGAATGATGTTGACTTGGAGCAATTCGTTGAACTCTACCAGACGCTTCTTGAGCGTTCAGGGCGGGGTGTCTAATGATGATAGAGTATGTTCGCGTTCGGGAGGATGTAAAGCCTCCGGAACGGGCCAACCCTAGCGATGCTGGGCTTGATGTGTTCTTCAGTCCGGATGACGCTGCCGTTAACGCAGTCAAAATCCCAGTAGGAGGTAGCGTTATTCTCGCAACCGGTCTGCGCTTCGGAATTCCACACGGCTATATGCTGCAAGCGATGAACCGATCAGGTGTTGCAGCCAAGCGTTCGCTTGTCGTCGGCGCTCATGTCATTGACTCCGGTTATGACGGCGAGGTGTTCATCAATCTTCATAACATTGGCACAGAAAGTCAAATTGTGAAGTCAGGCGACAAGATTGCACAACTGGTTATGATTCCAGTAGTTCCTTTCCGAGCGCTGGAAACACACAACGACGATCTTTATGACTGGTATCCTATCAGTATCTCAGGACGAGGCGACGGAGCACTAGGCAGCACTGGTGGGTAAAGTTGTCCTCGACAACGGAAACATTGTTCTCTATCAAGCTGACTCTCTGGAAACTTTGGGTCAGCTTGACAGAAACTCAATTGAGGTTGCAGTAACCTCTCCTCCATACAACTTATGCAAGAGATACTCAAACTATAAGTTATCAAAAACTTCTGAAGCTATGACGAAGAAGTATGAGGAGTGGTATGAAGACGAGATGCCTGAATGGGAATACCAAGGATTCCAGCAATCCATCATCCACGAGATGATGAGAGTTTGCAGCAGCAGCATCTTCTATAACCACAAGGTAAGGTTCGCTTGGCACAATAGAAACATCTATCGCACACCAAACAATCTTCATCATCCAATGCACTGGCTGGACAAGTTTCCAATCTGGTGCGAGATCATCTGGGATAGGTGTGGCATAGGCAATCCAAGCCGTCGCTACCACATCCAAGAAGAGCGTGTCTATCAGATAGGCAAGCCGAAGAAATGGGACAATCCAGACGGACTAACGAACATCTGGAAGATACCACCAAGCAGAAACGAAGGACACGTCTGCACTTTTCCAGAGAAACTGGTTGAGAACTGCATCCTTCCCACAACAGAAGAGGGCGACATCGTTCTCGATCCCTTTATGGGAGCAGGCACCACGGGTGTCGTAGCAGCAAAACACAACAGAGGATTCATCGGTATCGAAAGAGTGCCAGAATACTTTGACTTGGCTGTTGCAAACATAACCAAAGCACTAGAGACAAGAAATGGATAAAGTATTTTATAACCAAGCATCAGAAGAGAAACTTGGATGGGAGCCCTATTGGTTCGGAGCCAGACAAAATGATGAGGAATGCGTTGATGCCATCGCAGCGTGGCAAGAAGAGGCAGGCATCACAGCAGACGGGATGTGCGGTCCGGGCACCTATCGTCGTATTTGGACAGACAGAGAAAGAGACATCTCTTCCAATGTGATTTATCATATAGGGCCCACCAACGGTAAACACCCCAACGCCAGTAAGTTCATCGTCCATAACGGGCATTTCTATGACATTGACTGGGATGTTGTCCTCTGGGACAACCCATCAGCACTCGCAGCCAACTATGGAACCTTCTATGACTATTCCGGCAAAGAAGACAGGAAGCCAACCTTCTTCGTCAACCACTGGGATGTCTGCTTGTCATCGAAGTCGTGCTCAAAGATCCTTGACAAGAGAGGTATTTCAGTTCACTTCTGTATTGACAATGACGGAACCATCCACCAACTACTGGACACACAACACGGTGCTTGGCATGCTGGCGGCAAAGAATGGAACCACAAGTCCATCGGAGTAGAGATCTCTAATGCTTTCTATCCGAAATACCAAGACCACTATGTGAGGCACGGCTTCGGCAAGCGCCCAATAATCAAAGATGCTGTCGTTAACGGAAACAAAGTGGAAGAGCACCTAGGATTCTACCCTGTCCAGCTTCAAGCGGCACAGGCACTATGGAAGGCCATCTCAGAGGTTCACGACATACCGCTTGAGTATCCAAAGGACAAGGACGGTAACCTAGATACTGGACTGAACAAAGAATGTGCAGCCGGAGACTTCAACGGCTTCTGCAATCACTACAACTTAACCAAGCGCAAGATTGATTGTGCTGGTATGAAACTTGATAGACTAATAAATGAGGTAAATGATGGATAAAACAACACAGGGAATTATGTTCTCTTCAAAATCAAACGAATGGGCAACGCCACAGGATTTCTATAATAAACTGAATGCCGAGTTTGGCTTCACATTAGATCCCTGCGCTACGCCAACAACAGCAAAGTGTGCCTCTTATTACACAAGTGATGACGATGGGCTATCAAAGGACTGGTCAGGCCACACAGTATTTATGAACCCTCCTTATGGTCGCAAGCAAAAGGACTGGATCGAGAAAGCGTTCAAAGAGGGAGAGAAGGCAGGCACTACCGTTGTCGCTCTCGTTCCTGCGAGAACAGACACAAAAGCGTGGCACAACTATTGTATGAAAGCAACAGAGATTCGATTCATTAAGGGCCGTCTCAAATTCGGCAAAGGAACAAACAAGACAAACTCTGCCCCATTCCCTTCCGCCGTAGTAGTATTCAGCGGCTCACCGCCCCCTAAAGTCACAGCGATGGAAAGACAATGAACAGAAAACAAAGAAGATCCGCAGAAAAACAGATGAAGAAAGATGGCACGGAAGAGGTAGCCGAGAAGGTTGCGCTATTCGGTAAACTAGAAGATGAATGTCTGGCCTGCAACAAGCCGTTTGACAAGAAAGATAAAGAAATGGTTATGTCTTGGAGCGTAGTGGTTCGAGAAGCAGAAGAAAAAGTAAACTTGTATTGTCCTGAATGCTGGAACGCCGCACTAAAGATGCTAAAAGAAGCAAGGTCAGAAATTTTAGGAGGAGAAGAATAATATGAAAACAGAAAATGACTTGAATGAAAAATTGAACTTGTTAGATATCATTTCCGATCATTGCCTTATGTGTGCAAAGCCTTTTAACAAGTACAGCTGGAAAATGGCTATGGCTTGGCATATAACCATATTGGAAGAACCGGACTTGTTCCAACAAGAGAGAGTAAACCTATACTGCCCCGATTGTTGGGATGATGCTATGAAGCTACAATATGGTGAGGAAGAGGAGTGAGCTCACAAGTCAACCACCCAGATCATTACGGCGGCAAAGAAAATACTTACGAAGCCATAAAGGTAATCGAGGCGTGGGATCTTGGCTTCCACTTGGGAAATGTAGTAAAGTATATTTCCAGATCCGGAAAGAAAACAAAGAATACAAATGAAGATTTGAAGAAAGCAAAGTGGTATCTGGAACGATACCTGTTGCTAGAGGAAGAGAGATGAAAGAAGTTTCACTAACAGAGGTTCTGCATACCTTAGATATTTGGCATGCAGAAGCAAACAACGATCACAATGATGGGTATGTCCAAAAAGGCTTTAAGGACAAGATTGATGTAGTTTATAACCTCCTACAAGTAAGACGCCCACAAGTTAAGTTTGAGAAAACCAAAGAAGAGATGTGTTTCTAGTGGCCACTAAGCCAGACACTAAAAAAATAGTTTTTTATGACACTCTTCATCGTCAA